>WNGL01003360.1_pt1 | contig 21022 bp, 12 predicted proteins | sample 5400591 | NCBI WGS metagenome assembly WNGL01 (sample SAMN13153377, study PRJNA577476) | soil metagenome | isolation source: 80 cm soil or saprolite under Garry oak tree replicate 1 | place: USA:California | collected 2016-06-15 | reverse complement strand
CCATGCCACGTACATACATGGAGGTGTAGGGGCCCCGGTGGGTCTCACCGTCTTCAAAACGGCTGGGGGGTCGCTCGGCGCGGTCCCTGGTGGGTTCGACTCCCATACGCCTCTGCCAGTTACTTTCCTGAGAATTTTGAGAATTCCAGCGTAACTCCGAAATGAAACGAGATTCCATGCTAACTCCGAAAAAAGTAAGGAAGCGGGATTAAAAAGCCGCTCTAATTGAAGTAATTTCAAGGAGAGGAAAAGACAACTTCTGCTTACTTACAAATCCTTGCGCAAAAGAGCATTTTTACGTCTCGTTATAAGAGAGTCCAGAACTTTGTTGACCTTAGGATAATGAATTATCGTACTACGAGATATCTGGACTATTCGGCAAATAGCCTCTATCGTTACTCGTTGGTTAAGTGCTTGCAGCTGTTGTATCGCCTCCAATACAGCTCGCATAAGGTTTTCTTCTTGCTGTTGAGTGTGCTTCGCAACTACCTGTTGCCTTTCTTGTGTTACAGACTCCATTACTACGGCAAGAACTTTGGGATAACGACGTAGTGTACCAGTACTCAGACCCATTTTTCTGCCAACATTCATCTGAGTTAGCGGTTGTCGGTCTTTTTTTAACTCTTGTATAGCTGCCTCCACACGAATTAATAACTCATCTTCATGTAGTTGTCTTTTTCTTTCGACATCCTGCTTTTCCAAAGAAAAAAGGAAAGCATTCACCTGAGGGTAGCGCTTTAAAAATGAGTTCCCTATTCCTAGCAATTTTTTAATAGCTCCTGGCGTCGTTGGTTGCCCTGAAGAGTCCAAAGCTGATTTCGTTTCTAATATCTTTTCCATCAGCTCCGTCTCTCCTATTTGAATTTGGGCAGCATCGTCAAGAGAATACAACATTACTTCCTGCTTTAATTGCTCTCTAAGACGCGGATACTGCCATAAAGCATTAGAAGGTATTCCTAATATCTCACCGATAGCGTTCTGCGCCGCTGGTCTCCCGAGATCCTTTAACAATTGTATGGCATCTCCTACTTTAGCGAGTAAATCATCTTCCCGGGAGCGATAGTGTACAGATCGATGCACATAATAGTTGTTTGTATACTTCTCTAGCAATCTCTTAATTTGAGGGTATTGATCTAAATGATTAGGACGCATTCCAATTGCTTCGCTGATGGCCCTTCGTGTTACTGGAGTTCCGAGCTTTTCTAACTGGCATATGACAATCTTTATCTTCGCAAGTAGATCGTCTTCGCGTAGGCCAATATCTCTTACATTTTGCTGAGGATGGTGAATATTTATTTTTTGCACCAAGAGTGTCCTGACACGAGGGTATCTATTCAAGCCGCTCGGAGTCATTCCGACGATCTCACTAATAGCAAGATAGGTTGGCGCTTGCCCTGAGGACTCTATTTGTAGTATTGCTGCTTCCACTTTTGTCAGCAACTCGTTTTCATGTAACTCAGTGTTCCTCCGACGATGTTGAGAATAATTGTTTTTCTGTTCTAACAAAGCCCTGACACGTGGATAATACTTGAAATTTCCAGGCGCCATTCCGACCATCTCACCTACGGCTCGATAGGTGACTGCCCGATCTTCATCTTCTAATTTTTTTATGGCAATCTCCACTTCCCCAAGCAGCTTACCCTCATGTAATTGGTATCTGCTTCGTAAATACTCAGGATAATTTTCTTTTTGATTAACCAGATCCGAAATTTGTGGGTAATTCTGCAACTTTCTTGGAGAGACCCCTACAATGTCCGCAATAGCTCGCTTCGTAATCGGCTTTCTAAGGTCTTCCAATTGCTTTATTGCAGGCTGCACGTCACTGAACAGTTTATCTGCTCTTGCCTGTGCTTGCTTTATATGCTCATCACGAATCATAGCTGCAATTTGTACTTTGAATTTCTCTACGGAAGCCCAGCCTACTGTTTTCAGGACAGATTTTTGTGTCACTGGCAGTTTGAGAGAACTTAACCTTTGTATAGCTTCTTCCACCTTCATCAAAACTCCTTCCTCAACCGGTGGAGCCCCCTTCAGCTTCATATGAGACTGTTGTTTTTGTGCTTCATGTTGTATGGTCATTTCGAAAAGATCCTGCAATGTAATGCCTAGATATGATGTATATTTTAAATACCACTGGAATGACGTTCCAAGCAATTTATGCTTTTTCTGTTTAAATGTATTTTTAAATCCATGCTCCATGGCCTCCAAGTTCCAAGCGGAACTTCCAATTGCTTGTCTTATGTTAGTAAGTGTCTTTCGTTGCCTTTTCCGCAGAATCATTAATTCATGACCAATCATTTCAGCTATCGAGTTATACTCATCTTCCCAGGGCTGCGGTGATAAAAGGAACTCGAGCTCTTGGGTAGATATAAATGTCCTCTGTTTCTCTTCTTCGCTAAGTGGCCTCGAGGGGCACTTTCGTAGATCTCCTTTACATATTGGACAAATAGCCATTTTCAATAACGATCCAAAAATAGGTATTGTGCTACCACAGTGCCCACATTCGTTTAAAAGTTCGCAGGAATGCTTGTAGCATCCTTTTAAATGGAGAAAACGCCAAGTCAAAAAATAGTATGCATGATCGGCTAGACACATCGGACAATAACGTAGAGATTGCGCCACGGTTCCCTGAAGAAAGATAGCTAGAGGTTGTGGTAAGGAAGAACGCCCAAACTTTCTGCCTACATGATAAAATGTTGTTCCTAATAATCTTGCTTCAGGACACTGTGCTAATGTTTGCAAAATATTGAACAACGCAGAAGGATAATCTGCTAATGTCTCTATGCCTAAAGGACAGAAAAAGAGAGCGAACGTATCTCTATCACTGTGACTGTTAGCTTCAGCTAGGCGTATCAGATAGCTTGTCAGTGACTCTAGTCGCTCAGGTTGAGGATGAAGCGGAAGTGTATCAAAGTAATACTCCTGCATACCTAATTATTCTCCATTATCAACCGCTAAATCTTCAGACAATTCCATACAAATCCTCTCAACGTGACTCCTCTAAATCTTCAGACAATTCCATACAAATCCTCTCAACGTGACTCCTCTTCCAGTGGCCTACTTTGAATACTTTTCCAGGTTGTCTCTAATAGCTTGTCATCCAAGCATGGTCGACACTCTTGAATAGCCTGCTTACTTGCCTCAACGACAAGGATCATCACATCACGCAATTTCCCTCTCGTCCACTTCTCGATAGACTTTACTAACCCATCCTCGATAACATACGACGAATTTTTTGAATCGGGCTGTTTTGAGGTCACGAACGAATCCTTTGGGAAGGGAAGCAGGAGATTAATGTAAACAAGCAGTTGTGTGAGGCGCATCTTTTTGTAGAGTTCGAGGCGGAAGTAGTCATTCCAGCGGCCGGCTACCTCCGTGTCTCCTAACGTCCAGAGATGCGGATCACAAGAAGCGCAGATGATGGGAATGCCATACGTCATATTCGATACCTCTAGAAGTCGGCGACGCACTCCATAGCTCTTAATATGTTCTACTTCGTCGACGATCAAGACCTCTACTCCACACTTCTGAAAGTAGAGCGATACCTTCATGAGCAAATCTTCCTCATTATCCTTTTTCAGATAATTCTTTCCACACGCCAGGATGATGCGCTGGAAAAGAGGCTTCGGGCTGTTTCCCTCTGGTGCATCGATTTTTATGACAGGCACCCGCGTACGATCGCTCTCCACGATTGGGAGGTAGTTTGAGGTAAACCAATCCAGATAGGTTGTCTTCCCCATTCCTGACTCACCACCCAGGAGAAAATTTCGTTGCTGGCCAAAAGACCGGTAGCTTCGTATCTTCGCGATTTTATCATTTAATTGACGAACGTCTGGCGTCATGATAAAGAGGAAATTGTTGAGCCAGAGAAGTCGCTCCTCTGGCGTCAAACGTACGAATTGTTCGACAAGGTGCTGACGAAGGACAGGATACGTTATTTTTTTGACCTGTTCAGGAGAAATTTCCAGCGGTCTTCGTACTTGCCGTAAGAGCAACCTGCGGCGCAGAGACCCTATCTGTGCGCCCTCTTGTGAAGCCAGTTGAGTGTCGTCCAGTTTCTGAATTCGCTGTGCCAGGTTGCTATCTTCTTTTTTCCACTCCTCCTGCCATTCGTACAGCTGCTGTAGCCGCTGGCGAACATTGATCTGATCATTCACAACTAACGTGAGCGTATCATTCATATACATATCTCCTCGGTCACCGTTCTCTTTCGATTAGCTCAGAAAGCCTGCAAGTAATTCGGTCGGATCAATCTGTTGACCTTGTCCTTTATTTATCACAGTTTCTTCTGCTGCAGTTGATTGCGTATGGTCATTTGCTCCCTTTTGAAGCTCTCTCTGCCTTCTTCTTTTTTCAGACATACGCCTTTTCTCCAATTCTTCCGCTTTATTGACGAAGGCAAGCCAGTCATGGGTATCGCCATTCGCATCTTTTGCAAGTGTTTTCGCTGTCTGTACCTCCCATAAGCTTGTGGGCTTATGCGATCCATCGGGAAGGAGAAGTTCTTTGGCACCGATATCGTCGAGCCAGTGATCCTGTCGAAACATCGCTATTTTGCTAATATCAGCCGGATCATAGCGCAGACTATACTGGATCGGTTTTTTATCCATTCCAATCCTCTCGGCCTTTGCCACAACCGGAGAAGTGTATTGCATGCCGAACACGCAGATGCCTTTCTCCGTGATTTGCCTTGTTTCTGGAATGAGGTGGAGAAATTGCCGCCTGATCTCGTCAGTTAAGGTGGGCACGATCGGAAAACCCATTTTCATACCCTCCATCCACTTTTCATGCGGTGTCATTTTCAAGGCTTTATGTGGGGTGTGATTATACTCGACAATGCTTTCCTGGAGGAAACGGTTAATATCTTCAAAGAGAAGACAAGCCTTTTTCGCTGCATCTCGCACATGCTTGGGATCGCTGGATTGAATCGCTCCTGGAAGGAGCTGCTTAATACGGTCAGAAAGCCATTCGAAGTATGTCTCTATCAGTCCTCCATAGCGCGCTTTGTAAGGCGGACGGAATACGAGATCTATTGTGTCGAATTTTCCATTCTGCCCAATGGCCCGCGCTAGATTCTCGAGGCTATGTGAATGATGCGCCCATGCGTTGTCAAGGAAGAGCTGCTGGGGAATACCATAACAAGCCCATTCTCCCTCGATTCCCAGGTTCGTATGCGATGATTTTTGCCAGATCGCATGAAGCAGTGCGCTTTGAATAGACTCAATACACGGATCTTCCTCAAGGAGTGCCATTCCCACTATACAACGTGAATAGGCGTCAATGAGAACGGTGAGCCAGAGGCGACTGATAATACTACGGGTTGCTTCATCCACAATGAAGACATCAAGCAAGTAATGATCGGCAAAAACATATTGCAATGGGAAAGTTGCCCGGTGAGCGAACGTGTCAAAGACCATGTAGATACGTTCCCATGTGCCTTTTCCATAGCGTTTGTTCATCACCTCCCTCCCTTGATCCGGCTGTGACACGAACCAGTTCAAATATTGGTAAAAGAAACCACGTGACGGCATCGTTATTTTGCTCAGGAGCTCCTCATCAGCCGTATTTTCCAGGACTGCTTGCATTGGCAATCGTTCATCAAGTACCAGGTGTAACTTTGCAAGAAGATCCTGAGGAACGCCTTTTTTACATTTATCTGGATCAACCCATCGGTTTTGCAAGTGTAATTTCAACGCTGATCGAGCGATCTTATACACCATCATTGGTGATGAAGGACGATCCGCTCGGTAATAATCAGTGATGATGGTATCCAGAAAATGGAGCTGGGCTTTGTTGAGCCTGGTCTTACCATAGGTGCTGCGCCTGTAAGCCGCCGCTAGTTGTACGCGGTCCCATTGATTCTCCCTACATCGCCCCCGGTAATCGTAAAATGTCGTCAGTCCTATAGGTTCATCCAAGAGAGAACATGCCAAACGTAATGTATCGGTTTCTCTGCATTTACACTCCTCAATCTCACACGCATTGCTACACTTGCCCTGCTCATTCTTCTCCCGGCACTGCAGTTCCCTGCCTTTCTCTTCGACAAAGCGAGCGATGTCAATCATCTTGTCAGCCCTCTCGATTAGTTCAGGAGGCAACCCATTTTCAGAAGCTCCCTCTGGTTGAGGTTGGAAATTCTCGGCCTCCCGAAGGAGTTGATCGAGAGTAGGTGCATAAAGTGGGATAGACTGATCTTCACCATCTGCTCGCATGAGGTGTCGAACCTGAAGTGTCGTCGTCTCTTTCGAGAGATGATCTTCGACATGGAGAACAAGTCCGGTACTATCGAGAGATCGAATGCGGTATATTTGCTTCCGCCAGTAAATATACCAACCAGGCCGCAATCACTTTCTAAGCGATGGTATTCCTTCTTTACGAGCCATAGTTACTTTTCCTCCTTGGGTAGCCAGACTGTTGCACCAGGTGCAAAGGCACTATCAAAGATAAGCAACTTTTGGAGATCGGCGCAGAGCTCCCCGTGCCAGAGTAAATGGCAGAGTGTCGTAAAGACTATTGGTTCGGCTATATCTAGCCGGCGAGCGACATATTCCGCGTAGCTCTGCAAATGCATGGTAGAATTTTGCTTGAGGTGCTCCAGAACAGTAACAATAACCGTACTGTGTCCATATGCTTTTAAGCGGTAGCGAAGCAGCGCAAGTAAGTTCGTAGCTTCCGTCTTTTGCGGCAATGTTTGCTCGGTATGCACAATGTACTTCCATTGCCGAACCTGACAGATCTTTCGGGCTCCAGCCTCGCGCTCGCTAATGCGCAGTTGTTCCTGTCTCTCTGTTCGCGTAACCTCGTGAATTTCTATCGTTCCATCGGCTTTCCAAACTTTGAAATCAGGAGTATATCTTCGTAATTTTTTATCCTGGTCTGTAAATTCAAAGGTCTCCGGCTGACTTCTGTAGTCCAGGACCGTTTTATCGCGCTCAAAAACTAAGAGCAAGATACGTTCTGCGAAGGACTCAAATTGTACGGTGTGGCCATTTTTGTTTGTTGTTACGCCGGGAAGGTTTAGACCCATCGACGTCACACGGCGAACATTTCCTTCAGGAGGCTTGCGCTTAAGACCCATAGATACTCTCCTATTTACCCAACACAAAAAGACTCCTCCAATGTGGATAAGCCTGTTGGTAAGCAATTGATACAATACGTGCTCCAAAGTACCTAAAAATTCGCCTGCCCTCAACATCATGCCCAGAGCAGAACAACCCACACAACGAAACTACGAAACGCAGCTACTTCGGCCCAAGATTTAACTTGAGCTACACTCCCAGTGGTTCAATGTCAATGAGGTATTCAGGAGAGTCGGGGAATCGCCCTACTACCACACAACTTTGTCTACAAATGATACTTTGATAGATTAGCTTTGTGAAGCCTCACATAAGTAAGCGGCTTCAAAAGGCTTTTTTGCAGAGTATTAACCTGAAAATATTTACTACCGCAAAAATGCTGTAAATCCCTTTTATACAGCTTCTCTTCTCCCCAAATACTGCTTGCCAATATGGAGATGTTCTGCTGTAACTTCATTTTCTTTTTTCTTATTGCTACTTACTTAAGTCTCTAAGATTGAAATCTAGCAAGGGCCTTTTCACCTCTCGAGCTTTGGGCGAAGCAGTGAAACTACGATGACAATATTGGCACAGATACCTTTGTGAGCCACTTCGGTTATGCCCATAGCGGGTAATGTAATAACTCTGTTGACAAGTAGGACAAAGAGGCAGAGAAGTTGCGGGGACATGATCGGGCTCGTCTATAGCGTCGCTGAATACCTCTTTCAAGTTGAGACACAAATAATAGGCATACTTGAAATAACACAGAAGCGTTGCTCCTCTACCCAGGAGATCTCCGCGTTCAATGCCCTCCACGACTGTCAGGGTTACTCCGATTTGGCTTGCCACTTCCACAGCGGTAAGTTGTTGCATTTGCCTCATGTGGGCAAGCCGTCGGCCCACCCGCTTAATGACACTGACGCTATCGGTCTCCCATGGCTGGGGTGTCAGAAGAAATACGATATCATCGTGAACATGTGTAGATATCTCTAACTCTGTTTCAGCTGCTTCAGAAGCAGCGGCACACAATTTCAGATCTTGTTGACACCTTGGGCAGTTGCCTAATGCGAACGGAGCGATGAAAAGAGGAATCAATTCGCGGCAGTGCCCGCACGTTTCCAACAATAGGCACTTATGTTTGCCGCAGCAAGTTACCCTGAGAAATCTCCAAGGGAGGAGGTAGTGCCTGACACACTGTTCAGCAAAGCACACTGGACAATAGCGTAAATACTGACCAACGCAACCAGATAAAAAACGACTCACGGGTTGGGGAAACGTCGAGCGCCCAAACTTGGCAGCAAGATGAAAGAAGGTCGTTGTTCGCAGTATTTCCTCGCTCCATGTCCCTGCTCTTGTTAGATCACCGAACGATACAGGTGGATAATCTCCTATCTCTCTGGTAATCCTTCGATCCTGATGCGAAAAACAGAGAGCTGAGATGCCATCTATGGATGAGATTCCATTCAGCTCAGCAAGGCGCATCAGATAGCTGGTAAGCGATTCAAGATACTCAGGCGGCGGGTGAAGCGGGAAAACATCAAAATAGTATGTCATCAGAAACTCCCTTCCAGACTTTCTTCCCCTTCCTGATCCTTAAGGAAGTGCGCTCTCCAAGCGAGCATATACCCATTTATCGCCCAGTTCTGGAGCACAGGGTTGTCGGGATAGGCGCGGTAGGCTGACATGTTGGCATAGCCATCGACGGCGAAATCGATCATCGAGAGGTATTCCAGGCTTTCTTGATCGCTTTTCGCCCGCTCGAGTGCTTCTTGGAATAGACTCTGTCCTTTTTTCCATGCCTCTTTCACGAGCGAAAGTGCCTGCTGTAACTTACGCCATTCCTGCTCTATGCTCGCATTATTCCAAGCTGTCTCTACGGCACGAGCAAGAAAAAACTCTAAGTGCTCTGGATAGAATGCAGACTCAAGTTCAGGGCGTCTCAAATCGCTTCCGCCATAGGTGATCAGTTCGCGAACATAGCGAGCAGCCAGGGCTACGGCAAATAGCTCCGGCTCGATATCCCGTCGGCGAAGATCGATACATTGTTGAAGATAATCCACGCTACTCCTCCACTCTCAGCACCATCGCTCAAAAACAGTCTGGCTTTTGCGTCACGCTTCCTCACTTCGACCACCGTTCTGTCTGTGTTTGAGGTTACTTATGAACGCAGCTATCTCTCGATGCCACCGGGCAAGCTCCCTCACGGAGGCGAAGAAGTGTTCACGCCCTTCGCGCGACACGACTGGAAAGAGCGGTTGTGTCTCTGCCTCAGTCACAGCACCACTCTCGTCGATTGTGACAATGTCGATAATAGGAGCCATCGCCTGCTCCTGCACCATCTCGCGGGCCTGCACCGTTGCTTGACCAATAAGCGTTTTTCCCCGTGAAAGAAGAGTCTCGAACTGGCGAGAAGAAGCAGTATCAAGCGTGGCGGAGAGGTGCAGCACCCATTGATCGAGCCAGATCTCGGCATCGCTGTAAGCCTCGAGAAACGCAAACAGGTACCTTCGCAGCGATCGATAGCGCTCCAGCAGCAGTTGCTGCGCTTGCGCTACATCCTCCTGCCATGCATCGGTGGCCTGGCGAAGTTGCTCGCGTCGTGCAGGTGCTACGAATGACCAGTTAAAGCAAACGCACCAAAACGGTAATGCACCCATATGGAGACACCAAACTATACGGCGGCCTCGCGCCGTTTGCAGCGGCAATTTGCGGGCGCTGGCCCATAGGACGAGCTTCTGCCACCGGGGGATATGGGTCTCAGCACGAAGGCCGAGCATGCGGCAGAGCGATCTCACCGGAAGGTAGGCTGTGCCATCCGCCAGATACAACACCGGTACCTCCTCGTCAAAATAGGGAAGCACAATGGTCGCCTGTCGGATGCTTGGCCCTTGTTTCCCAGATATACGCTGTTCCTCAGCATGTATTTCGTTCACCCCGCGGTCAAGCAAGTTTTCTCAGAGAGGCTCGCCATACGCACCTCATTGCTTCCTCCCGTTACCATAGTCAATAAGATCCTCGATAACAGCCGGGCTGGTGGCCCAGCGCAAAATGTGCTCCTCTTGTTCGAGGAGAAGCTCTTCGCTTAGCAAGGCACAGTGTTTCTGCATGTCACGCACTTGAAAGGCGGGACGAGAGAGTTCAAACTGGACTTTCTCAAAGCGATCTTGCGGGGCAACCAGACACAGGGTCATTCGACAGTCAGGAAAAAGCGCCTTCAGATCATAGAGGCGCAGGAGACTTATAGAAATATCTGTGCATGCTTGCTCAATTTCATAGGCAGCGATCACCTCCTGATCCTGAAGCCAGAGTACATCAATCTTGCCGATCACCTTCTGGAACATCGAATCAGCAAGGATGGGAAGTGATGGCAGGCTTAAATCACCTAACCGTTCGTTGTTACAAGCTTTGTTGTGATCGCTCGCGGCAATCCACACCTGGCATCCCACTTTGTGCGCAATCTTCGCGAGCAACCATTGCAGGTGCGTTCGACACGCGATTCCCTCTGCGCCTCCTTTTTCATCGGCAGGCTGCCTGCTTCTTACTTCGGCTCGCCTGACGAGTACGCATGATTGCTTTGGATGCGAAGAGAATTTGCTCAGCTGAGAGGGAGTGGTATATTGTTTCTCATCGCAGGCGCCATCTGATGAAAGATGTTGTCGAACCGACCAGCGACAGAGATGCTCAAGTTCCCAGGAGGAAACGCTAAGCTCTTGTGCAAGCACGAGAAAGCGTGTCCAGAACGAGAAATACGCCTCGATAGGATCAGATGGTAACGCACCATTCTCAGCTAGGGTGGCACGGCGTACATCACTGTAGAAGATGGGCCACCGCTCCTGCGCTTGAATGTGCCACCAGATACTCTGAAAGAAAGGAACTCTTGCCGGCTGGAGCTGGGATCTCTGGACCTGCTGAGAAGCGATGAGCCCTTCCAGAAAGCGAACGAAAGCCTGCATGCGCTGCTGTGCTTCTCGTCTCTCATCAGGGACATGGATCATCAAGCGTAGGAGGTGCGCAAAGGTCTCTTCGTTAGGCACGCGCTGAACCAGTTGATTGAAAAACAGTCCTCCAGACATCCCTCGTAAATGGAATACACTCCAGCTACTCTGAGTTCGCTTTTGAAATATCGCGTTGAACGCTTTGAGGCCGATGCTCCCATCAAGGAAGGAGTTCAGCACCTGGTGGATTTCTTGGCGGACATGCGTTCGTTGGAGATCAATCGCTTGATCGTGCTGGACAGCGGTTCTGTCTGCTAAATAGGCCTTTTGTCTAGAGCGCCACCACGTTATCTGCTCACTTGACCACACGCTATACTCTCCCTTTCCACTTTTATCGGCGACAGACACATCCACATGCAAATTTATGAATGCCTACCAATGGGATTTGCTAGACATTCATCTTTGGCCTCATCCATGCCGATACCTCAAAGTATACCACGAATTCAATAGAATACAAAACTATTACCCAATTTCTCTATCGCAAAAGGGTATATAGCCAGTAGGCTAACTTCATGCGTGAATATCTTGATCTTCCTACTATACCGGAGTACGTCTCAATTAAAGAGGCGGCAAAAATGCTTGGTGTCTCGGATAAGCGCGTCTATGCTTACATTGAAGATGGACGGCTACCCGCAGTACGCGCTGCGCATGTCATCATGATTCCAATAGAGGAAGTCAAGAAGTTTAAGCCCAAAATTTCCGGACGTCCCCGTAAAAGCACTCCTACCTGGCGCACGTCACCCGAAGAGAACATGCTGCTGTCAACCTCTATATTTGTGCCAATACGTGTTGACCAGCAGGGAAGATTACTACAGAGGCTCGAAGAGCTAAAGCAAGAGGGTGAGTACCTTTTTCCTGGGACGGTAGCACGCTATATCCTTCAAAGTAAAACCCATCCGGGTAACTTAGAGGTTTTGCTTATCTGGAGAAGTTCGTTGATGCCGGACGAGGTTACACGAAGACAGGAGCTTGATAATTTCCGGCAAGCATTAGCTGATGTGCTGGATTGGACCAATGCTAAATACGACGAGGGACAGGCATTATTCCATACCTAAGATGCAAATTTTCTGTCAATAGGATCGGCTTTAGAGTGGCCAACGCATCACGCGGAAGGCTGCTCTGTTTCCTGGATGCTTTGCAAAGCAATGCGAGAATACTTAGATGAGCTCCAGGACTTGGGAAATGGCTATGAGGAGAGGTTAAATGCTCAAAACTGTTAAGGATGCCTGTGAAATTCATCCAATGGCGCTCGATTATGCAATGACAGAGCAGATCGAGAATCTATCCTCGGTAATTGACAAAACGGAAAAAGAAGCCGAGGCTTTTTTTGACCAAAACTTTATCACGAAAGGCATGGGAATACTGTTAGGTGATGGGCTGAGGCGCCTTGCCGGCAGGTCCGATCAAGCCGTTTTTGAACTCAGACAGGCTATGGGCGGCGGTAAAACCCATAGTATGGTTGCTTTGGGGCTTTTGGCAAAAAGTCCCGCACTTCGCGAGTCTGTCGTTCCTGAAATTGCCTCAAGTGCTCCTTTTGAGTCAGGCAAGGTAATTGCGATCAATGGGAGGCTTGGTTTTGAGGAACACTTTCTCTGGGGCGAGATTGCCCACCAGATGGGCAGAGCCTCTGAGTTTTCCAAGTTTTGGAGGGATGGGGCTAAAGCGCCGTCTGAGACGGATTGGATAAACTTAATAGGGGATGAATCCACCCTGATCTTGCTGGATGAGTTACCGCCTTACTTTGACTATGCAGTTACACGCCAGGTCGGGGCAGGAACGCTTGCTCAAGTTACAACCTATGCCCTATCCAACCTGCTAACGGCAGCCACAAAGCTCAAGCGTTGCTGCATCGTCTTATCGAATCTATCCGGTAGCTACGAAGGGGCAACCCGCCAGCTCAGGCAAGCAATTGCAAACTTTCAACAGGAGGCAAACAGGCAGGCCAGATCGATTACACCCGTTGAACTGGCTAGTGATGAAATATACGAAATCCTGAGGAAGCGCCTTTTTAAACGAGTTCCGAACAGGTCGGTGATCGATGCTGTTGCTGCTTCCTATTCCCAAGCGCTTTCAGAGGCTGCCCGATCAAAGTCTGTAGCCAAGAGCGCGGAGCAGATAGCTGATGAAATCTATCGTTCTTACCCGTTCCATCCGTCAGTGAAGCATGTTATTTCTCTCTTCCGGGAGAATGAGAGCTACCGTCAAACAAGGGGATTGATGCAGTTTATTTCCAAGATGCTCAGATCCACCTGGGAGCGACCGCAAAATGACGTTTACCTCATTGGTTGCCAGCATCTGAACCTGAACATTCAGGATGTTCGGGAAGAAATTAAGCGGATCAGCGACATTCAGGATGCCATCGCCCATGACATAGCCGCTAATGGTGAGGCAGTAGCCGAAATGGTAGATGCGAACCTGAATTCCGATGCTGGAAGCCAGATTGCTACCCTTCTGCTGACCGCCTCGCTTTCGGAGGCTGTGGACGCGGTGAAGGGTTTAACAAAGCAAGAGCTGCTGGAGTGCTTGATCGCACCCAACCGGACGGTGATAGAGTTTCAGGAGGCATTTGAGGCCTTCCGAGGAGAAGCCTGGTATCTACACCGGAAAGAGAATGATGCCTTTTACTTCTCAAAGCTGGAGAACCTCCGCAAGCGCATTGATAGCCGGGCTCAGTCTGCACCTCAGCCAAAGATCGATGCAGAAATGAAACGCCGTTTAGAGCAAATATTTCAGCCTCACAATAAGATTGCTTACCAGGAGGTGGAAGCGTTGCCCCGGATCGACGAAATACGGCTGAACGGTCCTCGTGTATGTTTGGTTCTTAGCCCGGATAGCAAGGTTCCACCTGAAGAAGCTCAAAAATTCTGGTCTTCAGTTACGGAAAAGAACAACTTTTGTGTAGTGACAGGCGACGGATCAAGCCTGGGAAGCCTTGAGGATAAAACTAGAAGGATTTGGGCCATTGAAAGGGTGAAACAGGAAACCGGCGGCGAAAAATCCCCTCATCTTGCAGAGTTGGAAGAGGAAGCCGAGCAGGCCGAACAGGACTTCAACAGCACCGTCGTCAGCTTATTTAATCGTGTCTACTATCCAACCAAAGACGGGTTGAGAGCAGCCAAGTTGTCTATGACCTTTATGGCCAACCAATTCAAAGCGGAAGATCAGATTGAGAAGACACTTGCCGACATAGGTACATCCAAACTCTATACCTCCGTAGACGGGCATAAAGAGGCTCTGATGCTGCGAGCAGAGGACATGCTCTGGTCTGGTGCGGATCGCCGCGTTCCCTGGAGAGATATTGGAATGCGAGCTGTGACGAACCCCAGATGGCCCTGGCTGCCCCCAAAAGGGCTCGACAAATTGAAGGAGCTCGGCATTGGGCAAGGCCGGTGGCGTTGGAGTGAAGACGGTTATATTGAGAGAGGTCCATTCCCGCCGCCAAAAACAGCCGTAACGATTTCTGAGCGGAATTACGATGATAAGACTGGTAAAGCAACCATCGAAGTGAACGCCCGGAACGCTGGCCAGCATGGACGGGTTCATTTCAGCACTGAGCCTATTGTATCTGAAAACAACTCGACGATTTCGGATACAATTTTTGAAACTAAAGAGACTCGACTCTATTTCCTGGCGGTGGACCCAGATAGAGAACACGAAACCGGTGAAGTAGCCTCCTGGTCTAATAAGCTAACATTGACTCATAGCCGCCAGGAGCTCCCTGGCAAACGGATTGTGAAACTGGCTGTAGTTCCTAAAGGAACTATCCGTTGGAATACCAGCGGCATCAACCCAAAAGATGGTAAGGTTTATGACGGTCCCATTGAGCTGACCGGCGATGAAGAGATGACTGTTTATGCCTATGCTGAAAGCAATGGCGTGGAAACCCAACGGAATTTCAAAATTCCTAAGCCCCATCAAGGTGACTTCACTCTGGATAAGACCAAACCGGCCAAACTGATCAAGAAAGTGGTTCGCGAGGGCAATGGCGATAGCTACGCCGTAATTAATACGGCAAAGGCTATGCAAGCAAAAATGTGCGGTATCACTGTTGAGATTGGAGAAGGTTCCAGAAACGTCGTAACTCGTTTTGGCAGTGATAGTGTTTTGACAGCGGACCACCTGGAGCAATTTATTTCAACAGCCAGGCAAGCTATTGGCGACGAAACAGCGGAAGTCCGCCTCAGTTTGCGTGACGTCCAATTTCAGAGCGGACATGACCTGGAGGAGTTCCTTAAAAAGTTGGACATTGAACCACAAGCTGGAGAGGTTGAGCAATGACAGACCGACAAGCGATAGGCTTTGGTTGCCCCAATGAACTGGATCCCCACCATTTTAGAGTGGAAATCCCGGCAGGTCGTACCGCCAAGGTAGTGATTACGGAGTACTATGGGATAACAGCCGGTATTCATGGAAACCCCGAGATTGCGGAGCGCTGTTACCTACCACGTCAGGCCTGGACTGCTATTTCGGAGGATGTGAAACGGGAGTTCAATCAGCGTCTAAAGGAAAAGCAACTTCCCACTAGCCGGTGGAGTGTGGGTGAGAACAAAGTGGAACGTCTCCTGGGCAAAGAGTTGCTAGTATTGGCCTGGGCCGTCGAACAAGCCGATATTTCCGTCATTCCAAATGCCATTCGCAACTGGATAGGTTTAAAGCCGGAAGAACGTTGGTGGCTATTCACTATGACGGCAGCGGCCACTGGCGGGCCGGACGACGCCGGAATTGGCTGGAGAAAAGCCCTACAACACGCCCTGACAGAAAACCCACTGAAAGATACCACGCCGACACCAAACCAGGACACATTTACATCAAGAAAGCGGCAAAAAACAAAAGATAGTGCCCGACAGATTCAGCCAACTATACCTGGTTTTAGCGATGAGACGGAGGACGTTCTTGCGTCTGAATTTCAGAAATCGTTGACGACCGGAGGCGTGCAGTGGACTTGACTGAAGCTCAGACAAAGGCTGACCAGGTAACGCCATTTTCCTTGAAGGACACCCCCAGCTTGATTGAAAAGCTGCTGCCGGCACAGAAGATTTCTGCAGAAGCTCAGAAGGAGAGGAAGGCCGGGCCGGGACAAACACTCACAGCCTTAGGTTCTTACTGGAAAGGAAGAAAGCCACTCATTCTAAACAAAGCCTGTATTTTAGGGGCTCTGCTTCCTGCGACGGGCGATCCTGAAGCTGATTTGAGCATTTTTGAGAAGTTAATGGCCATTGATGATGAGGCGCTCAAGTGTCGAGCAAAGTCAGCCAGACACGCCGAAACCATTAACGATCTACCTTATTTGGAACGATTGAATCTTGCTTACAGGCCAGAAGAAGTTTCGGATGACAAGCTTTATAGTTCCATTTGGGAAGATGTAAACTCCCACTTGGGGACTCATGCTCATAGCTTCCCTGAGCTGATCGAACAATTGGGTATTATGCGCTTTGGACACCGTCCGCGAGTAGCCGACACCTTCTCAGGCAGCGGCCAGATCCCCTTTGAAGCGGGCAGGCTTGGCTGTGATGTGTATGCCAGTGATTTGAACCCCATTGCCTGCCTGCTAACTTGGGGAGCATTCAATATTGTGGGTTCAAATACAGAAACTCAGAAGCGGATAGAGCAAGCTCAGAAGAAAGTGGCCAAGGATGTGAATCGAGAAATCACGGCCTTGGGAATTGAATACGACAGCCAGGGCAACAGGGCTAAGGCTTATCTGTATTGTCTCGAAACCCGCTGTCCACAAACTGGTTGGATGGTGCCAATGCTTCCGACTAGAGTGATCAGTAAAAATAGGAATGTTTATGCTAAATTGATTCCCAATCCGACTAAAAAGCGGTTTGACATCGAGATTATTTCGGATGCTTCTGTTGAAGCCATGAAGGCCGCTGAAAAGAGTACTATAGAAGGTGATAGTTTAGTTTACAGTTTGGAGGATGAGGAATACCGGACGCCTATCAAAACCTTGCGTGGTGATTACAAACAAGCCGATGGCACCAATGGCAACCGCCTGAGACATTGGGATAAAGAAGATTTCATGCCCCGATTAGATGATGTGTTTCAGGAGCGGCTTTACGCTATTCAGTGGATTAAAGCCGACACATTGAACAAAAAACGCCAAACGACTTTTTTCACAGCTATTCGTGAGGAAGATTTGGAACGCGAGCAGAAGGTCGAACGAATTGTTAGAGAAAATTTGGAGCAATGGCAGCGTGATGGTCTGATTCCGGATATGCCCATCGAGCCAGGAGAAAAAACTGATGAGCCAATTAGGACGCGCGGTTGGACCTACTGGCATCATTTGTTTACACCCCGCCAGTTAATCCAGATTAGTAATTTGATAAGGGTAGCGAAAGCTCAACCAGACGGGCAGTTTATTTACCCTGATATTGCAAAGGCTTTAGATAGGTCCTCGAAAAATTGTCGTTGGACTCCCGGGAGTCCAGCTAAACCAGGAGTGGCTATTACCGCTGAGAAAGTGGGCCAGGTTTTCGATAACCAGGCATTAAATGTCTTTTATAATTTTGCATCTCGAAGTTCATACGAGCTTTGTGCATATCTCACTCGATACGAAACACGATATTTCACGATAGAATCCCGTTTTCAGATCGATGCAATAAGTGCCTCAAGAAAATTTCCCGAACTTGTAGATGTTTTTGTGACTGATCCTCCTTATGCGGATGCTATTAACTATCACGAGATAACAGAGTTTTTTATTGCCTGGCTGCGTAAAAACCCGCCAGAACCGTTTAAAAATTGGATTTGGGATAGTCGTCGGGTCTTAGCCATTAAAGGTTCTGGTGAGGATTTTCGCCGAGATATGGTAGCTGCCTATAAGGCAATGGCCGATTACATGCCCGATAATGGTCTGCAAGTCGTAATGTTTACCCACCAGGACGCAGGCGTTTGGGCAGATATGGCAGCCATCATGTGGGGAGCGGGTCTCCAGGTAACGGCGGCCTGGTATATCGCCACAGAAACTACCTCCGAATTGAAAAAAGGCGGTTATGTTCAAGGCACAGTACTGCTAGTGCTCCGCAAACGCCTAATCGAAGAATCTGCCTACCGAGATGAGCTAGTTCAGGAAGTCAGAGCCGAAGTAGAACGCCAGATTGATACTTTAGTGGGTCTGAACCAAACCACCAAGGGACACGGACGCACAGAAAACCTGTTTGAGGATGCAGACCTTCAAATGGCTGGGTATGCCGCTGCTCTTCGGGTACTAACTGGTTACACAAAGATTGACGGCCAGGATATGACCGCCGAGGCCTTGCGTCCCCGCACCAAAGGTGAAAAGGGGTTAGTGGGAGAGATTATTGACTTTGCCGTCCATGTTGCCAACGAACACCTGGTTCCGGAAGGCATAACGCCTGCAATCTGGGAAGATCTCATCGGATCGGAGCGTTTTTATCTGAAAATGATGGAGCTTGAGACTATTGGCCTGATGAAACTGGATAATTACCAAAACTTTGCCAAGGCCTTCCGGGTAGGAAACTATACAGCATTGATGGCGTCGACCAAAGCCAATGCTTCCCGGTTAAAAACCGGTTATGAGTTCAAGAAGACCGAGTTTGACGGCGAGTTCGGCTTATCCGGCTTGAGGGCTGTTCTGTTTGCCCTCTATGAGCTTCAAAAAGAGTTGGATAGCGATGAGGTGATGGGTCACTTGCGAGACTTGATAGTGGGGTACCACAACCGCCGGGAAGAACTGAAAGTTTTGGCTCACTATATTGCAACCAAGCGCGAGAAAACAGCTCCTCAGGAGGCTGAGGCAGCTAGAATTCTGTTAGGGCGTATTCAAAATGAGCGTTTAGGCAGATAGCGGGGAAAAAGTCATCTATGTCGGAAACAGATTTCATCCGCCGTTTTTCTTCCAGGTCCGGTCGCCTGTCCCATACTTTTCTGAAGAGTCGGCTTCAGAATGCCTGCGAGTACAAGCGGATTGCGGGCTACTTCCGATCCTCCATTCTTGAGCTAGTCTTCTATCTTTGACTTGGTCAACGAAGAGCTTGCCGGCATTGAAAAGGTGCGGATTGTCTGTAACGGTGACCTAGACCCTCAAGACATCAAAGCGTCCCGGCTGGCCCGCGAGTCCATCCTAAAAGAAAAGTGGAACGAAGGAGCGGATGAGATGGATACTCTGCTTCATCGTCCGCGTTATAAAAAGCTCTATGAGCTATTGAAGAGTGGTTGCGTTGAGGTGCGCGTTTGCTCAGCAGTGGATGCTCCTTTTCTCCATGGGAAAGCCGGCATTATCCGTCAACGTGACGGATCCGCTTGCGCTTTTATCGGCAGTCTAAATGAAACCCGAGAGGGCTGGCAGGAACACTATGAAATTGTTTGGGAGGATACCTCTGAGGCGGGTATTGCCTGGGTTGAAGCGGAATTTGAATACCTGTGGGAGCGTGGTGTCCCCTTACCTGACGCTATCATTGAGGAGATAGGGCGAATTTCCCGCAAGCGGGAAGTAGTTATTAATGAGATAGAGCCCGAAGCTGTTGCTCCTGCAGCCCTGGTAGAAGCCCCTCTTTACAGGAGGGGGGAAGAACTCAAGCCCTGGCAACGGTCTTTTGTTGGCCTGTTTTTGGAACACCGGAACATTTACGGGGTAGGGCGTTTTATCCTGGCTGATGAAGTGGGGGTTGGAAAAACTCTCTCTCTCGCCACCAGCGCGATGGTAGCTGCTCTGCTGGGAGATGGGCCGGTTCTGATTCTTTGCCCGGCTACACTCTGTCAGCAATGGCAGGTGGAGCTGAATGATAAGCTGGGAATCCCATCCGCCATCTGGATTTCAAACCGGAAGGTCTGGCAGGACCATCATGGGAATATCATCAAGACCCGAGGGGCTGAGGACATTGGCCGATGCCCTTACCGTATCGGGATTGTTTCCACGGGCCTGATTTTTCACCAGGCAGAAGAAGCCGATATCTTGTTGAGCCGCCGATACGGAACCCTCATTTTGGACGAAGCTCATCGAGCCAGGCGATCCAAAGGTCTTGGAAGCAGGGAAGGTGAGCCCAATAATCTGTTGAAGTTCATGAGGAAAGCAGCCCAATGTTCAAAGCACGTCATTATGGGGACAGCAACACCTATCCAGACCAGTGTGGAGGAGTTGTGGGATTTGCTGGAGGTATTGAATCAAGGGGCAGATCACGTTATGGGCCAGACTTTTAGCCCCTGGAGACGCTGCGCAACTGTGCTGCCCATCCTGACGCGCGAAAAGAACGTCACAGAAGAGATCGAAGCCTGGAATCTGGCCCGGAATCCGCTGCCTCCTAAGACCGAGGATGCGCTTTTTGACCACATCCGGTCGGATCTATCCATTCCGGATGCACATTTCTATACGGATAGATCCGTTACTGACCTGGATTCGTTCACAAGGGGAGAGTTCTCTGAGAGACTTCAATCTGATGAAGCAGGTTTGAGCTTCTTTCAACGAAATAATCCTATTGTTCGTCATACGGTTTTGCGGAAGCGGTCAACCTTGGAGGACATGGGCCTCCTCGAGCAGATTGCAGTGGACATTTGGCCCAGCGAAACCGAACGTCTCCCGATGTTCCAGGGGCTTGCGCTGCGAACATCCATTGATTTCGATGGGGCATATCAGGCGGCGGAGGATTTTGGAGATGCCCTGCGACGCCGTAGCACGGCCGCAGGCTTTATGAAAGATATGATGCGGCAACGGATATGCTCTAGCTTCGCCAGCGGCCTGGCCACCGCCAAGAGGCTGTTGGAAAGACGGCAATTCCCGGAAGATGAAGAACTGCCAAATCTCATCGAGAATTTTGAGGAGATTCTAAGCCAGGAAACTAGCCATCTTCAGAGATTGATCGGCTATTTGGACAGAAAACTAACGGATCCCAAGCTGGAAGCCGTATTGCACTTTCTAAAGTATAAGAGATGGTTAGAGTACGGCTGCATTATCTTCAGTCAGTATTATGACACGTCCCTTTGGGTGGCAGAAAACCTGACCAAAGCCCTATCGGA
>WNGL01006578.1_pt1 | contig 21025 bp, 22 predicted proteins | sample 5400591 | NCBI WGS metagenome assembly WNGL01 (sample SAMN13153377, study PRJNA577476) | soil metagenome | isolation source: 80 cm soil or saprolite under Garry oak tree replicate 1 | place: USA:California | collected 2016-06-15 | reverse complement strand
CGGAGAGCCCGGCGAGCGCCTGCAGCGAGGCCAGGGCGGCCGCCTCATCGTGGTTGAACATCCGGGGACACAGCTGCGGCCCGGTCGTGCGCCCGGCCGGGTGGGCCGTTATCAGGGCATCGCCGGCGATGAGCACGCCGCGTTCGGGCAGGTGGAAGGCGCAATGTCCGCTGGTGTGGCCCGGGGTCGGGACCGGCACGAGGCCCCCCGGCACGTCGAGAGGGCCCGGTCCCGCTTCAAAGGGCTTGACCTCGGTGAGCCGTTCGGCCCGTGTCGCACCCGCGCGCAGGATCCGCAGCACCCACAGCAGCACCGTCGGCCGCCACGCGGCCGCCAGGACCTGCAGGGCCGGGGCCTCCTCGATGATCTGGCCGCGGGCGTGCGGGGCCTCTGCCTCCAGCAGCCGGACCGGGATGCCGCGGTCAGCACGCAGCCGCTCAGCCGCGCCGATGTGGTCGGGATGAGCGTGGGTAAGCACGACAGCAGCCACATCGCCCAGCGCACGCCCGATCCGCTCCAGTGAGGAGAGCACCCGCGGCAAGTCTCGCGGCTCTCCGGTGTCGACCAGCGTGACCTCATCTCCGTCAGCGACGAGGACCCAGTTGACGTCGGTGCCGGTCACCAGCCACACCCCATCAGCAACGTGGTCGATCGCTCGCACCATCAGCCCTCCCTCCACTCCTCCGCGCATGCGCCAGCGGTCAAGGTGCTGGCCTGGCAGGCGGCGATTGCGCTGACCTGGCGGCGGGACATTCCCGGGGCCTTGAAGTTGGCGAAGTCGCGCCGCGCGGGGCGCTTGCCTGTGCCGCCCACCATGGGTTCGAGGGTAGGCGCGGCCGGCCGGGCCCTCCAGGGTGGTGGCCGACTCACTGCGGTGTGCTACCACCACAGGTCTTATGCCTGCTTGCCTGCTGGCCGCAGCGCCAGCGGTATGCGATTACCGGGTGGAGCAGGAGCGCCCACATCGCGGTCAGGGGGTGCGACATGGGGAAGATCGGTACGCACGCGGTGGTCGCTGGTGCCAGCATCGGTGGCCTGCTCGCTGCGCGGGTGCTGGCCGATGCGTACGAAAAGGTGACGGGCATCGACCGGGACAGCCTGCCGCCGGCCGGCCAGAACCGTCGTGGTGTGCCGCAAGGACGGGGTCCCGGTCATATTTGGCCGAGATTTCTCGCTAGCGAGGCAGGGGCCTGAGCGCAGTGGAATGAGGCGCTGAGTCCGGGCGCGTTACCGCCCGTGGCCGTCCTGATGTATCGGCAACTGGGGCCTCGGCGGCTAAGCGGCTGCCTGGCGCCCTGGTGCGGGCTGTACCCGGAACGGGCCGGGGTAGGTTGCTCCGCAGCCGGTGCAGTATGCCTGGCAGAGGCAGGCCAGGCCACCGGGCGTCGCCGACGGCGCCACGGCGATGTCGCCGATCTCGGTGCGCGCGACCAGCGCGGGCCACGGCGGGCGGCACGCGCAGCCGGGCTCCGGGCCGGTCACGGCGCGCCGGCGGCCCTGCGGGGCCGCGTCCCGGTGAGGTCGGCGACCTCCGCGATCTCGTCTTCGCCGTAGGCGGTGCGCGTCCCGGAGATCGACATGCCCGCCGCCGCGGCGAGGGCCTCGAGCTTGTAGGGGCGGGGGCGCACGTACTCGCGCCCGTAGGCGATCAGCAGCCGCATCCGCGCCTCCGCCTGCAGCATCGCGTGGCGCGCCATCTCGATCTCGCCCAGCAGCGGGTCGTAGCCGTCCTCGTGCTCCCAGGTCAGCCGCAGGCGCTGCTCGTAGCTCTCCCGGTCTTCGACCACCGCGTCGGCCATCGCCCGCCAGGCGGTGGCCTCGTCCTCGTTGTCGAACTCCGGTTCCTCGGGAAGCGGGAAGGTCAGGTCGGTCAGGTCCGTGATGATGTCTCTCGCCGTCATGAAATGCAGTCTACGCCACGAATTGCGATGATCGCATTTTTCAACGACTCGCGTCATGGGACGGGGCTGAGACGGGCCCTCCCGCGCGCCCTTCACGGGTCTGTAAAACGATCGTTTACCGGACCCATGTTGTGATCATGGCTGACCCTAGCTAGCATGGGTCTGTAAAATTGATCTTGGAAACAACGTCCAGGAACATAACCGTTTCCCGGACCCATGACGGCCGGAGGCGACATGACCAAGCCGGGGAACCCCACCACCACAACCGGGCCTCGCGTCTCGGTCGCGTGGTTCGACGAGCTGCGGGCCGTCCGGTGAAGAGGGGCACATGGCAGAAGCCCCAGGCCGGGGACCGCACGGTCAACCCCACCTTCTGTGACCGCTGCCGTTACCAGATGGAGGCCGGGGATGGCGTCTACACGACTGACGGAGGCCGGATCGGCGCCCGCCACGCCGGGGACTGCCCGCCGCCGCTCACCGTCAGGGAGATCGCCAGCGCGGCCGCGATCGGCCCGCGGAGCAAGGAAGTCCGGGTCGACGACCTGATGGCCATGACCGAGATGCGGGACATGCCGGGCAGTGAGGCATTGCTCGCGTTGCTCGCCAGCCACCAGTTCAACCGGATGCCCGCAGGGTTCCGCAAGAACAGGTGCGCGGTTGTCGCGCGGGCGCTGCTCAAGGCCATGTCGACCGCCCGGCTCAACCCCGTCGCGACATCACGGATCCACGGCTACACGCCCTGGCGGCTCTGCCAGCTTGTCGAGCGGATCTCCCGCGAGTGCCCCGAGGCCGAGCTCGGGATGATGTGCGACGTGTGGATCTGCCGCAGTCACGAGAGTCTCTGAGAGGGAGGCAGGCACGATGTCGGTCGTGACGACGCCCAGCGGGCAGCCGATCACCTGCGACGGGTGCGGCGCACCGGTCGAGGCGGTCACCGCCGAGATGAAGCACCCGGTACCGCTTGAGATCGCGCACTCGGTGTACGGCAAGGACAACCGTGACGAGGACCTGGTCTACATCGTGTGCACGCCGCTGCCCGGCGGCACCCAGCCCTGCCTGGACCTGGCGCTGCTCGCCGACGAACTGTACGAGCGGGTCCGCTGCCGCGTGCCCGGGTGCGACGGCACCCGCTGCCACCAGGCCGGCCTACGGGGAACAGGCCGCTAGTGGCCCGCTACGGCTACGCGCGGGTCAGCACGAAAGAACAGAACCCGGACTCCCAGCACGACGCGCTCACCGCGGCGGGCCTCGCCGAGGAGAACATCGTGATCGAGAAGATCTCCGGCAAGCTCGCCTCGCGCCCCAAGCTCGACAGGCTGCTCGCGAAGCTGGAACGCGGCGACGTCATAGTGGTCACCCGGCTGCGCAGGATCGGCCGCAACCACAAGCACCTGCTGGCGCTGGTGGAGTGGTTCGAGAAGAACGGAATCGACTTCATCGTGCTCGAGCAGGGCATTGACACCACCACCCCGCTCGGGCGCCTGTTCTTCCGCATCCTCGCCGCGCTGGCCGAGTTCGACCGGGAGATGATCGTCGAGGGCACCCTCGAAGGGCTTGCCTCCGCCCGCGCACGCGGCAGGGTCGGCGGACGTCGGCCCAAGCTCACCGGGGCCAAGCTCGACCAGGCGCAGCGCATGTACGACGACGGCGAGCTCACCACGGGCGAGATCGCCGGGGTCGTCGGCGTCGGCCGTTCAACGCTGTACGAGAACCTGTCCGCCTACAAGGACGGCGGGGACTGCGTCCTGGTCGTCTACCGCAACACCCGCCCCGGCAAGGTCGACCCGGACACGAACCGCCGCTACGGCGAGACCGGCCAGAGCGAGAAGGTACAACTCGAGGCCGACCGCAAATGGTGGAACGTCGCCCCGGCCCGCCAGCCCCGCCTCAAGGGCGTCGTCTACGTCGTCAACGGGACTGTCGCCCGCATCCGCGCAGTCGACCCCCAGGGGACGTGGGAGCGCGATGACCGCGGCTACGCCGACATCCCCCTCACTCCGCCCCTCACCGACCTTCAAGCCGCCGAGCAGCTCCCCACCCTGGGCATCCGCGTCGGCGACCACCGCCCCCACGTCAAGGGAAAGATCAGGGAGTACCTGCCGCTATGACCAGCACCCCAGGCCAGCAGCCCCCGGACGACCCGCCCGTCATCGTCATCGACGGCGTCCCCCGCAGCGCCGCAGACCTCAAGGCGCTGGCGCACGACCAGGCCACGGTGATCAGCGACCTGCTCGAAGCCAAGTTCGCCCACACCATCGACGACTACTGGCTCACCGATGACGGCACCGCGTTCCTCCGCTACAACGCGCGAGGGGGAGGCATCCTCTGGGAGGTCAGCATCCGGACGGCCAGGGCCGCCACCCTGGCCAGGGCCACGAAGGCCAGCCAGGACGACGAGCATGCCCTGGAGGTCGCCAGGCTTCAGGGCGAGATCGACCGGCTCGGCGAGGACCTCGGCCTCCGGACCCGGGACTTCCAGGACTGCACCCTCATCAACGCCCAGCTGCAGGACGAGATAGGCCAGGCCCGCCGCGAGCTGGCCGCCGCCCAGGCCCGTGTCGCCGAGCTCGAAGCGGCGGGCAGGACGGCGCCATGAGCCAGGGCCAGCGGCCCGTCCCGGTGGAGTGGTCCGGCGAGGAACACGGCATCCCGTTCCCGGACGGCACGCCGCTGCTGCTCCGGGGACGGCTGCAAGCCGGGCCCAGGGACGCCTCGCTCTGCGCGTGGGTGACGTCAGGCTTCACGGCCGTGCATGTCGTCGTCGCGTCCGGGGGCTACCCTGCGGCGGCCTGCGACCGGCGGATCCTGATCGACGCGACCGTAGCGACCGCCGCGGCGGAGGTCCGCCCGGGCGGCCGCTGCCGCCGGGCCGCCTGCACCGGGCTGTTCGCCACGGCGGAGCCGGCTGTCCCCGCGCCGCTCGCCGCCGCGCCTGGGCCGAGCGTGTTCCGCTGCACCGAGTGCGGCCACGGCGGCAGCCTGCGGGCGTGGGGGCACGTCAACATCCACGGCGACGTCGGACCTGACGGGCACATCGAATGGCCCGATTACGAGGACGACGCCTACTGGCCCGTCATCGAGGAGTCCGTCACCTGCAAGCTCCACGGCGAGGACTTCATCGAGAAGCTGGTCGACGGCCAGTACACCGCTCACATTGACACGGCGACCGGCCGCTACGCCGCAGTGCCCGCCGCCAGCACGGGAGGCAGGCGGTGAGCAGGCGCCCTGACCCTGATAACGCGGCCATCGGCGGGCGGCTCCGCCAGGCACGCGCCGAGGCCCGGATCACCCAGGCCGGGGCCGCGGCCGCCCTGGGCATCCCCCGCTCGGCGGTATCGGAGCTGGAGGCTGGCACCCGGCGCCTGGCCGCCGCCGAGCTCGCGGGCCCAGGACTCCTAAAGCTACGGCGAGCCGCAAAGTAGCGGCCGCCAGTGAGCGTGACCCGCATTAACACGTGAACGGCCCTACAGTTGGTCATCTCCCGGTTGCGGGGGCTCGAAGGCGCGGACGGACTGGTCTCCCAGCGCTCGGACGCAGGCCGCGCACAGCGCCTCATCCGGGAACGAGGAAACTGGCTGGCCTGGTCCCCCGAACGGCAGCGTGCCCGCAAGCATCGTGCGGGTGCGCGTGAGTCATCCAAGAGCCGTGAGCCGACCTCGGCGGTGGCTGTGAATGAATCTGGCTTGGGCTCATCTGCCGATGGCAAGGGCGAGGAGGGTATTGACCGCAGTTTCGATCGGGCGGGTATCCCGGTGCACCTGGGCGAGTAGAAGTGCCCCTTCGAGCGTGGCGAGCAGAGTAACGGCGAGGTCGTCCGGGTCGATGTCGGACGGGAGTTTCCCGTCGGCGTGAGGGGACCTGAGTCCATCGGCGATGGCGGCAGCCCACTGATCGAACCCTGCCGCGATGAGCGCTCTGGCCTCGGGGTCACTCTCGGCGAGTTGACCAGCAAGCGAGCCAAGTGCGCAGCCCCCCTTAGCCTTGGTGCGCTTCGCCGCGGTGAGCACCATGTTCCGCCACGTCTCGACGCCGTTTGCGCTGCTGAGTGCGCGCCGATTGCGATTGACGATGGCGTCGGCTTGGTAGTCGATGACCGCCTGGACGAGTTCGTCCTTGTCGGGGAAGTAGTGGTACAGCTGCGAGCCGCTGACTCCCGCCGCCGCCTTGACGTCCTCCAAGAAGGTGCCCGCCACCCCGCGCTCATGGATCAGGGCGGCCGCCTCCTCCACTATCCGCGCCCGGGTGCGCTCGCCCTTGGGAGTGAGCCTCCGCCGGGCGCTGGTGTCGTTGTCCATGCCTCCCATGCTAGCAACTTTTGAGTTTGACAGCCCAGTCCGGCTGTGCCAGAGTGAGTTTCGCAACCCATTTTTACAGGAGAGGGCAAGACAGCCAATGACTGACCTAAAGGACCGGACCGCGCTTGTCACCGGGTCGACGAGCGGGATCGGCAAGGCCACGGCCCTCGCCCTGGCCGCCCGCGGCGCCCGCGTACTGGTAGTCGGGCGCAACGAGCGACGAGCCAGGGACGTGGTCGCCGAGATCGAAGGCGGCGGAGGCAGCGCAGCATACCGGCTCGCTACGCTGAGCGACCTCGAATCGGCCCTGGACCTGGTCCAGTGGGCCACCGAGGCAGGCGACGGCCACGTCGACATCCTCATCAACAACGCCGGCGTCGCCCTGCTCGGGCCGAGCAGCGCCGCCACCGAGCCGGAGTTCGACGAGACCTTCGCGCTGAACGTCAAGGTTCCGTTCTTCCTCGTCGCGTCCCTGGCGCCAGCCATGGCCGAACGCGGATGGGGCTCGATCGTCAACATCAGCACGATGGTCGCGAGCTTCGGGCAGGCCGGCATGGCCCTGTACGGCGCCAGCCGGGCCGCCCTCGAGCTGCTGACCAAGGCCTGGGCCGCCGAATACGGCCCGAGTGGTGTCCGGGTCAACGCCGTCGCCCCCGGCCCGACGCGCACCGCGCTGATGGAAGCCGTCCCCGAGGAGATGGTGAACCAGCTCGCGGCGCTGGCGCCGGCAGGCCGCGTGGCCCGGCCCGAGGAACTCGCCGCGGCGATCGTCTTCCTCGCCAGTGACGATGCCAGCTTCGTCCACGGCGTCACCCTCGCGGTCGACGGCGGCCGGGTCGCGACATGACGCCAGCCGTACCACGGCGGCGTTCACCGGAGCGGCCCTGCCGGCCGGCAGCGGGATGACCGCCGTACGGGCCGCCCGCGAGACGACGCCCTCGAAGTGCCCTTGGCATGCAGGACTCACCTGATGGGAGAAGCGTATGAGCAAGTTCGACGCCCAGTTCGCCGGGAGGCTCGACGGCCAGACCGTCCTGGTCACCGGCGCTAAGGGCGGTATCGGCCATGAGACAGCTCAAGGCGCCGGCAACAGCGGCGCGACCGTGCTGGTGCACGCACGGCGCGCTGACCACGCCAGACGGGCAGCGGACTTGCTGGCCGGCAACGGCAACGGCCACGGCCGGTACCTGGCCGTGGCCGGGGACCTGGGCTCGCTCGCCGGCGTCCGCGAGCTGGTCGAGGCGGTGCGCCAGGCGAGCCCGAAGGGCCTGAACGGTCTGGTCAACAACGCGGGCGCGGCCTTCGCCGCCAAGGCCCTGTCCCCGGACGGCTACGAGCGAACGATCGCGATCAACCACATCGCCGCCGCAGCGCTGACGGAGGGGCTGCTCGACCTTCTGCGCAAGGGAGCCGACGACTTCGCAGCGCCCTCCCGGGTGGTCATCATGACCGCCCTGATCGAGTCGCGGGGCGAGCCGATCACCGACTGGAGCTACCCGGGTAAGTACAAGCAGATCCAGGCCTACCCCGATGCCAAACTGCTGGCCCTGATGTACACCTACGCCCAAGCTCGCCGCCATGAGGGCGAGGGCCTGACGTTCAACGCAGTCAGCCCGGGCGCGGTCAAAACCACTCTCGGCAGCAAGGCCGGCGGCCCGTTCAAAATGATTGAGGCGTTGACCAATCCGTTCGTCGGGCCGCCGGAGAAGGGCTCGCGCGGCTGTGTCCGGCTGCTGGCCGATCCCGGCCTCGCCACCGCCACCGGCGGCTACTACAGCTCGGCCAAGCTCAAGAAGTCATCCAAGAAGTCCCGCGACCATGACGCCCAGGACCGGGTATACGAGCAGACCGAACGCGAACTGCGCATCCACAACTGAGGCGGCCCCAGCCGGCTACCGCCAGCACAGCCGGCGCGGCGGCGCTCGCGCCTTCACCAGCCCGGGCTTCGGCTGGAGTAAGCGGCGGCTACCGGTATGAATGGAAAAGTGCCTTTGACCTAGGAGGATAGGGCTTGTCGAAGGTCCTGTCCGGTTCGAGTCGAAGGCACTTTCCAGGTGAGGAAGAGCACACGTGCCGACGGCGTCGTGGTGTCGGCGGACGGCCGGGGCCCGGTCTCGCAGGCCGGGGCCGTCTTACTGCGGGAGACGATGCGGGCGGCCGTCCTGGCCCGCGCGGCCTGTCAGCTGGGCTGGCCCGGTGGCGGGCGCCGCGGACGGCCCGTGACCCGGGGGAAGGTCATCGCGGACCTGGCCGCAGCGGTCGCGCCCGGCGGCGGCTGCCTGGCCGCCATCACGGTGCCGCGCGGGCAGCCGGAGCTGGCCGGCCCGGTCGCGTCGGACCCGGTGGTCAATCTCGTCGCCGGTTCCCGCGAGGACACCGAGGCCCTGCTCGACGTCACCAAGCCCGGCGGTGCGCTCGTGTCAGCCACCTCTCCCGGCGGTGAGTTCCCCGAGCGCGACGCGACCGTGATCTTCTTCAGCGTCCGAAGCGGCCCGGTTCAACTCGCGCACATCCTCGGTCGGGTCGAAGCCGGCCATGTTCGGCTCGACATTAGTGACCGCTGCCCTCTCGCCGACGCCCGTCGCGTCCACGAGCAGAGCGAAGCCGGCGCGATCCGCGGCCGCGTCCTGCTCATTCCGGAGAGGTGACCCCACGTGCCCGGAGCTAACGGAGGGGCCACGAAATCCAATGCCCTCTTCAGCCCACATCACGAGCTTCAAGGAGAGATGCGTTGACAGGTTCCCCTTCTATTGAGACGCAGCACGGCCACCCCGGAATCGTGCTGGCCACGTTGTCCCTGGCCAACGTGATGGCTCTGCTCGACCTCTTCGTCGTCAACGTCGCCCTTCACGACATCGGCGTGGGTCTGCACTACCAGTCCTCGCTCTCCGACGTTGCCTGGGTGCTCAACGCCTACGCCCTGTTCTTCGGGGCGCTCCTCATCCCCGCCGGCCGCTTCGCCGACAAGTACGGGCGCAAGGCCACCTTCATCCTCGGGCTGGCCGTCTTTACCGTGGCGAGCCTGGCCTGTGCGGTACGTGCCGAATCCGATAGGTGTCACTGCGCTACTTTGCGGCTAGCCGTAGGTTTAGGAGTTCTGGGCCTCGCGAGGTGCGCGGCCCTGTACCGGCGCCCGGCGGGCTGGTTCCTCGACGGCAGTCCCGAGACCGGCGGGCCGCTGGAAGCACTGGCCCGCCTCGCCGCCGCCCTGCCCCCGGCCGACCAGGAAACCGTAACCCGGTTCGCCGAGTTCCTCGCCGCCCGGCAGGCTGTACGGCCGTAGCGCTCGCTGGGCCTGGTGGCAATGTTCGCCGCCGCAGGATCACAGGCCTCAGGGCAGGCCAGGCTGTTCCCGGACGGTCCAGCCGTTCCTCGCGATGAGCTGGGCCAGCGCGCTGCGGAGCTGGCTGATGCGCTCGGCGGCGTCAGGGCCGCGGATGCCGATGCTGATCGCCGAGCCCGTCGCGTCGTAGGTTGTCTGGCGTCCCTCGGCAGCGGTGCGGGCCGCGGCGTGAATGCGCCCGCGCAGCCGGATGAGCTTGCCAGGGTCACCCTGGCCGAGTCCCTCGATGATCAGGTAGCAAACGACCGGGCCTGAGCCGGCAGGAGCCTCCTCGGGCAGTTCCCCGGCAAGGGCCTCGCGGAGCCTCGCCCGGTCGCTGCTGCTCATGGGCCGCCGGCCGATCAGGTCGGGCCACCCGTCGGGGCGGAGCGGCACGGTGGGCGCGGGCGGCGAGTGCCCGGCGTCCTCGCTCATGCTTGTCCTGGGGTCCTTGGCTTTCCGGTGGAGCCTGCCGGCCCCTGGCCGCGTCACTCCTCTTCGGGGCCTCCCGTGCCGGGCCTGCTGAGGTCCCGCAGGCCGCCGCCCAGGTCAGGGCGGTGGAAGGAGTAGAACCCGTGGAAGTTTACGTGCTCGAACGCCAGGGGGCTGAGCCGGGCGCGGATCTCCGGGCTGATGCCCAGGCCGCCGGCCTCCAGCTGCCGGACCGCCGCGTCGATGTACAGCGAGTTCCACCAGACGATGGCGTTCAGCCCGAGGCCGAGCGCCCCGAGCTGGTCCTCCATGCCGCGCTCGTAGCCGCGCATGAGGCGGCCGAGGTTGCCGAAGAACACCCGGCGGGCCAGGTTGTGGCGGGACTCGCCGACGTTCAGCTGGGCGCCGATCATCCGCCGGTACTCCTCCACGTGGATCACCTGCAGCAGGTGCAGGGTCTTGAAGATCCGGCCGTAGCTGGCGAACGCGCTGCCCAGGCCGGTGACGCGGCCGTCGGCCATCATCATGCGGATCAGGTCGTAGGCGCGGACCTGCCCGGTCGCCAGGGATCCCGCGACCCGGGCCATGTCGTCCCAGTGGCTCAGGATCGCCGGGATGGAGACCCTGCGCAGCCCCAGGGTGGCGAAGTCGCCCCACGCCCGAGGCCCCCGGCCGCCCCTGGCCGTGGTGCCGTCCAGCATCGCGGTGTCGACCCACCACATCTGGGTGTCGGTGATGTCGGCGTGCCGGGGGGCGAACTGGTAGCCGCAGACCGCGAACATCCCGTACACGATGTCGGAGTAGCTGCCCTGGTCGGTCGTGATGACCTCGGGGTGCTCGGCCGCGTCCAGGCGGTGGATGGCATCCAGGATGTACAGCGAGTCCCGCAGCGTCCCCGGCACCAGCAGCCCGCCCAGCCCCATCACCTTGTCCGATACCGCGTTCAGCCACGTGGCCCCGCGAGGCCGCTTCCCGACCCCGAAGTAGAGCGGGGAGGGACGGGCGTGCAGGGACCTGACCGGGACCACGAACCGCATCCCGTCGACCGAGGCGACGTGGCCGCCGCCCCAGTCGGCGGTGATCGGGATGCGGGCCTGCGCGTCGACCAGGCGGGCGGAGGCGGCGGCGATGCCCTCGCCGTGGAAGTAGCCCTTCTCCACCCCCAGCAGGCGGCCCTCGGTCAGCGCCGGGATCCCCGGCTTGACCACGGGCACCAGGCCGACGTTGCAGGAGCGGGCCACCAGCAGCGCGGCCAGCGAGATGTCGAGGTCGTCGCGGCGCAGGTGCGAGCCGGTGACGTGCCCCATCCCGTCGAACATGCCGGTCTTGGCGTGGGTCTCCAGCAGCAGCTCGGGGTAGTCGATGCGCGGCAGCAGCGCGGCCACCGCATCGTGGACCGCGGAGAACCCCTCCGGCGGCGGGGCGGCCTCCAGCCGGGATATGTGCAGCCTGCCGTTCCTGATGGACACTTCCGGGTTGTCCGCCAGCCCCGCCGCGACCTGCGTGTAGGCGTCACCGACAAGCTCCGCGAGCTCCCGCAGGTGCTCCCTCGGGTCGGCGTCCAGGCCCAGCGCGGTCAGCACGGCCGGGCGCTCGCGGGCCCACAGCCGCTCGTCGATCAGCCGGGCCCGCGGGTCGCCCCACTTGTCGGCGCCGACCGCGTACACGTCGCGGCGGCGCAGCGCCAGGTGCAGCGCCTCCAGCACGCAGAACACGTAGGCGGGCCGGTCGATCAGCGGCGCCTCCAGCCGCGGGCTGTCGAACACCAGCCGCCGCCACGACCCCGTCACCAGGTCCTCGAATCCCCGGACGTGCTCCACCGCCGGCTTGCGGGCCGCCACCAGCCTGGGCAGCGCCCGCAGCGCGGCGACGACCCGGGCCCCTGCCTCGGTGCTGCCCCACGGGATCACCGCCGCGAGCTGCTCGATGAACGGCCGCACCGTCCCGTACCGGCCGGCCAGCTCCGCCCGCCACTCCAGGTCCCCGTCATCGTCCTCGCCCGCCGGGGCCTGCGGCAGCAGCTCGAACACCGTGTCCAGCGCGGCGGCCAGCTGCTCGCGGGTCACCACCTGCTCGACCCGGCTCACCAGCTCCGCCGCGGTGACGGCCTCCTCCGCGCCGTCCTCCCCTGCCTGGACGTGCGGCGTGTCCCGCACGACCGCCCACGCGGCGGCCAGCTTCACCGCCGCGCCCCGCAGCCGGGGAAGGGTCCGCAGCTTCTCCTTGTTCCCCTCCCGGGCCGCCCGCGACAGCAGCACCGTGCCCATCAGCAGGTCGAACAGCAGCAGCGCGTCATCGACGGAGACGGCCTCCAGGTGCCGCACCGTCGCCAGCAGCGTCGCGGCCTTCCGGGCGTCCCTCAGCTGCCCGATCCGGAACGCCTTGGCGGTCATCCCGAACCGGGCCAGCTCGGCCAGCTTCACCGGCGCCACCGCCGACACGTCGACCGCTCCCGTGCCCAGCCCCATCACGTACGCGGTGCGGTCCAGCGCCTCGATCATCCCGGTCCCCGACAGCCGGGTCACCGGGGTGCGCATCCACTCCAGCACCGAGACCGCCTTGCCGTCCGGCACCGCCAGCGTGGCCGCCAGCTCGCCCTGCACATGGACCGGCGTCTCGTTCGCCAGCACCTGGTTGATCGCGGCCAGCTCGGCCCGGTGAACGTCGGCGACCAGGCGCGACAGCGTGCTGATCCCCGGCAGCAGCACCCGGTTCCCGATCAGCCACAGCACCGCCCGGTCGAACAGTTCCCGCCGCGAGTCCCGCGTCCTGCGGGCCCGCGAGGCGATGAACGCCGCCACCTCGTCCCCGGCCGCCCCGAACTCCCGGTACCCCAGCAACTCCCGGATCGCCGCCGCGTGGTCGTAGGGCGTCGCCGGCCGGTCCCCGTACAGCTTCGCCTGCGCCCAGTCAGCGATCCCGAGCTGCTCGGCGGCGTACCGGAGCACCACCTCCGGCACGTCCACCGCCCCGGAATCAGTCAGGAACGTCCCGAGCATCCGCACCGTGCCCCACTGGACCGCCCAGCCCAGCTTGTTGTGCGCCCGGCGCCTGCCCCGCACCTCAGCCAGCGCGGCCTCGTCCAGGAAGAAGAACTTCTCCAGCTCCTCCGGCGTCGGGTCCGCCACGAACCGGCCGTACCGGTTCACCTGATCATCCGACAAGTACTCATGCGGCACGGAAAGTCACTCTAGGAGAGCAGCGCGAGGCTACCTGGCGGTACGTCCGAACCGAAACCCGAACCACCCGATTACGACACGCGCCCCTGCTGACCAGCGGATGAAGCGCTAGCGAGAAATCTCGACGGAATATGACCGAGACCCCAGGACAGCACATTCATGCGCTGCTGCCAAGCGGCGCTGAGATCCTTGAGGAACTGTTTCCCGGGCTGCTTGCGGATCTGGTCAGTGGCGGGACTCCGGTGGTGAGCGACTTTTCCCGAGGCGCGGGCATCCTTTGGTGGTCATCCGATGTGCGACCAGGCAGCGCCCGTGCCGGGCGTTTTCGTGCAGCCGAGCCGGCCATATCTGGAGTGGCACGTCCGCACCCGAGTCAGGGCGCTGCCCAACGTGGAGATCGCCGAGATCACCCCAGGCCGCCCGCACCCTGAAAATCTCCCGCTCCACCGCATACGCCGCGCTCGCCAGCACACGCTGACCTGTAGCCAAGGCGCAGGCCCGCAGCACTAACACCCGGTATTACCGCAGGTCAGGGTATTCAGTGACGTGTCAGGTCAGGGATATCCGACCAAAATTTCCCAGGACTACCGTGCCCTCTCTCTATGGCGCAGCCCGGCGGCGGCGGCTCTGCCGGTGGCGCCGAAGACGACCGGACCGGAGCGCATGGCCGACCTTGCCGGTGGCGGCCTGAAGCTAAAGGCATGGGGGTGTCGCGTGCCTGCTGGCAGGCACCGTCATCACCGCGATCTGGTGAACCCGCGGCGCTGCCTGGGGACAAATGCCCGGTAAGAGCTACGCGCGACGCTCGCCGGGCGGGATGACAAACGTGCCCGGCCGCGGGAGATCCGCACGTCGCCAGCCTCGATCAGGATCATCACGGCCCGGTGCGCCGTGTCCCGGCTCACGCCGTAGCGCTGCGTCAGGGTCATCTCCGACGGGAGCCGCGCCGTGATGCGGCCAGCGTCGATGTCCTGGCGCAGCAGGGCCGCGAGCTGCTCATATAGGGGGTCCGGCGAATCCGGATCTAGATCATCTCCCACGCGGTGGCATCGGAGGTAGTGGCTCCGGCCGTGGCGATCTGGCTGGCCAGGTATGAGCAGCCCGGCGAGGGCTAGGACAGCAGCCATCAGGAAGATGCGCGGCCTTACAGGCGCATGATTGGACTGGGGGCCATGGCTACACCTTGCGCCGCCGGCCCTGTCGAGCTGGGTGGCGGTCGATGTCAAAGCGAGCAGACCGAATGAGAGTGTGGAGCAGCGATGAAGGTCTTCGTAGCAGGTGCGAGCGGAGCGGTCGGCCATCGTCTCGTTCCGTTGCTGGTCGCGAGCGGCTATGACGTCGCGGCGATGACGCGTTCACCGCAGAAGGCAGATTCCCTGCGAGCGGCCGGCGCCGAACCGGTCGTCGCGGACGGGCTTGACGCCGGGGAGGTGATGCGGGCGATCACGCTGAGCAAACCAGAGGTTGTCATCCATCAGATGACCGGGCTCACCGGAGTCAGCAGCTACAAGAAGTTCGACGAGGAGTTTTCGGTCACCAACCGGCTCCGGACCGAGGGCACCGACAACCTGCTCAACGCGGCGCGGGCGGCGGGCGTGCGGCGCTTCATCGCGCAAAGCTACGGCAACTGGAACTACGCGCGCACTGGCACGGGCCTGAAAGGCGAAGACGATCCGTTCGACCCGGACCCGCCGGCGAACCAGCGCAAGACGCTCGAGGCGATCCGCCACCTCGAGGACGCCGTACTCGGAGCCCAGGGCATGGAAGGGATCGTCCTTCGCTACGCCAACTTCTACGGACCCGGCACCGGCTTCGCCCTCGACGGTGATCTCGCCGAACTCGTGCGCCAGCGCAAGTTCCCGATCGTCGGCAACGGCGGTGGCGTCTGGTCGTTCATCCACATCGACGACGCGGCGACCGCGACCATCGCCGCTATCGAGCACGGCGCACCAGGCGTCTACAACATCGTCGACGACGAGCCGGCACCCGTCGCCGTCTGGTTGCCGGAACTCGCCCGCGCGCTCGGCGCCAAGCCACCGAGGCGCGTTCCGGTCTGGCTCGGCCGCCTGGCAGCCGGCGACGTCGGCGTCTCAATGATGACCCAGATCCGCGGCACGTCGAATGCCAAAGCCAAGCGCGAGCTTGGCTGGCAGCCGCGCTATCAAAGCTGGCGAGATGGCTTCCAGGACGGACTCGGCGACGTTGCGCCGCCCAAGCCAGCCTCGTCGTGAGCTCATTCAGCAGCCCAGCCCAAGGAGTGTCCAGGCGAACGCCGACCGGGCAACGGCACAGGAAAGGATCAGGCATCAGCCACCGGGATCTCCGCTACCCGGAGATACCCGGTCCGATTCGGCCACGCCATCGCGCTCGCAGTGGCGGCAATTGAGATTGATCTTGGCGGCACAACTTCATGACCCCTTCCGGGGATCGGAACTATGGGCGGATTGTGCCGCTACCCGCCACCGTCGAGGACGGAGCGGTAAGCGGGTAGCGCCAATCGGTGTTTGCCCTGGTCAGTGGGCACCCCGACCTCTCACAGCGACTCACACGCGCTCACACACGCCCAGCTCAAGCGCGAGTCCGGGTGCAGCGGCAGGACGAGGTGCACATCATGACGGCAGTGGGTAGCGGTCGAACGCGGCTGTGGCCGACCGAACGATGACTATCGTGACCGGGGTCGCGGCCCTGCGGTTTGATCGAACCGGGGATCACCGCCGGGCCTGACGGCCTCACCCGGCGCACGGTCAGCGACGCGAGCCACCCCGGCAAGATCCCTAGGATTATCGGTGGCCGGGCGCCGGGCCCGGGCCGGTGCCGCGGCCCGGTATGCCCCCACGTTCACAACACGGCGATCGGGGGTGTGTGCCGCCGTTGGCCGAGGGCCTGGGCCAGGCGTCGTGAGCGGTGTGAGAATTCCGTGCGCCCGGGCTGTTGTGAGAGGGGTGCACGTTTCGTGCTGGTCCGTGTAGTACACTCGTTCACATGGACAGACCTGGTCATCGGCTGAACGTCACGCTCGACCCGGAGCACGCCGCCCGGCTGGCGCGGCTCGCCGAGCGGACCCATGTCCAGGAAGGCACCTTGGCGCGGTCACTGCTCTCCGTGGCGATCGAGGAAGCCGATCCGGACGCACGTCATGTCGTCGCGGTGCTCGATGGCATCCCGGGCGCTTACGAACGCGCCCTGCAGAGCCTGGAGCGCGCCCGCGCAGGCGAGACGATCGCGCTCGACGAGCTCTGAACGTTGGCGAAGGTCAGGCTTAGCGTCCCCGCGGTCGAAGACCTCGACCGCATGATCGTCACGCACAGCCTTCCGGGCGATACCAGGTTGCGCGTCAGGCGCTCACTTCGCGTCCTTGAGCAGTTTCCCCGGATCGGCCGGCAACTGGAGGGGCGCTGGGCGCCGATGCGGGTCATCCTCGGGCCGTGGCGATGGATGCTGATCATCTACAGCTACGAGGAACCGGACGATGTCGTTCTTATCGTCGCCTTCCAGGACGCGCGGTCGTCTGCTGCAGCCACCGCATCGTGAAGTTTCCTTCTCATCGTGTGCAGCGGGAGCGGGCGGACGGCACTGGCTCCTCCCCCGCCCTTCACCTCAAACGCGACGGCGGCGCGCCGTTCCTGGCCCGCGCCGCAGTGGCGCCACCTTGCCCTGCCGCGGCGCTGGTGAGCAGGGGGCCTGCTGCTCCATATTGGCCCTCATGGAGTAGCGTCAGCCTCGACCTCGGTCAGCGGCCCGGCCGGGAACTTCCGGCCCTTATTAGCCGGGGCCGGCGCAGGAACCGATCCGAAACGTCTAGTGGTGCTTTCCTCCATAAGCACAACTGAATCGCGGGAGCGGGCCCACACGGCCGGACACGCCCTGCGCGGCTTCGCGAGCGGGGCCACCTGGTCCGGGGAGAAGACGTGACCCGCCTCTCATCACCGGGCCACGCCGATCTCAGCGTTCTGAGACGGCCCTCCTTCCCGGCGCGGCCACCAGCTCCGGCGGCAGTCCGGGGCCCGCTCCGGGATCCGGACGCCGCCGAGGACCCCTGGGTGACCTGCGGTGGCGGTGACACAATGTCAGGTCTGGGTGGTCGTTAGGCGGGAGGCACTATGACAGCACCGCGCCTCAGCGCTTACCAGGCGTTCATCATCGCTGCCGGGGAACTCTTCTCGGTCCTCACCGCGGCAGCGGCCAGCCCGCCCTCGCCCGAGAGGTTCATGGCCGCCGTCAGCGACGCCGTCGCAACCATCGACCGCGCCCATTCCAGCCTTCTCCTGGTTGCCTCGCAGGATGCTTTGACTGCCGCGGCGGAGGTTGTGCAGAGGGCGCACCGCATTCGTGAGTTCCTGGATCCGTATCAGCGGAGCCCGCACGGCCTGGGCGAGCTCACTCAGGAGTACGCGTCCGCCTGCAATGCGTTCACGCGGACCGCCCGCGACGAGGTCGGCAATGAACGTTCTTTATTTGGCCGGAGATCCCTGACCTGCGGTAACACGGTCTTGGTGATGCGGGCCTGCGGCTGTTTACCGGTCAGCGCGTGCTGGCGAGCGCGGCGTAAGCGGTGCAGCGTGAAGGACCCGCCAGCACCCGGAGTAAGAGTAGTGTGCGTGTCACTGGGCGGGAGCCTGAGGCCCGCGGTGCGGTTGGCGGGCCCGATCACCCGCCGCAACCCCGTGAACACCCCGTCGTCGCAACGTCTAGCCAGGATCAGGCCACATGCAATCGGACATTGACGCCCAGCTGACCAGCTTCTCCGGAGAAGCCCCGCTGCGTGACTTCGTGACGGTGATGCGGGGCTATGACCGTCAGCAGGTCGATGAGCACATCAGGCAGATCGACGCCGAGGTGCGGCAGCACCGCGAGCAAGCCCAGGCCATGCAGCGGGAGCTGTCCGACGCCCACCGCCAGCTCCATGAGCAGGACCGCCCCACCTATTCCGGCCTCGGCGGCAGGATCGAGCAGCTGCTGCGGCTTGCCGAGGAGCAGGCCACCGAGGTGGTCCAGGCGGCCAGGTCGGAGGCCAGCGAGATCAAGGCCGCGGCCAAGGTCGACGCGGCCGAACTGCTGGCCGGGGCCGGGAACGAGGCTGCCGGGCTGCGCGCGAACGCCAAGCGCGAGACCGACGACCTGCGCGGCGCGGCCGAGCGGGAGGCCGACTCGATCAGGACCACCGCCCGGCGCGAGGCCGACGAGCTGACCAACACCACCGAGCGCGAGGTGGCCAAGCTCCGGGCCACGGCCGGCCACGAGGTCGCGGAGAAGCAGGCCGCGGCCGAGCGCGACATCGCCAGGCTACGGACGAGCACCGAGCGCGAGGTGGCCCAGCTGAAGGCCACCGCCAAGCGGGACCGCGACGAGATCCTCACCACCTCCAAGCGCCAGGCCGACGAGATGCGCAGCCAGGCGCAGCGGATCCTGGAGGAGAGCGAGGCCCAGCGGGCCCAGTCCGAGGCCGAGTTCGAGATCCAGCTCGCGGCGCGCCGGGAAGAAGCCGAGCGGCAGGAGGCCGAGCGCCTCGCCGCCGCCCAGTCCGCCACGCAGAAACTCGTGTCCGAAGCCGAGCAGCGCGCCTCCACCGCGGAGCAGCGCGCGGCCAAGGCCAGCGCCCAGGCCGACCAGGCCCGCCGGGACGCCGACCAGCACGCCCGGCAGCTGGTCAGCAACGCCAAGAAGAACGCCGACCAGATCACCGGCCAGGCCAAGACCCAGGCCGATCAGCTGCTCGCCGAGGTCAAGGCCGATGCCGAACGCCGCCGCGCGGCGACCCAGCGCGAGGTCGACGAGCTCACCAGGCAGAAGGACAGCATCGCCAGCCACCTCGCACAGGTGCGCCAGCTGCTCGGCGGGCAGCTGCCCGGCACGGATGCGGTGCAGGCGGCACAGACGAAGCCTGCCATCGCCTGTGACGGGGCTTGATTACATCATCGGAACGGCCAGTGGCGATAGCGGGCTGAGGATCACTGGGTTACCGCCACCGGCCGTTCCAGTACTCCGTGGCGGGGAGGATGGAAGACTTGCCACGTGCCTAGGCGTACGTGGCTCGACAGCAAGATCGACGTGTTCCTGGAGGAGCTCGCGGCGTCCAGCATGCACCTGGATCGGCACCGTGCCGGGGAGCTGATCACCGGGCAGGTCCGTGCCGTAGCAACCCTCATGAGGGTCACCGCGGACCGTTCGGCTGCCGCTGGCCCTGGTGGGGATCACCGTCGCTGCCCTGGCCGAGGCAATGCAGCTACGGGCGGCGAACGAGCCGCCCGATCACCTCAGGGACGTCATCACCACCCACGCGCAGACGCTGTCCGGGTTCGGGCAGATCACCGCCGACGCCGCGTCGCAGCAGGGCGGCAACCCGGCACAGATCCTGTTCCCGCCGGCGTTGCTGCGCCGGGCGGCCAGGTACATCAGCGGCGCCGCCGACCTGGCTGCGAACGGCGGCAACCTCCCGGACGGGATTCCCGAGACGGCACGCAACCAGCTGGCCGCGACCCTGCGCCGGGACGCTGACGGACTGATCGCGATCACGACCACCGACTGATCCTTATGGTCGCCAGCACTCTTCGAGACCCGAACGACCACCGACGGTAACCCAGCGGTCTTCGGATCGCTATCGCCAATGGCCGTTCCGTTGTTGCTCAAGCCCCGAAGCAGGCTCCTATGGCTTGACTGGCCGTTCCGGAGCTACCGCCACTGGCCCGTTCCGTTGCTGCTTAAGCCCGTCCCAGGCCAGCCGCGGAGCAGGGCCTCGATGCCAGCCTCCAAGTCCGATCTGGCGAGCAGGGCCTCTATGGTGACCGGCTTGAGCTGCTCGGCAGCGGCCAGCACCTCGGCATTGAGCCGGCGCAGCTCGCCGATCGCTGCCTCATACGCCTGGACGGCGGCGCGCTGGGCCGCGGTGAGCCCAGGTTCGGCGTTCCATCTGTCGGCCTGGTTCTGGAACAGCATGAGATCGCCGGCCTGGTCCTGGTGCACCCGGATGATCCGGGCCACAGTGGCGTCATCGAGCCGGCCCGGCTGGGCCAGGGCAGGCTGCAGCAGGCCAAGCTGTCCGGCGGGTGACCTCGATACCCTCGCGGATGTGCTGGGCGAACCAGCCAACCTTGCCGATGGGATACCAGTTCTGCTCACGCTCGCCGCTCACCCCGCCGAGCGTAGAGCCCGCAGGCCTGGCGCAGGGCGGGATTTGCGCAGCCCGGCCCCGGCCGCCGCTCCTAACCGTGACCTTTCGTTCCCCTGCTACATCAGCCCCGACTACCCGCCTAGCCCGTTGCCCCTTTCGGGCTTACTTGGTCTGGCCCCGAGATAAGCGAGACCGGGAGAAACCGTGGGAGGTCAGGCAGCGACGACTAGCCGCTGATCCGGGGCGGTGAACCCGGGGTACCAGCGGACGAAGTTCGGCGGCGAGGTCCTCGTTGGGGACGCAGGCGCGGACCTGCAGGAGTACGTCGGCATCGCTGCTGCAGGTCTGCTCCTTCAAGTGCACGCGGACAGCCGAGTGCCGGCTCGGACGGCGGCGAGATAATGCCGTGGTGTCTGCAGCGGTCCTGGGGCATCCTGGGCAGGTGACTCCAGGCATTGACTCCCTGGTCCCCGCCGACGCAGGCGACGGCGACTGGCGCAGCACCGCCATCATCGGCGGCCCGTGGGAGAGCGACGGCTCCCTGGCCCTCGGGTTCTTCAAACTCGCCGATGTAGCCGTGGAGTGGTGGAAGGCCGGGCACCGGAACGATGCGATCGTGATCCCAATCATCTTCAGGGCCAGCTCGATGCCATGCCGGTAGTTGAAGATGATTGGGATCACGATCGCATCGTTCCGGTGCCCGGCCTTCCACCACTCCACGGCTACATCGGCGAGTTTGAAGAACCCGAGGGCCAGGGAGCCGTCGCTCTCCCACGGGCCGCCGATGA
>WNGL01004173.1_pt1 | contig 21027 bp, 19 predicted proteins | sample 5400591 | NCBI WGS metagenome assembly WNGL01 (sample SAMN13153377, study PRJNA577476) | soil metagenome | isolation source: 80 cm soil or saprolite under Garry oak tree replicate 1 | place: USA:California | collected 2016-06-15 | reverse complement strand
GTCTTTCTCGGTGCGGCCGCCGCGATCTTCGCCTTCTCCAAGAGAAGAACAGCGAAGGTTCTGAAGAGCGCGTGGACCTCCAACCCCTAATCCTCGATCCTCAAGAGATCCAGCGAAGGCAGTGAAACGCGGCGAGTCTATCCGATTACGCAGGTGGACCAGCTGCACTCGAGACATTTGTAACATGCTTCCTGAAAGGCTAGGTGTGGGCTGCCACAGACCGGACACTTTGTGAACTCAAGCCCCACCCTCTCGGAACTAGGGGCAATCTGTCCCGGTTTTTCGATTCCTGCTCCTGAGTCGCGAGTCATTTCTCTTGACACCTTGACACCGAGTTTGCTCATCATATCGAGAGTGCGGTTCGGTGTTGAGGCCAGATACCTGTTCAGGCGCTGTGTCGGTGTCTTGAGTACCTGTTCGCCCTTCGACGTGTCTCGATAGATCGTTACTCCTCTCAGGCCTATCTTGTATGCGAAGATGTAGGCGTTTTCCACGTCTTCCACTGAAGTCCATGAAGGCATGTTAATGGTCTTGCTCACAGCGGTGCTGATCCATTTCTGCATCTCATACTGTGCCCGTATGTGGTCCCACCAGGGAATATCGTATGCTACGAGAAAGACCCGCTTGAACCGCTCGGGGGCGGCTTCCAGTCCTTGGAGCGAACCTCCATTGTCGGATATTCTCTTCAAGATTGCCTTTTCGTACGAGGTGTCAGCGCCGAACTGATGTTCAAACTCCGGGTCGACATAGTAGAAGCTGCCCACGGTAACATGCTTCTCAAAGACTATGGCGAACTGCGGCTCTAAGCCGGAGGACGTGTCGGCTATCATAGAGATGCTTCCCGTTGGAGCTATCGTCACATTATGACAGTTTCTTGTCCCATTCTTCCTCACCTCATCAGCCAGGCCGTTCCAGGCGAGAGTCCACCATTCCTTATGCCGGAAGCCTTCCAGCGGCAGCTTGCCATCCGCGTAAGAGGAGTTGTTGAGGAGGGGAAATTCACCTCGCACCTTTGATAGTTGCACAGACGTCTTGATGGAGTGATAAGCGAGGAACTCTACAATTCTGCTCATCAACGCGAAACCTTCCTCGCTGTTGTACGGTATCTCCAGCGCGTAGAGTAGGTCGGCCAGACCCATTAGGCCAAGTCCAATTCTGCGCGTTGACTTTGAGAATTTCTCGATCTCCTCGATAGGGAAATTGTTGAGGTCGATCACGTTGTCTAGGAAACGCGTTGCCACGCCGACTGCTTTCTCCAGCTCATCCCAGTCAACCATAGCCTTGCCGTCCTCCCGTCTTACGAACGCGTAGATGTTGAGGGAGCCTAGGTTGCAAGACTCGTAGGGATACATAGTCTCCTCACCGCAGGGATTAACGCACCTGATGTCTCCCCAGTAATTCCTCAACGGGTTGTCGGCGTTGATGTTGTCGAGGAAGAGGGCTCCGGGATCCGCTGTCTCCCATGCCATCCGGGCGATATCATGCAGTAGTTGCTTGGGGTTCACTTCTTTCCAGACGGACCCGTCTCGCGGGTTCCTCAGTGGCCACGGCCTACCCGTTTCGTAGTGGTCCCAGAACTCGCGCGGGATCAGTACTGAGATGTTGAAGTTCTCGAACTGTTTCGTCTCGTGCTTTGACCTGATGAACTTCTCCACGTCGGGATGGGATGCTTCGAGGATTCCCATGTTCGCACCCCGTCTCTTCCCTCCCTGCTTCACCACATCGGTTACTGTGTCTATGATGCGCATGAATGAGACTGGTCCCGAGGCGATTCCTGATGTGGAGGCCACCCGGTCGCCTTCAGGCCTAAGCGGGGAATAGTTGATTCCTATCCCGCCTCCCGACTTGAATATGAGCGCCGCTTGTTCTGCAGACTTCATTATCGACTCCATACTGTCGGCGATTGGGAGTACAAAGCAGGCGCTTAGCTGGCCCAGCTGAGCCCCAGCATTGAACAGGGTCGGGCTGTTCGGGAGGAACTTCCTCTCTACCATCAGGGAATAGTATTCTCGGTACTCGGCTAAGTGGTCTTCAAAGTCTCCACTTCCAAGCTGTTGAACAAGCTCGTTCCACGAGAGCCGCATCTTTCCAGTATCATTCAGGTCCGTCCAGAGATGGTGCATCCTTCCCAGGTGATGCCTGTTCCAGGTGACCTCGAAGCCTTCACTCGGATTCTTTCCAAGGCCCAGCTTGCGTTCAAGTGGAGCAGGGTCAAACTTCTCAGCGGGATGTTTGGTCTGGGCTCCTTGCTTGTCGAAGACCCGCGGGTCGTGAAGAATATCGGATATTGCAATTAGAGATGCGACGCGTTGGAAGAGTTGTTTTGGACTCTCTACTATTCTTCCACGGTCATCCTTCGATAGGTAGCGGGAGGCTAATAGTCGGAGAGCGTTGAGGGAGAATGACTTGTCAACCTCGTCGACATAGTCCTTCTCGAGAATCTGTTTCTTCTCATCCCTCAGCCTCTCCCTCTCTCTCCTGTAGACGACGTACGCCTTTGCCGCAGGATACAGGTTAATCTGTACAAGGGTCTGTTCGACCACATTCTGGATCTCCTCCACACTCGGTGGATTGTCCTTCCCATACTTTTCTGATAGAAAGGAGAGGACTCGCTGAACCGCCTCTTCCAGCATCTTTTCGTTGAGGCTCTGAGTCGCGACCATCGCTTTTCTTATTGCATGACGGATCTTGTCCGTGTCGAAGTCGACTGTCCTGCCGTCACGTTTGACGACTCGCCTAGGAGTGCTCAACCCTACACCCGCCCAGATTGTTACTCCACTAGCATATCTTCATGCTCGTTTTCCTTGCGGCACCTGCACGTTCCCAGCATCTCCCAAAAACGGTTTTAGGCTTCAAAACGGCCCCAAAACACCAAGAAAAGCCAGAATCAGAACAGTCACTTCGACAACCCCCTACCCCGGGGGGACCCCGCGAAACACAAGACCCAGCTTAGACAAGTCTCAAACGAATCCATCAAAGATGTCCCAACCCCTCCTATGAGACCCCTCCGTATACTCTTCTCTAAACCAGCATCAGAACTTGGCTCAAGAGAACGCTCCGCTCTTTTCAGGCGACTAGACGAAAGATTTCATTGTGTACCAAACCACTTATCTGCTCTGAATGCACGTATTTGTTTGGAGGGGACACGGCTGCAAACAGCACCCGTGAAGAAGCCCGAGGATAGGGAGACCCTCGATCTGGTCGACGTAGAATGTATGAATCCAGAGGGCCCGGTCGAGTGAGTGTACGGCTCCCCGGAGCTATAGATGCCCGTACAGACATTACAAGAGGTCACTCCCAGCAGCCCATGCCGAAATGCTCTCCCGGAGCGAGAGCGGGCTCTCACATTCACAGCCCCTCCGATCATCTCTGCAATGAGTAGGCCAGTCTCGGGCAAGTAGGACAGAGGACCTCTGCCCACTGGCCTCCCACCGCTTCTTGTAAAGATCAAACGGCAATCTACAGTTTCTAGGAGAACGCGGTCCTATGCTCCTCCCAGAGAAACAATCAGATCGGTGAGAAAACCCGCCAAGAGCCCGATGAAGATTCCCACCATGATCAGATCATTGCTGGACTGTCGCCGTGCAGAGTTGTAGATCAGAAGCGTAACATATACCAGAGCACCTCCAGCAAGAGAAAGGAACAACACATAGGTCAGCTCTGAGACCCAGAGGCTTCCTATGATCGTCCCCAGAAAAGTGGGACCTCCCCCAATTAACCCAAGCCTGGCGAGAAACGAGATTCTCGGTTTCTCAAGAATCCCCGTCAGTGGGCCCGCGATTCCGAACCCTTCAGTTGCGTTATGAGCTCCGAATCCGACGATCAGGACTACGGCGAGAGCGATCGAACCTGAAGCATACGACTGACCAATAGCCAGACCCTCGCTGAAGTTGTGCAGTCCTATGCTCATTGCGATCATCGTGGCGAGATGGTAGGGGCTGCCGAAGAGAGCGGTCGAATACTGTTCTTGCACCCTGTCCCGGGCTCGAGTGGCCAGGCCGTTCAGCTCATCCTTTCCGCTCTCTCCCTCTGTTCGAGCTGAGGCTTTCAGCGCCAACGTGATCCTTCTGATATATCTCTGCTCATAGGATGCAAGTCCCAGCAGTCCGAGTGCCAGACCCCCGAAAAGTGCGAAGAGATCCAGGGCCGCGTTGGAGGGAGAAGCTACCCCGGTGTAGGCGCTGGTCGCAGCGAGCTTTGTCGGGATCCACGCACTAGCCAGCACATCGGATATCAGAAAGACGAGGATTCCCATCGAGAGTGCGTTCAGAAACCCCTTCTTACGGGAGCTGACGTTCTGGAGCAGGGCCATGGGCAGTCCAAGGAAGATGGTCAGCCCTGCGATTGCCCCGAGTAACAAGAGCTCGGCGTAGTTTAACATCCAGGCCCAGCCGGCGATCTATGACATACGTAATTTAAGGAAACGGTTAAGCATGTTTCCAGCAATAGGGAATGGTTGCGACACATTCTGTGCAACTGCTCCGCTTGTGACTTTCCCTCAATAGAGATGTTCGAATAGTAATTTGGAGAGAACAGTCGAGCAAATGAGCAAGAGCATTAGAACTAGGTTTAACAGGCCTATGGGAGAATTCGGATGGAAACCCGTACCGTGAAGCCAACAAGTGAACGCGCAGTATCCAGATCGACTGTGTTGTTCAAGAAGATCCTTGTCGCCGTAGACGGATCCGAAAGCTCAAACAGAGCAGCCCGTGTCGCCTTAGGACTAGCGGAGAGACTCAAAGCAGAGCTCATCGTCCTACACGCGATCAGCCCCCCCACATCCTATTATCGGTCGAACTTTCCAGTGCCGGTTGGAATGGCCCCACCGCCTCCCTCTCAGAAGGAGATAGACGCATACTACGCTTATGCTCGGAGAGTAGCGTTGGGTATCATTGGCGAGACGGTATCTGAGGCAAAGAAGCTCGGAATAAACATCAAGACAGAGCTCCCGGAAGGAGCATCATCCGTGGTCGAGACCATAATCAACCATGCTGCCAAGGAAGAGGTTGATCTCATTATCGTTGGGACACGAGGGCTGGGGGGTTTCAAGAAGATGCTCATCGGGAGTGTCTCAAGCGGAGTAATTTCCCACGCCAACTGTCCGGTACTGGTCGTCCGATAACATGGATTGAAGAAAGATGGCTGAGCAGGAATTCAGCGAAATTCCGACGGAGGTTGTTGGTCTCCCGAGAGATGGTATCGAGTCGAGAAAGGCAGAGATGAAGTTCCAGCGAGCAGTGCAGAGTCTCGGCAGAATTCATAATGACATTCTCAAAGCAAGGGCCATAATCAAGACATCCACACTTGAGAAGGATCGAAAAAGGTATGAGGCCCAAGTCCTCATCAAGCTACCCAAGGAGCAGTTTGATTTCGCGGCAGAAGGCTGGTCCGTCGAGGAAGTCTTCGATAAAATAGGCGCGAAGATCAAGCGGCTCCTGACAAAACCCCGAGACAAGCCGTCCCACCATAGACACCCATCGAGGATGGAAATGGAATCCGCAAGGTTTGCTGAATAATCGCTGAACAGACAGAGGCTCGGACAACAAATAGATCTATCTCGAATCTATCCTCCGAGGCCCAAGGACGCCCGGAAAGGCGACTACGGCCGTGTTGTTATCGCAGGAGGGAGCGACAGGTACGCTGGCTGTCTAGCCTTCAACGCGCTCGCGGCTCTCAGAGCAGGAGCCGATCTCGCAATAATCATCGCGCCCCGGCGGGCGGCTGACATTGTGGCTGGCTATTCACCTGACCTCATCACGGTCCCCTGTGCTCGGGCTTTTCCCGAACCCCGAGTCGTGGGGGAACTCCTGTCGGGTGCGGATGCGTTGGTTTTAGGCTGCGGGGTCGTCCGGACCGGAGCAGCGCATAAGGCTCTTCTTACAATCCTGCAAGACTGCAATTCTCCCATCGTGGCGGATGCCGAGGCGTTGCACGCCATAGCCTTCAAACCGGACGTTTGCCAGGGAAAAAGGATCTTGCTCACACCGAACGCAGGAGAGTTCCGAGGATTATCCGGGAAACCTTGGCCATCCTCGGAGCCAGAGAGAACCATTGCGGTCAGACAACTAGCGAAGCGCTATCACGCGACAATAATCGTCAAAGGAGCTGAGGACTACATCACAGATGGAGCCAAAGTCTACGTAGACCAGGAAGGATCTCCCTACTTGACGAAAGGTGGATACGGCGATCTCCTCGCAGGCGTCGCCGGAGCGCTCCTAGCCAGGGGTCAGACTCCATTTGACGCCGCCAAAGCAGCCGCCTATGTCATCGGTAGGGCCGGAAGAATGGCTTCCGCGAGATTGGGAGAGAGCACATTAGCAAGTGATGCCTTGGCACAAGTGCCCAATGTCTTGAGTCAGAGATGAAACTGAGGTCTGCTCGAATTAGGCATCAGCAGGAAGAATTCTACGATCCATTGTGCAGCTTTCATCGTGGCCTTGATTTTGTCCTGGAGACTAATAGAGGTCGCTGGTGAGTTTGGTCTATCTCTGTAGGCTCAAGGTCCCCACCTGTCGCGCATCCATCCCCTGCGTCCGGCAAAGGTGACCCACATTATTGCTATAGCCGCAAGCGCGATGATGAGAGCAACCGCAACAACCACAAAGTCTTGGAACGCGTTGTAGCCCTTTGCATAGAACCCAACGTAGATCAGGGACCCGACCAGGAATGCCGCGAAGGCTATGATCGTCCCGATTATTCTCCAGAGGATACTTTCAGACCACTTCTCGACCTTTTCCATCATCAACCGCCCAGGGTCTTGGATCTACTCGGATAAAGGCTTAGGGGTCGAACTAGGCGACAACCGAGAATATCCGATTTCGGGGGATTCCTAAGCATCTCACAGAACGAGTGACGAGAATAATGCGTTTTTGTTCCATCTGCGGCAAAGAGCTTTCTGTGGAAGCTGTGTATCGTGTCTCGCAGGATCATTTCTTTATCTACTGATGACGGGATTAGCAGGCCGAATGAGCGATTCATCCAGGTGAGGAGTGGCGACAAAAGAGAACAAGTCGAAGACGCTGCACGGCGCAAGCAAACTGGAGACTATCTCCGCTGCAGAGGCGCGAAGGCTCATCCTCATGATTGAGAAGTCTCAGGTCCCTTTCGGAGAGTCCGCCCCCATCTTCGCGAGAATCAAGGCGCACGTCGAAGCAGGCAATACTCTCAGTGCCGAGGAACATGAGCACCTACTCGACCTCGTAAAGAAGGCGAAGGATTGGGAGAAGGCTGTGGAAAGCTCGGCTATGACAGAGCCCGAGGAGACTCTGTCAGGATAGACTTTCCCGGAAAAAGTGGCACACGCTCATAAGCTCATCCTGCAACACAAGACTCCTCATAGTCCCGCAAAGAGGGCCATTTCAAAACGCTAGTTTTAGACTAGGAGTTCTCGTCGGATGCAGTCGATCCGCTAATACTCTTTCCTTCAGGAAGACAAACTTCTCCGACAAGGAGTCGTCATACTCGAAGTCCGCGCTCAAGGAGAATTCTTTGTACAGCTCGACCATTGTCCTGTAGGCTATGACCCTCGCGCTTGTTCCCAACCTCTCTAGGAGAATCTTTACAACATCCTCGAATCTGCTTGGGATGTCTTCTCGGCTGATGCCCTTCTTTTCTAGGAAGTCATAGACCCAGTCTCGGATCGGCCCCATTCCTTGCAAGACATGGTCGAACCAGTAGCTGACTGACAGTTGAAATCCCGAAATCAGATTCGTCCGCATTGGCACGCACCGACGCGATGAAACATCCTATAGAACGACCGGATACGCATAGCGTTTCCAACATTCGAGCTGACAGGTAATTCTCTCTTCCCATGGATCGAGTCCTCCCTTGACCGGTTGCCCAAAGATCATGTGCACGGCGCATGAGGAAGGGAAGGTTTGAAAGAAAATCATTTCCTCACTGTGCGTCAACGAAGCGACGAGTCATCTCAGCACCCGGAGGGTCCCAGGTGGCTCTTCCAGTGCACACGTGGTTGGAAAAGTGGACAAGAAACTGGAACTTCTGAGCTCGGTTAGAGAGTGATAATGTCACGAATGTCTTCTTTTCGGCCCTTTTTGGCTCGATGCTCGATTCACTCTCCATATCACGGTCTACGCGACTCTCGCTGAGATGAGCAATTGCTATAACAAGCTAACTCAGTCTTTCTCAAAGCAGGCGTACCTTTTGGAGAGACGAGCGCGTCGCACCTTTACCATCGACCCGGACGTCAGTGAGAAAATAGACATACTGGCAGGCGGTCATAACATAGAGATCAACGTTTTGGTCAACAGAGCCCTGCGACGGTTCATTGAATGGGGAAGATACGTTGACAACTTCAAACTAGTCACAAGCGACCCTCGACTAATGAAAGTACTCTGGTCGCACATTAGCATTGACGACGCGAGAAGAATGGGGACCGAGACTGGAAATGATGCAGTGGCCGAGTTTATTCTGTACTACTTCCACAAGTTCGACCTAGACTCTGTCCTGAAAACCTTCCGAGTAATAGGCGCGGAATACTGTAACGCCTACGTCTACTCCGAGTTCGGGGATCAAGAGAATCGCACAGTGATTCTGAGGCACAGTGTAGGGCGTGCCGCGTCAGCATACTATGGTTCCTCCCTCAAAGCGCTCTGCAGCCGTCTCGGACTCGACTTGGAACTAGAAGAGAGCGACGATCAAGTCATCTGCAAAATTGCTGGCGGTGGTTCGCTGAAGGGCGCAATCCCAAAGAACTTCAAAGAGCAGATGGCTGGGAAGCAGATAGAGAAGCCGGCAGAAGTCAAGATTTCCCACCGCATTATTGTAGACGAAAAGACCTAGCCTCGTTGTAAATTACTATCAAGGCCAGCCTGGTGGTGAATGATAGCGGGGATTCTCGCCGGAACCATTTGGAGCTAGACGTCATGAGTTCGATAGCCTATCAAAAACGATGAGGAGGAGAGTGGGGTGCACTCACTCTCTCAGTTACATGTTGAATCGGGAGATTTGTTAAAGGTGGAGATACGTGGCTTCAGCCACGGAATACATCGGGAATGGGTCTAGCGTAGCCATGTTCTCCGGATTCGCGCTGACCTGCACAGCGGTTCATGTGCTCAGTGTAATGGCTGATGCAGAGTCCTTTCTCGCATTTGGGACAGATCCCAGCCACATGGTTGGGGACGTTACACTCCTCGCAATATCTCATGCGTAATGCCCAAAGGGAATATTGTGGCCTTTCAACTATAATATTATCACGAATACATTTGAACACACGATCTCGCCTTTAGAACAGAAAACAGCCTCAAAGGTACAGCTGATTCCTTTGGAGTAACTATACGCGTGATCTATCCTTCGGCACGAACCTTTACAAACTCTCAATGGGCATCTAACATCGCTGTTAACTGTCTACCGCACATCTAGTTCGTTCGGGTAAGCGAAGCAGCTCCGGAGAGTTTTCTCGCTGGCCCTTGTCAATATCATCTTGGCCATAGTGATCAAGTTCGTCTTGGACCATGTCTGCAGTTCTGTCTGTGTTCTTGTGAGTCTGGTTTCTGACAGAATCTAGCTTTTTGAACCAATCAATCAGGTCGTTTTGACATGCTACAGGCCGGAGATCTAGATGCCTTGTTCGCTCCAAGGTCGATAGCCGTCATAGGAGCCTCTAACCGACAGGGCAGCGTCGGAAGGGCAGTCTTCACGAACATACTACTCAATGAGTATACGGGAACAGTCTACCCTGTCAATCCAAGGGACCGCTCGATTAGCGGGGTTAGATCATATCCGTCCGTCCAGGATCTGCCAGAGAGCGTGGACTTGGCCGTTGTCGTTGTTCCCGAGGCCGTCGTTCCCGCTGTCACGGAAGATTGCGGAAAGAAAGGAGTCAAGAGTCTGATAGTAATCTCTGCTGGCTTCAAGGAAGTTGGACAAGAGGGTGCTGCGCTAGAACATCAGGTCGCCTCCCTAGCCCAGAGATATTCGATGAGAATGGTCGGTCCGAATTGTCTTGGGACCATAAACACGGACCCAGCGGTCAGACTCAACGCTTCGTTCGCGTCACGAATGCCCCTGGAAGGCTCGATCGCATTCGCCTCGCAGAGCGGCGCTCTCGGCGAAGCAGTGATAGACTACGCAACCGGCGAAGGAATCGGATTCTCCAAATTCATAAGCGTCGGCAACAAGGCCGACGTCAACGAGAACGATATTCTCGAATATCTGCGGGCAGACCCGAGAACCAAAGTCATCCTGCTCTACATCGAAGATATTGTTGATGGTCGAAAATTCGTAGACACCGTCACTAGGGTCACGGAGGAGAAGCCGATTATCGCGGTCAAAGCTGGAGTCTCACCGGAGGGCGCCAAGGCAGCCTCGTCACACACGGGTGCACTCGCAGGGTCTGATGAAGCATACAACGCAATCCTCAAACAATCAGGGGTCCTCCGCGTCGAATCCATAATCGACCTGTTCGACTACGGACGAGCCTTCGCAAAACAACCGCCTCCCAGGGGAAATCGAGTGGCCATCATAACCAATGGTGGTGGACCAGGAACAATGGCAACAGACGCCAGCGTCCGCTATGGCCTACAAATCTCACAGTTTTCAGAAGTGACGAAAGCGAAGTTGCGAGCTGGTCTACCGAAGGAGGCCTCGGTCAACAATCCGGTCGATCTAATTGGAGATGCGCAGGCAGACAGATACGAGCTTGCGCTCCAGGCACTTCACGATGAGAGTGTCGACTGCGGACTCGTGCTTCTGACTCCTCAAGCCATGGTAGATCTCAGGAAAGTCGCAGAAACCATAGCAACCGTCGGCCCCAAGTCAGGAAAGACCATCCTCACAAGCATCCTAGGTCTGACAGATATCACGCCCGCGGTAGAGGTTCTAGAGTCCAACAACATTCCCCACTATACGTTTCCAGAGTCGGCCGTTCGAGCTCTTGCCGCGATGTACGAGTATCAACGCTGGGTAGATAGGCCTCGAACCCAAGTCAAGCATTTCGATGTGGACATCGGAAAAGCACAAGACATCATTTCCACCGCGAAGCGTGCAGGTCTCACCAATCTTCCGCAGGACGACGCGCTGAGAATACTCAGCACCTACGGCCTCCCCGTGATCAAGACAGAGACTGCGTCGTCAAAGACAGAGGCTATTGAGGCTGCGAAGAGAATCGGTTATCCTGTGGCGATGAAGATCGTCTCCCCCGACGTGGTTCACAAGATCGACGTTGGAGGAGTCAAACTCGACTTGAACAGCGACCAGGACATCTCAGAGGCCTATGATGAGATTCTCAAGAACGTCAAAGCCCGCATTCCCAACGCCAGGATTGAGGGGGTGCTCCTTCAGGAATTTGTCACGGGCGGCACCGAGACGATTATTGGAATACACCGGGACCCGAAGTTCGGACCCTTACTGATGTTTGGGCTGGGAGGGATATATGTGGAAGCTTATCGAGACGTCTCATTCCGCCTCGCACCAATTCGAGAGCTCAGCGCTGACAATATGATAAGCCAGATTCGAGGAAGCAAGATTCTACAAGGATTCAGAGGCCAACCACCGGCAGATACGAAGGCCATAGCCGAGTGCATCGAACGACTCTCCCAACTATCAATCGAGCTGCCAGATGTGGTGGAGCTGGACGTCAACCCTCTAGTCGCATTCCAGAATGGATGCAGAGCACTTGATGCAAGAATAATCGTCACGGATTGATATCAAGCACAAGATTAAACTGAAGATACAGCCCGTTGACGAGCTATGCTGGACCCTGCCAAGGTTCCCATTTCACAGTCAGCATTGCTCGTGATCGATGCTCAGGACTCGTTCAAGGCCGGTTCCCGGTGGGAGCGGCGTAGCAACCCTGCCTTTGAGAAGAACGTTGGTGCGTTAGTCGAAGCCTATCGTGCTGCGCGTCTACCGGTCGTGTTCTTTTTGCATACTGACAACGATGAAGGCTTTGCCAGAGACAGCCCCGAGTTCAAGTTGATGGATTTTCTCAGACCTAGGCCAGACGAGCCGGTTATGATTAAGACCACTCGCAACTGCTTCACGAGTACGGCGCTGCAACCCTACCTGCTCGAGAAAGGTGTGAGACGCGTCACAATAGCAGGAATCCAGATGGAACAGTGTTGCGAGACGACGGCGAGGATCGCAGCGGACCTCGGCTACGCAGTAAACTTCGTAACGGAAGCTACGACGACCTTTCCGATCCCGAACTGGGACAAACCGGGCGAAGAACTGGGCGTCGAGGCAATACGCGAGCGCACAGAGTACGCCCTCCGCAGACGATTCGCCCGCATCATCACGGTCAACAAACTAACAGGAGAAGTTCAAGGAAAGGCTCCGAATTAAGTCCTTTACAAATATAAAGGCGCGAGATTAAGTCATACCACCCGCATATTTCTAGCAGGTGGCGAGACCATGGCAAAGGACCCCATCTGTGGAATGTACGTGGAGGAGGGAAAACATGCTCTTCAGACGACACGTTATGGAACCACGTACTACTTCTGTAGCGAGACCTGTCTTACACAGTTCCAGGCTCCTGAGAAGGCTCTAGCCCGTCTAAAACGCCTCGTCGCGCTCGGCGCAGTACTCACGACACCGATCGCGGCCTTGACTTATCTTCCGATAATCGGCGACCGTAGCATCAACAACATTGTGATGTTCATCCTCTCGCTTCCCGTACAGTTCATCGTTGGCTTTCGATTTTACCGAGGAAGCTACGACGCCCTAAGGTCAAGGATTGGCAACATGGACCTTCTCATAGGTCTGGGAACATCCGCCGCATGGATCTATAGCACAATCGCAACATTCATTCCAGGATTCTTCCCCAGCAGCGGGACCTACTTCGAAACCTCGGCCATAATCATCACCCTGATACAGACGGGAAATCTCCTCGAATACATCACGAAGGGCAAGGCTTCGCAGGCAGTTCACAGACTACTCAACCTCCAACCAACAATGGCACATGTGATTCGAAACGGTGTCGAGACCAGTATTCCGGTTGAGAACGTTGAGGCTGGAGATATTCTTGTAGTGCGCCCTGGAGAGAAGGTTCCTGTGGACGGAAACGTGGTCGAAGGTAGTTCTGCAATTGACGAATCCATGATCACAGGAGAGAGCCTGCCACGGGACAAGCGTGTTGGTGACGAAGTGATAGGCGCCACTGTCAACAAGACCGGACTGCTTAGGGTCCGAGCAACAAAAGTCGGACAGGACACTGTCCTCTCTCAAATCGCCAAGCTTGTCGAAGAGGCTCAGGTGGGAAAGGCCCCTCTACAACGCCTAGCCGACAAGGTCTCCGCGTACTTTGTCCCATCGGTCATACTGATAGCTACAGCTTCCGGTCTATTCTGGTACTTCGCTGCAAGAATCGGACTCGCATTTTCCCTCCTAGCCTTCGTCTCCGTCGTAATCATCGCCTGCCCTTGCGCACTCGGAATCGCCACCCCTGCAGCCCTACTGGTTGGCACGGGCAAGGGTGCTGAGAACGGTATTCTGATCAAGGGAGGGGACCAGTTGGAGGAAGCTGGCAAGCTCAACACGATAATCTTTGACAAGACCGGAACGCTCACCAAAGGTGAACCATCCGTAACTGATATAGTTCCGATAGGAAAGCTCAGCGAGACTCAGATACTCGGCTACGCTGGAGCAGTGGAGAAGGGGAGTGAGCATCCTCTAGCTGAGGCCGTTGTGAAAGCCGCGCGGGCCAAGAGAATTGAACTCTCCGATCCCTCGGGCTTTGAAGCCCTTCCCGGTCTAGGTGTCAAGGCGACGGTTGAGGGACGAGATGTTCTTCTGGGCAACTTGGAACTCATGAGCAAGTTTTCGGTTCCAGTCGAGGCATATTCGGAAAGAATGGCAGAGCTACAGAATCAAGGAAAAACGGTCAGCCTACTCGCTGTAGACCGGCAACCGGTTGCCCTGATTGGACTCGCGGACACAGTGAAGGAGTCCTCGGCAATAACTGTAAAGGCCTTGAAGAAGATGGGATTAGACGTTGTAATGCTCACGGGCGATAATGAACGGACTGCAAAGGCGATAGCGCAGACTCTTGGCATCGATACCGTGTTCGCCAATGTCCGCCCTGATCAGAAGGAGGAAATTGTGAGGAAGCTTCAGAAAAACGGAAAGGTCGCGATGGTTGGTGATGGGATAAATGATGCGCCTGCGTTGGCGGCTGCAGACGTTGGGATAGCGATTGGTAGCGGGACGGATGTTGCGAAGGAGACTGGTGGTATAGTCCTGCTCAGGGATGACATGACGGACGTTCCTAAAGCTCTAGAGTTGAGCAAGGCGACAATCAGAAAGATCAAGCAGAATCTTGTCTGGGCCTTCTTCTACAATGTTGCTCTGATTCCAATAGCTGCGGGCATTCTGGTTCCGTTTCTGGGGCCGGGAATCTACCAAGTCCTCCCCCTTCTCGCAGGTGCGGCGATGGCAATCAGTTCTGTAACAGTAGTGTCAAACTCTCTCCTGCTTCGAAGGTTCAACCCGAGAATCTAGGGAGGTGAGCAGTTGCAGAAAGACCCGGTTTGTGGAATGATGGTAGACGAGAAGAAAACGAAGCTCACGTCAACCTATGAGGGGAAGAGCCTCTACTTCTGTTCAGCCACGTGTAAGACGAATTTCGACAAGGATCCGCGAAGATATCTCCACAAGTAGCATCGCCCCTTCGCGATCTAGCCAGCGCACATTCTCTTAAGAATAGTCGAGAATTCGTCATGCCCGCAAGGCGCTCTCATCAGTGGCGTTGAAGAGGGATCTATCCGACTTCGATCTGACCAACATCGTGGTAGGTGCGGTGGTCGGAAGCGACATCTACATAGCCTCGGCCATAACTGCCGGACTCATCGGACCCTTCTCGATAGTAGTCTGGATCGTCGCCGGTGCGGCCGCAACAGTTCTCGCAATGATCTTTGCATACTCCAGCTATTACGTGCCAAGAGTGGGAGGGTCCTTTGCCTTTGTCTCCACAGCCTTCGACGATTTCTATGGGTTCCTCGCAGGCTGGAGCATGTGGATTGCTGAAGTCCTGTCCTTACCGGTCTTCGCGTTGACCTTTGCCAACTACTTGCAGTACTTCATACCACTCAACTCTCCACAGCAACTCTTGGTGAAGGGAGCGTTTCTCTTCGGACTCACGTCAGTTAACATCTTCGGCGTCAAGGCTGCGGGAAGACTCAACGATGTGCTCACCATCATCAAGCTCTCACCTCTCCTTCTGATCGTGATCTTTGGCATCGGCTCCTTCCTCTACAACCCCAGCGGTCTCGTATCAAACTACACCCCCCTCTTACCCGCTGGCCTAGGGAACTTTGGAACCGCACTGGTCCTAGTTTTCTGGGCCTACGTCGGATTCGAACTGGGAACCCTTCCAGCGGCGGAAGTCAAGGATCCAAAAAGGACCATTCCCAAGGCATTGATTGCAGGCATGTCCATAGTTACCGTCTTCTATCTCTCAACCAACTTCGTAATATTCGGAACCGTAAGTTCTCCAAGGCTCACGCAGACCCTCGTGCCCCTAGTTCTGGTTGGTTCAGCCCTCCTAGGAACGACTGGCGCCATCATCATAAGTGCGGACGCACTAGTCTCTGTCTCCGGCTCCGATGAATCCGGTATGCTCGGGACTTCGCGCCTTGCCTATGCGATGTCGATCGACGGGCTCTTTCCTAAAGCATTCTCTCGAGTCCACCCCAGATTCAAGACGCCCTACATTGCGCTGATCGTCCAAGGAGTCCTTGCTTGGGCTCTCTCTGCCTTCTCGGGACTGCCCGGGCTGATCTCATTCTCAGTCTTCAACCTCGCCTTCTCATTCCTACTAGTCTCGCTCTCCTTCTTTGTCTTGAAAAAGAGAGGCGAGAAGGGACTGCACGGACAGAGAGTTTTGCCCTGGCTCGGAGTTGGAATCTGTCTCTACCTACTCTATTCCACTAGCTTCTTTGACAAGATAGCCGGGGCCGTCCTGATCCTAGTCGGTGTCCCGTTGTACATCTACTTCTCACCCAAAGTCGAAGCGAACGACTTGAAGTCACTGTTCACTTCTGAAGAGGCCGTTCTCGCCCGAAACTTGCAGAGGAGGAACAGGTTCCTAGCGAACCTAGTGAGATTGATGGCCAGAGCCTACAGAAGACTCAAGTGAGCGAGCGTGTCGAGAGAGCTCAAGCACCAGGTTCGCATACAACCTTTACACGATATTCCGAGACAGTATCGTTGAGGACTGTGAAAGGGCAGCCGTCGATGGTGCAACCAGGCATCGAGGGGGTGCACTTGAAATAGTTGTAGACGGCGGTCCGGTCGTCGAAATTCAGCCAATATATCTGCTCAGTAGTCACGACTCCATTGCTGTAAGTAGATTGAATTTGAGTGTGGTTGCCGTTCTTGGTTAGGGCGTATTCGACCCAATACGTCGTCGAGCCGCTGGGTGGTCGGGGAAGGCTCTGGTACCATGCGAAAGCAATGATTCCGACTATACAGATCACGATAATTGCTACGTACTTGTTTCGCATGGCTTCTTCAGTACCGCAGATACTTGCACGCAGTACAGATTGTCAAAGCATGTATCTGCAATCATGTGAAGTATCTGTCCATTGAGTTTGCTAAAGCTGGTACTAATTCTAAAGTAGAAACACTCTCCATAACGCAGAGAACAGGCGACACCGTCTTGTCGAACATTCAGATAGAGAAGACAGTCTACGACAAGCCATCGGCGAGCGACGGAAAACGTATTCTGGTGATGAGGATCTGGCCGCGAGGAGTCCGAAGAGAATCCGTTGATCTATGGCTCAAAGACGTGGGAACCAGCCGAGAACTGATCAAGGAATGGAAGGCTGGCAAGGTTACATGGTCGCAGTTCGAGCAGCGCTACAACCACGAGATGGAGGGTGCGTTAGAGCGACAGCTGGTCAAGCAGATAGCAGGCTACGCGAAGGCGGGCCCGGTCACGCTTCTATGCTCGTGCAAGGATCCCAGGAGATGCCACAGGTCCCTTCTGAAGAAACTCGTCGAGGCCGAACTCTGATCTTGCTAGCTACCGGTAAGTCGTGTCTGAGACCCCGAGATCTTGTCTCGTCCTGATCGTCTTCATCAAGTCTCCCCGCGTAACTATTCCGAGAATCCTGTCACTGTCAGTTACGACCAGCCTTCCGATCTGGTTCTGGGCCATCTTCTGCATCGCCTCAGCCGCGGACGCCGAAGGGTTGATTGTTACTATCCGCTCGTAGGGGACCATGGCCTGCGCGACAGTTTCAAACTCCCGTTTCTCTCTTGGAATGGCTCTAACCGAGCCCCTGTAGTTTGTCGTTCTGGACTACGGGATAGCCGCCGTGAGGATGGACAAGGAAGTAGTCGTTGACGAGTTGTTGAACGGTGAGGTCGGGAGTGACTGTGAGAAGGTTCCTGGTCATAATGTCGCCGACGCTGACGCCGTGGAGTGCTTCCGTCATCTGGGTCTGCCGGAGGCTAGTCTCGGCCCCTGACCGGATGAACCATCCTAGGAAGATTATCCATATGCCATTGACAAAATCCGCTGTAGTGACTACGAGTAATAGTCCCGCTGCGATCATTATGAGAGAGAGGATCTCGCTGACGCGAGTAGCGTTTCTCGTCGCCTTCAAGAGGTTCTTCGAGCTATGCCAGAGGCCTCCGCGCAACACCCGACCCCCGTCGAGCGGGAAGGCCGGTATCAAATTGAAAGCGCCTAGCGCAACGTCGATGAGAGCATTGTAGCCAAGAACAGCGATAACGGCGACCGGGAAGCCGGTTAGTCCTCCGACGTACCAGAGGGCGCCTAGTACTCCAGCTATGGCGAAGCTGGTCAAGGGTCCCGCGGCCGCCATTTTGACCTCTAACGCCGCGTTCTTAGGCTCCTCGGTCATCTCGGAGACGCCGCCGAAGAAGAAGAGGGTGATTCTGGCGATGGGCAGTCCGTTCTTCTTTGCGATGTACGAGTGGGATAGTTCGTGCAGGAGGACTGAGACGAATAATAGTAGGGCTGAGACTGCGCCGACAATCCAGTCCAGGCTGACTGAGAGCTGGGGATATGTTGCCGGTAAGTATCCAACTGCTAGGGACCAGGCAATCAAAAGAAAAACCAGCCATAGGGTCCAGTGAATCCTGATCGGGATTCCGAGAATTCTTCCTATGTTTACGGACACTGGTTGCTCGTTCATTCCTCGTAAATAGACTAGAACTTGACCCTTTTCCTAAGAAGTCTTCCGAACGGTGGGGGTCGAGTTGATTGCGTCTGAGCGGGTCCTAGAATAGATCATGTCTCAATGACGAGAGGAACATAAGCTTGCAGCTCTCTTTGCAGTAAAAGGGTCCCAGACCCGTAGCTGCTCGGTTAAAGGTTCAATTAGACCACATTTAAGCCGGGACCGAAATCGGAATTGAACATCGCCCACGAGCTTGCAGACTATGTCCAATCTGTGAAGTATCGAGACCTCCCTCCGGATGTTATTCATGAGACCGAGAAGAGAATCGTTGAGAGCCTGGGCTGTGCGATTGGGGCGTACAACTCGGAGCCGGTGAAGATATCACGGAATGTAGCTGAGTCCGCGAAGGACGAAAAGGGCTCAACTCTCTTCGGGACGAGGAGGAAGACGACTCCTGATCTCGGCGCGTTTGTCAACGGGATAATGGTCCGCTATTTCGACTACAACGACACATACCTGTCGAAGGAGCCTGCGCATCCCAGCGACAATATCGGACCCTGCTTCTCGGTGGCAGAGGCCGAAGGTGCCAGCGGAAGGGACGTGCTACTCTCGATCGTCTTGGCTTACGAGATCCAGTGCAGGCTCTGTGATGCAGCAGACATTCGGCATCGAGGCTGGGACCATGTCTGCTACGGGCTCGCGTCGGCCGCGTTGGCGGCGGGCAAGCTAATGGGGCTGAGTGTTGATGAGATGACTGAGGCGGTTAACCTGGCGTTGAACTCTCACATCACCATGCGACAGGTCCGGGCGGGAGAGTTGTCCATGTGGAAGGGATGCTCCTTCGCCAATGCAGCCCGAAACGGTGTCTTCTCCGCATTACTTGCCCGTGAGGGCATGACTGGTCCGTCGCCGATCTTTGAGGGCGAGATGGGCTTCTTCAAACAAGTTTCCGGACCCTTCCAGATCAACATTGATGATTTTGGAGGGAGGAACGGGTCGTTCAAGATAGCTGGAACATATCTGAAGTTCTTCCCTGCAGAGATTCATTCACAAACATCCATCTGGGCAGCGCTCGAGGCGAGGAAGGAGATCGAGAATCCAGATGATATCGTCTCAGTAGAGATCGCATCTCACGAAGCCGGGTACACGATACTAGGCAGGGATCCGGAGAAGTGGAACCCAATGACCAAGGAGACCGCGGACCATAGCCTCCCCTACATTGTCGCGATGGCACTGCTTGAGAGGAAGATTGACAATTCCACCTATAGTGAGAAGAAGTATCGACATCCGAAAGTTCTGGACTTTCTCAAGAAGATCACCGTCGTCGAAGACAAGACACTGAGCGACAGGTATCCAGAGGCTGTCGCGAACCGAATCACCGTCAAACTGTCATCTGGAAAGGTTGTCACGAAACAAGTTGACTATCATAAGGGTCACCCGAAGAATCCCATGACCGACAAGGAGGTCGAGGACAAGTTCAAGAGGCTCACCAGGAATTATTTGAACAAGAATAAGGCGGGCAGGATACTGGAGACTCTCTGGAGTCTGGAGAAAGTGAGAGATGTCAGCAGGGTCGTCTCTCTCCTTGCAGTTGGCTGATTGTGCCTGTGCCGACCGACGGCTAGACTAGTTCGGGTGAGATGGAGCGGCGGACCAGGCGGGTTCTTCTAACGTTTCCAGAACTTCCACCATGCAGGCTTCACTGCTGCTCCGATTATTCCGAGGATCCCGCCTGCGAAGACCAGTATTGCCGCGGTTGCGAAACTTGTCAAGACGAGTAGAATGATCCCTCCCAGAACTGCGAACATTCCTCCAAATCGCATAGGGCCAGTGTACATCACGATTCCAGCGATAATTGCGCCTAGACCTAGGAGAGCTTCTATCCCGCGAATCAATATTGAGGTGATCGAGAGCCCTCCGACGGTCAGTGCTGAGTAACCTATCAATGCTCCACCAACTAGCGCGAGGAGGAAACCTGCGATCCCGAAGATTTTCGCGAACACCCTACTTGCTATTCCCAAGACCAATCTTCTATCACGAGTACATGCTATGAGCCCGAGGCCTGGCTATAACTCAACGCTTTGAACAGCCATTAGCCAAGCTCGGCAGAGAATTGGTATTGGTTGTAATTAATGGCTCTTAGAAGGCACTACGGTACGGTCGAGATCCATCGGCCTAAAACTTTCGGAGGCTCGTATGGATTAGCTTCTGGATTCCTAGAATGCTGATCTGGCAATGGACATGGCAGTAGCCCTTGGGGCTGCTTCCTGGGCGCTTCTTGCCGTTCTGAAGCGTCCAGTAACTTGGTTGTCGAGCCGTTCAAGCTCTATCAGGATGCCCAGTTCGGTGAATAGGGACCTGATGAGTTCTTCGTAGAAGATCGACCATTTGGGTCCCATCGTGTGCCTCATTACGATGGTATGTGCCTCCCCTTCGTTCGAGTGATCGAAATGGATGCTAACATGATGGACCCCTTGGAGCTCGAAGTGTCTGAGCACAGCGTTGAGAGTCACTTCTTTGAACATGAACTGCATCAGTTCCTTGGCGATATTTGTCCCGGCTGACCTGGCGAGATCCTTCGCATTCTGGTCGGAGAGATACTCCATCATTTTCACAAGGAGCTGCGAAGGAGTGACTATGGCCTCGAATTTTTCGAGCGCAGTGTCCCAGAACGCGAATTTTCGAAGAGCCTTGTTTACAAGGGCGTTTACACTGAGGTTCTGCTGTTCGGCGATGTGTTCGATTGCGTCCTGCACATCCTCATCAATCCGGACAGTCCGTGTGATGCTTCGAGTATCCGAGTTCCTAGTCGACAAGAGACCTGCACCAATGTGCATCACAAATTTAGGCTTTTGTCCGCTTTCAGGTATCGCATGGTGACTTCCACAGTCGCGATCTATCGCTGGGTATATTTTCGCGA
>WNGL01002808.1_pt1 | contig 21027 bp, 13 predicted proteins | sample 5400591 | NCBI WGS metagenome assembly WNGL01 (sample SAMN13153377, study PRJNA577476) | soil metagenome | isolation source: 80 cm soil or saprolite under Garry oak tree replicate 1 | place: USA:California | collected 2016-06-15 | reverse complement strand
GGTCGGGTTCTCTTCCTCCCTCTCCCCCGACGGGGGAGAGGGTTGGGGTGAGGGGGCGGTCGGGGTCGGGGTCGAGGTCGAGGTCGAGGTCGACATGACCCGCTCTCTCTCCCTCCTCCTCGCGGTGGCGAGCGGCCTCCTCACGGCGCTGGCCCTCCCGCAGTGCCTTCCCTGGCTGTCGCTGCGCGAGCTCGACCCCGCAGGCCACCTCGAGTGGCTGTCCTGGTTCACCCTCGTCCCGGCGCTCTTCGCCCTCGACCGCGCCCGCAGCTGGCGGGGTGCCCTGGGCCTCGGCCTCGCCGCCGGGCTCGCATACTTCTACGCCGCGATCTGGTGGGTGAACCACGCCATGACGAGCTTCGGCGGGGTTCCGCTGCCGCTGGCGCTCGTCGGCCTGTCGCTGCTCGTCTTTTACATGGCGGCGCACTGGGCGCTCGCCTTCGCCTTGGCCTGGCTCGTCCGCCGCCGCCTGGGCTGGCCGCTCTGGGCTCATCTACCGGCGCTGTGGGTCGGGACGGAGCTCCTCCGGAACTACCTCTTCAGCGGCTTCCCCTGGGCCAACCTCGGATATTTGCAGGCGCGCCATCTCGTCGTGGCGCAGCTCGCCGCGGTCACCGGGATCTATGGGATCGCGGCGCTCCTCGTGCTGGTGAACGCCGTGCTCCTGGCGCTCCTGGAGGCGCGGCTGGCGCGCGCGCGGCTCCCCTGGCGGCCCGCAGCCGGCGCCGCGGTCCTCCTCGTCGCCGTGGTCGCGTACGGCGAGGTGCACCTCAGGGACGTGCGCGCCCGCTCGGCCGCGGCGCCCCACCTCACGGTGGCGCTGGTGCAGGGGAACGTGGACCAGGCGGTGAAGAACGAGGGGCGTAGCTACGGCTCTTACATCCTCGGCCGCTACGTGCCGCTCACCCTGGAGGCGGATCGGCGGGGAGCGGACCTGGTGGCGTGGCCGGAGGCGGCCTATCCATTCCTCGTCCCGCCCGACCTCGAGTCGCTCTCCGATCCGCGCATCGGTCTGCCCCGGCTCTCGCGCGCGCACCTCCTCCTCGGCGTGGGGACCTACGACGAGCACATCGACCGCGCCGGTCGGAGCGTGGCGGAGGGGTCGAACAGCGTCTTCCTGCTCCGCCCCGACCTGGAGGTGCTGGGCCGCTACGCGAAGCACCACCTCGTGCCATTCGGCGAGTACGTGCCGCTGGCGGGGATCCTGGGCGGTGTGCTCCGCTCGGTCGTGCCGCAGATGGTGCAGCAGCGCCCGGGGGCGGAGCTGGGGGTGCTGACGTTCACGCCGAGCGCGAGCGCGACCTCGACCTCGACCGCGACCACAGAACCCCTCACCCCGGCCCTCTCCCCCGCCGGGGGAGAGGGAGGACGGCTGACCTCCGCGGTCCGCCTCGCGCCCATGATCTGCTTCGACGCCATCTTCCCGGAGGTGAACGTGGCCTTCGCGGCGCTCGAGCCGGATCTGCTCCTCAACCCCACCAACGACGCCTGGTACGGCTACTCCTCCGGCCCGCATCAGTTCCTGACCATGGTGCGGATGCGCGCCATCGAGGCCGGCAAGGCCGTGGCGCGGCCGGCGTACGCCGGGGTGTCCGCGCTCATCGATCCGACCGGCGAGGTCCAGCCGGGCGCGCTGCCGGTGGGCCCGGTCGATCCCGAGCTGGCGCCCGATCCGGACGAGCCGCCGCGGATGCTCATGGGGAAGGTCCCGCTCTTGCGGGGGCGGACCCTCTACACTAGATTCGGCGACCTCTTCGCCAGCGCAGCCTGCTTGTATGCTGCGGCCGTGCTGGCGCTCGCCTGGCGCGGACGCCGTGCCGCGGGCGAAGGCTCCACCACCGGGTGACGCATGGCCGCACCGACCGCAGAGCTCCTCTCCGACCTCGCCCGGCGCCTGGAGGCGCTGCGGGGGTCTCTTTGACGTCGAGCGGAAGCGCAACCGCGCGGCCGAGATCACGCGCCTCTCCGAGGACGCCGGCTTCTGGAACGACAACGCCCGCGCCCAGAGTCTGCTGAAGGAGAAGGCGCAGCACGAGGCGGGCGTGCAGAGCTTCGAACGCACCTTCCGCGCCTTCGAGGACGCGCGCGTCCTGTATGACCTGGGCGAGGAGGCCAAGGACGAGGCCACCCGGGCCGAGGCCGCCGAGCACGCGGCGAAGGTCGAGCGGCTGATCGGGGGGCTCGAGTTCGAGCGGATGCTCTCCGGACCGCACGACCGCGCCGCCGCCATCGTCGAGGTGAAGAGCGGCGCGGGCGGTGTGGAGGCGATGGACTGGGCCGCCATGCTCTACCGGATGTACACCCGTTACTGCGAGCGGAAGGGCTGGGAGGTGGAGCCGGCCGACCTCGTCGCCGGCGAGGAGGCTGGCATCTCCTCCGCCTCGTTCTTCGCCCGTGGTGAGCACGCCTACGGTTTCCTCAAGGCCGAGAAGGGCGTCCACCGGCTGGTGCGGATGAGCCCCTTCGACGGCGCGGCCCGGCGCCAGACCAGCTTCGCCGCCGTCGACGTGACCCCGGAGATCGACGACGACATCGTCATCGACATCAAGGAGGCGGACGTCCGCATCGACACCTACCGCTCCTCGGGCGCAGGCGGCCAGAAGGTGAACAAGACCGACTCCGCGGTGCGGATCACCCACCTGCCGACCGGCATCGTGGTCGCGATGCAGAACGAGCGCAGCCAGCAGAAGAACCGCTCCATGGCCTGGAAGATCCTGCGCTCGCGTCTGTACGACTACGAGGAGAAGCGGCGCCAGGTGGTGCTCGACGCGGCCGAGGCGCAGAAGAAGGACATCAACTTCGGCTCCCAGATCCGCAGCTACGTCCTCGCCCCCTACCGGCTCGTCAAGGACCTCCGCACCGGCGTCGAGTCCGGCAAGGTGGACGACGTGCTCGACGGCGACCTCGATCAGTTCGTCGAGCCGTACCTGCTCGGCGTGCGGCGGACGGACCGGGTGGTGGATGACTGAGGCCGCTCCGGACGCCCAGATCACAGGGGCGCGCCCGCGACCCCGGGCGGCGAACGACCCACCCGCCTCCGGGCCGGAGCCGCAGGGAGCCCACGCGATCGCGGGTGGCACGAGGTTCGCTGGAGCAGGGGCGCATGAGGGGGCAGGCCGCGATGGCAGCGCCGAAGTGTGACAGGTCCAGCTTGCACGTCCGGCTCCTGCGGCTGTTCGCATCGCCGTCCTACCAGCCGCCGATGCTGCCGGGGGTGGCCCTCGAGATCATGCAGCTCTCGCAGCGGCCGAACGTCACCTTCGAGGCGGTGGGCGCGGTGCTGGAGCGCGACCCCATCCTGGCGGCCAAGGTGCTCTCCATCGCGCAGTCGGCCCTGTACGCCCCGCGCTCGCCCATCCTCTCGCTCAAGCAGGCCACGGTCAGGCTCGGCCTCGAGACCCTGCGCGACCTGGTGCTGGAGGCGGCCCTCAACCTGCGCGTCTTCCGCGTCCCAGGCTACGACGTCGCCATGGAGCGGCTCTCCCGGCACAGCACCGTCACCGCGTACCTCATCCGCGCGCTCTGCCGGAAGACGGCCGTCGCGGGGGAGTATGCGTTCTTGTGCGGGCTCCTCCACGACGTGGGGATCGCCGCCTGTCTGCTGGCGCTGTCCGACGACGCGCGCGGGGGCCTCGTCCCTTATGAGACCCTCGGTGCGGTGCTGCAGGACGTGCACGAGGAGGCCTCGGGCCTGGTGACCCGCCTGTGGGGGCTGCCGGCCGAGATTCAGCGGGTGGCCTCCACCCACCACCAGCTCGAGGGGGGCAGGTCCCCGAACCCGGTCAACGCGGCGCTCATCGTCGCGGAGGAGCTCGCACGCGCGCTCGGCGCGGGGATGGCGCCGCTCGAGGCGACGGGGAACCCGCCCGGCGCGCTCGCGCTCGACGCAAACCCGCCCGAGGTCTTCGATCGGGCCTGTGCCACGCTCCAGCTGGATGGATCCGCGCTCGAGGCGGCGCGGCGCGAGGCGGCCGAGATCGTGATGATGGTCTCGAGCCCGGGGACGAGGTCGTAGACGACCGCAGCAGCGCGCCGGGGGAGCGGAGCAGCTCTCCGGCGCGGCCGCTCACGCGGCCTTGCTAGGGCGAGTACACGACCGGCGGCCGCGCCAGGACGAAGCGATCGATGGCGTCGATGGCCCAGCCGGGAACGCTGTAGAGCTTCACGCCGCAGCCGGCGGGCTGGCGCCCGCTGATGGCGCTCTTCTCGCGGATGAAGACCACCTCGCCCTCCACCTCGATCTTGCGGCCGTCGGCGAGGCCGAGCCTGACCTGGAGGCGCGTTCCGACGGCCGGGGGGAGCATGGTCGAGATGAAGACGCCGCCGGAGTCCACCCGGCGCGAGGAGCCGACGTAGAAGTTGTGCTCCGAGACCAGGCTCACGTTCACGTCGACTCGCGTCATCCTGGGCCGCTGCCGCGGCTCGTCGACCAGCTCCTCGTCGATGAGCGCCATCAGGTCGATGTTCGGGCGCGGCGGCGGGCGTCCGGCGGGCGGGGCGACGTCCGTCAGCGCCGGCTGCCGGGGTGGCGGCGGAGGTGGGGGCGGGGGGACCGCGCGCGGGGGGGCTGCGGCGGGCTGCGCGAAAGCGGCCGGCGCCGCGCCGATCCCGGGGATCCGCTCCACGACCGACATGGGCCGGGAAAGCACCTCCGCCCGTGCGAGCGCGCGCTCCGCGCCGGCGACCGCGGCGAGCGGCTCCACCACGTCGCGCGAGGGCGCCACCACCACCACCCGCACCCCCACCCGCGCCGCGTTCGACGCCGCGGTGAGCGCCCCTCCCCAGGTCGCGTCGGGAGAGGCTGGCAGCATGAGGACGATGACGTGGGGCGCCACGCTGCGCAGCATGGGCTCGAGCAGCTCGGGGGAGGGAAGGCAATAGAGCGCCCAACCTGCCCTGTCGAGGTGCAGGTGCAGCGCGGCCGAGACGTCGGCGTCCTGCCCGACGACGAGCGCGCGCGAGGCGGTGGGGACGGCTGGCGTCACGTGCCGCGGCCTCCGGTCTCGATGAGGATGCGGCGCTCCAGATCGGCGCGGAAGGTGGCGTTGTCGAGGGCGGTGTCGAGCGAGACCCGCTTCTGCTCGTGCAGCCGGTACAGGTACTGGTCGAAGCTGTGCATGCCGAGGTCGGCCCCGGCGGTCTCCATGTAGTTCTTGAGCTCCTGCACGCGTGCCCCGCCCTCGCGGATGGCCTCCCGCACGGTGGAGGTGGCGAGGAGCGCCTCGACCGCCGGGATGAGGCCGGTCGCGTCGGCCCGCATGAGCAGGCGCAGCGAGACGACCGCCTGCAGGTTGTCCGCCATGCGCGCGCGCACGGTGTCCTGCTCGTCCGCCGGGAAGAGCCCGACCACCCGGCCGATGGAGCGCGTCACGTCGGGCGTGTGGAGCGAGGCGATGACGAGGTGCCCCGTCTCGGCGGCCTTGAGGCAGATGTCGGCCGCCTCGCGGTCGCGCAGCTCGCCCACCATGATGACGTCCGGGTCCTGCCGCAGCGCGGCCCGGAGCGCGTCGGAGTAGCTGGCGGTGTCGGCGCCCACCTCGCGCTGGATGACGAGGCCCTTCCCCGCCTGGAAGATGAACTCGATGGGATCCTCCACCGTCACGACGTGGAGGCGCTCCTGCTGGATGATGTGATTGATGATGGCGGCGATGGTGGTGGACTTGCCGTTGCCGGTGGCGCCGGTCACGAGGACGAGCCCGCGCCGTGCGTCGGCGATGGTCTGCACGACCGGCGGCAGGTTGAGCGAGGCGAAGTCCGGGATGGCGAATGGGATGGTGCGCATCACCGCGCCCCAGCTTCCGCGCTGCTTGAAGATGCTGGCCCGGAAGCGCGACACGCCCGGCAAGGAGTAGCTGCGGTCGACCTCGCGGAAGTCGAGCGGCGTGAAGCCGGAGCCGGGCGCCTGCAGGACCATGTTCGCGATGGCCTCGGTGTCCGCGTGGGTGAGGGGCGGGTACTTCGCCGCCAGGAGCTCCCCGAAGACGCGGTACGTCGGCGGATAGCCGACCTCGAAGTGGACGTCGCTCGCCTGCCGCTTCACCGCGAGCTGCAGGAACGAGTGGAACATCTCCTCGCTGATTGGATCGGTGGTCTGCCCTTCCATGGTCCGGACTCTAGCGCAGAAGCCATCGCCGGGCAGCCGGACGAGCGCCGGTGGGCGCGTCCGCGCAGCCGGAGCGCGGCCTCTCGGGTGCGCATCCGGACGCGTCGTCCCTACCTTGTGCGACGTGCGCATCGCCCTTGTCTCGACGCCCTTCGCGGCGGTGCCTCCGCGGGGTTACGGAGGCACCGAGCTCGTCGTCCATGAGCTCGCCCGCGGGCTCTCCGGCGCTGGACACCAGGTGACCCTGTTCGCCACGGGCGACTCATTCGGGCCGGACGTCCGCTGGCTGTTCGAGCGTCCCGTCTGGCCGCCCGAGGAGCAGGCCGAGCTCCGACACTGCGCTGCGGCCGCGCTCGCCATCGCCCGCGAGCGCTTTGACGTCGTGCACGCGCACGCCCCCGCCATGCTCGCCCTCGCCGACGGGCTCGGCGCGCCCGTCGTCTACACGCTCCACCACGCGCACGACGAGCGGCTCGCCCGCCGCTACGCTCGCCGGGCGCAGGTCGCCTACGTCGCCATCTCCGCCCGCCAGGCCGCGCTCGAGCCCGAGCTGGCCTGCAAGGTGGTGCACCACGGCCTCGACCCCGGCCGGCATCCTCCGGGCGACGGCTGGCGGGACGACGCGGTGTTTCTCGGGCGGCTCTCGCCGTGCAAGGGCCCCGAGCTCGCGATCGAGGCGGCGCGCATGGCGGGGGTGCCCATCCGCCTCGCCGGCGAGGTGCATGCCGCCGACGCGACGCCGGCGTGGGTCCGGCACCTCCGCGCTGCGCTGGCGCTGCCACGGGTCGAGCACGTGGGCGTGGTCAGCGGGGCGCGCAAGCTGGAGCTCCTCGGCGGCGCGCGCGCGCTCCTCATGCCCATCCGCTGGGAGGAGCCGTTCGGCCTCGTCATGATCGAGGCCATGCTGTGCGGGACGCCGGTCATCGCCTTCCCGCGCGGCGCGGCGCCCGAGATCGTCGACGAAGGGCTCACCGGGTTCCTGGTCGACGGCCTGCAAGAGATGGCGGACGTGCTGGGCCAGCTCGATGGCTTCGACCGCCTCGCCTGCCGCCGCCGGGCCGTGGCGCGCTTCGGCGCGGCGCGCATGGTGCGCGAGTACGAGCGCGTCTACCGGCAGGCCGCGGCGAGCTGGTCGCCGGGGCCCGGCGTCGAGGAGGCGGACTACGCCGGATAGCGCGCGCGACGCCAACCTCGAGGCCGCCTACGTCGCGCCCGAGGAGCTGTTCGGCTACGCCGATCCCTCACAGCAACCCGAGGCGACCGGGGTCGACAAGCTCGTCCTCAAGCGGGGAAACCTCTTCCTCGTGGCCAACCGCCTCGGCGACGTGGCGCCGGCCGGCGCGCGCGACCTCGGCCTCTTCCTCAGCGACACGCGCCACCTGTCCGGCTGGCGCCTCGTCGTGCAGGGCGGGCCGCCGCTCTGCCTGTGCACGCAGGTGTCGACCGACTACGTCTCGCAGATCGACTTCACCATCACCGGCCTGCACGAGGGCGACCTCCTCGGCAAGGAGCCGGTGAACTACGTGCACCTGCGTCGCGACCAGCTCATCGACGACGTGTTCGTCGATCGGCTCGTCCTGACGAACTTCCAGGGCCGGCCCATCCAGCAGTGGCTCGAGGTGAACTGGGCGGCCGACTTCGCCGACGTCTTCGAGATCCGCGGCGCACGACGCGCCCGGCGCGGGCGGTACCGCCGGCCCGAGGTGAACGGAGGGCGCGTCGTGCTCCGGTACGAGGGGCTCGACGGGCGCGAGTACGTGACCGAGATCCACGTCGAGGTGGTCGGGGACGCCGATGGGGATCCCGCGCGGTTGCCGGTGACGCTCGACCGGCTCGATGGGAGCGGGGCGCGCCTCGCGCTGCGGCTCGATCCCGGGGCCTCGGGGGAGCTCTCCCTGAGCGTCTTTGCCGGGGTGGAGCACGCGCGACCGGGCGCGCCGCGCCCGTTCACCGCGCGGGCGCAGGCCGCCGCGCGCGCGTACGCGGAGTGGGCCGGGCGCTGCACCGGCTTCAGCACCAGCAACGAGCTCTTCGACCGCGCGCTGGCGCAGGGCGTCGCCGACCTGAAGGCGCTCAAGGTCCACCACCTCGGCCAGCCGGTCATCTCCGCCGGAATCCCCTGGTACACCTGCCCCTTCGGGCGCGACGCGCTCATCACCGGCTTCGAGGCGCTGCTCGCCACGCCCGAGGTGGCGAAGCACGCGCTCCAGTTCCTGGCGCGGCTTCAGGGCACGAAGGACGGCCCGGACCGCGACGAGGAGCCGGGCAAGATCCCCCACGAGATCCGCTTCGGCGAGATGGCTGCCGCCGGTGAGGTGCCCCACACGCCCTACTACGGCTCGGTCGACGCGACGCCCCTCTTCCTCGTGCTGCTCTCCGAGTACGTGCAGTGGACGGACGACCGCGTCACGCTCGGCGAGCTGCTCCCGGCCGCCGAGCGCGCGCTGGCGTGGATCGACCGCTGGGGCGATCGCGACGGCGACGGACTCGTCGATTACGAGCGACGGACGCGCAAGGGCCTGCGCAACCAGGGCTGGAAGGACAGCCACGACGGCGTGCCGTTCGCCGATGGCCGCCCGGCCGATCCACCCATCGCCCTCGTCGAGGTGCAGGGGTACGCCGCCGACGCGCGCCGCCGCATGGCTGCGCTCTACCGCCTGCTCGGAAGGGACGCGGCGGCGGCGCCGCTCGATGCCGCCGCCAGCGCGCTCTCCGCCCGAATCGAGGAGCGCTACTGGATGGAGGACCAGGGCACCTACGCCCTCGCCATCGACGGCGCCGGCCGGCAGGTGGACGCCATCACCTCGAACCCGGGCCACCTGCTCTTCTCGCGCGTCGCGGCGGACGATCGCGCCCGCCGGGTGGTGGCGGGTCTGTTCTCGCCGTCCATGTGGAGCGGCTGGGGCATCCGCACCCTCGGGAAGGGCCAGCCCGCCTACAACCCGCTCAGCTACCACAACGGCACGGTCTGGCCGCACGACAACGCCATCGCCGCCATGGGCATGGCCCACTACGGGATGACGCAGTCGGCTGGCCGCGTCCTCGACGGGCTGTGGGCCGCCTCCCAGCACTTCCGCCACGTGCGGCTGCCCGAGCTCTTCTGCGGGCTCGACCGCGACGCCGGCCAGTTCCCGGTCCACTACCCGGTGGCCTGCTCCCCTCAGGCGTGGGCGAGCGGCTCGCTCTTCCTGCTCATGCGCGCGTGCCTGGGCCTCTTCCCGGATGCGCCCAACCACACCTTGCACGTGGCTGCGCCCGCGCTCCCCAGCTGGCTCCACCACCTGACCCTGTCCGGAGTCCGCATCGGCGAGGTGCGGGCGACGCTTCACTTCACCCGCAACCGGAGCGGTACGTTCGTATCGGTCGGCGAGGTCGAGGGTGGTCCCCTGACCGTCCGGATCGACGTCCGGCGTTGAGTGCCGGGCTCGAGCGGCGGGCGCCCACCTGTCCCCACGTTGAGCGAGCCGTCGGCCGGCTGGTAAGGTCCCGGCCGACTCGCCGTGCCACGCTCCCGTCGCCCCTCCACCCTCCGCCGCTCGCTCGCAGCCTGCACCGCCGAAGGGGCGGTCGCCGAGGTCGTCGGCGCGTGCTGCGGCGGGGCCGCGCTCACCGGGTGGGCGCTCCACCTCGGGATGAGCGCGAGGCTCATCGGGCTCGTCGGCGCGCTCCCGGTGGTGGCCCAGGTGCTGCAACTCGGCGGGGCGGTCCTGACCGCCCGCTTCGGGCACCGGCGTACGGCGCTCACCGCCATCGCGCTCTCGCGGCAAGCCTTCCTCCCGCTCGCGCTCCTGCCCTTCCTGCCCCTCCACGCAGGCGGCCGGCAGGCGCTCCTCCTCGCCGTCGCCGGCTTGCACCATGGCCTCGGGCTCGTCGCGAACAACGCCTGGAGCGCCTGGATGGGCGAGCTCGTGCCGGGGTCCTTGCGCGGGCGCTACTTCGGACGGCGCACCGCGCTCGCGACGGTGGCGGGTGGCGCCTGCGCGCTCCTGGCCGGCCTGGTGCTCGATCGCGGGCAACAGCACGGCGCGGCCGGCCCCGTCTTGCAGGCGCTGGCTGCGGTCGCCAGCGCCGCCGGCCTCGCGAGCGTCCTGCTCATGGCCCGGCAGCACGCGCGCCCGGCCCGGCGCGAGCCCGTGCGCTGGATCCTTCACGCGCTGGCGCAGCCGCTGGCCGATGGCCAGGCGCGCCGGGTGGTGGCCTACGCAGTGGTCTGGAACGGTGCCTGCGGCCTGTCGGCGCCTTTCTTCGGGCTCTACCTCCTGCGCGACCTCGGCTCGGGGTTCGCGTTCCTCGCCGCCCAGGGGGCCGGTCTCGCGGCCGCCAAGATCGCGAGCGCGTCCGCGTGGGGACGGTGCGTCGACCGGGCTGGCGCGCGCCGCGTGCTCGTCCTCTGCACCGCCGGGTTGGCCCTCTCCCCACTGGCCTGGATAGCCTCGGCCCCGGGGCGGCTCTGGCCGCTCGCGCTCGAGACGGCGCTCGGAGGCGTCCTCCTCGGAGGCCAGAGCGTGGCGAGCTTCGCGCTCCCGCTCTCGGTGGCGCCCGCGCGCGAGCGCCCCTTCTACCTGGCGGTGGTGGCGGCCGCGGGCGGCGCAGCCTTCGCGCTCACCTCCGCCGCCGGCGGCGCGGTGGCCGACGCGGCGCAGGGGAGGACCTCGCCGTTGCCGCTCCTCCTGGCCGGGTCGGCCGCGCTGCGGGTCGGGGCGTTCGGGGCCGCGCTGCTCCTCCCGGCGCCGCGCGCGGTGCCGTCGCCGACCGCAGCGGTGGTCGACGCGCTCCAGCGCGCCGCCTGACAGTCGTTGAAAGGCGCCGCGTCGGGCCGACAAAAGAACAGGCGACGCATGTGCGCCGCCTGTTCCCTGTGAAGACCCGATATCCGCTAATTCGTGATACCCAGCATCACGTTGACTATGCCGGTCCAGAGCCATGTCGGCTTGTCTGTGTAGGGCCCGTTGCTCCAAGCTCCCATCGAGCGTGACGAGAACTGTATGTCGTTTTGACCCGCGACCTCCGCAGTCACGGCACTTGCCTGGTCTGTGCCGAAATAGACCGTCAGGCGCTGCGTGGGATCATAGGTGAACGGCGTTTGCAGCGGAATGGTAAACCAGTCGCCGGCCTTGAGCGTGCCCGGAACATTGAGGGTGCCGCTGTAGACCAGCGTACCGCCGTTGGCCATGCTGCCTGCGTAAGTGTCGGTCAGCGCGAACTGAGGAGAGGCGCCATGGCCCATATAGATCTTGTAGTTGGTCAGAGTGGCGGCGCTGGGTGCCGTCTTGAGCCTGACCGCGATGCTGTCGATCGTCCCGCCGGTGCCAAGATATACCGGCTCGTACAGGCTCTCAACCCTGCCGGACGTGGAATTGCCCAACACCTGGGATGACCCACTAGTGGCTGGGCCGGGCATCACGTCCATGGTGCTGCCGTTGAAGCGGAACTTGGTGGCGCAGCCAGTGTTGCTGACGGTGCCTGTGGCGGCCCCGGACGCTGCCTGCAGGAACTGGGAAGGAGCGGAACCAAACATCCATATCGTGCTGCCTGCGCTAGCCGCGGTGACGTCGATGTCCACGATCAGGTTGTCGGTGCCGTCATAGTTCAAGTTACCGGTGATCGGCAGCCACAAGGTGCTGCCCGGCGGGACGTTGGCCGGAACCGTGAACACGAGTCCGCTTGCCACCGTCACCGGGCTACCGCTGAAGTTACCTGCAAAGTTGTTGGTGAGAGCGGCCAGTGTGCTGTGGCCGAGCTTGATGGTCACCGTGTAAGTCTCGGCGGTTGTCGGGTTAGCAAACGCGGTGCCAAGCACCATGCCGATGCCGGTGATCGGGCCCGAGCCTTTGAGGGTCGCCGCCGGGTGCAGCATTTGGACATGCCTCCATGAGGCGTTGGAGATGAACGGACTGCCGATTGAATCGGTGTTGCCGTAATACGCCAGATCGTCCCCGCCGGCGAACACGAACTGCATGAGCGGCAGTACGCCATCAGCGCCGTTGGCCGTGGTGGCGTTGTATTCAGCCGTGCCCGGCGTGGTGTCCGTCGCAAATGCAAGGGCCCGACGAAATGTACCGGAAGTGATGTAGCCCGTATACACGGGAGTGCTGCAGGCCGTGGGGTGGTCGATCTGCACCACCAGATTGTCCACGCCGTTGTAGTGGAACGGGGTCGTGAGCGGAATATCGAACCATGTGCTGCCCGCGCCCGCCGGTATGGTGACGGTGGCGTTGTTCAGCACCGTGACCAGCGAGCCCTGGCCGGTTTCCACGTTGCCGGCGAAAGTGGTCGTCAGCGCCGTGAGATTGGTGTGGCCAAGCTTGATGGTGGTATTCGGGCAGGTTGTACTCGCGGCATGCGGTCCATTGAACTCGAAGCGCAGAGTCGTAATGTCGCCGGCGCCGTTGATTTCACTCGCGAGATAGAGAGACTGATTCTTCACGTCTCCGTCATAGAACAAGTACTGGTTGCTACCCGCCGATGCCGGAGCGAAGGCCTTGGTGAACGTCCCCGTGGCGAGCTTGCAGGCAACGGCGACGCTGGTAACGTTCGCCCCCGAGACCGTGCCCGTGCCGTTGGCTACCGAGCATACCACGCCGATGGGTTGGGTCTTGACCGTGACCGCGTAGGTTGCGCCGTCGACAACCGGTGTTGCAAAGGCAAATGCGCCGTTCGCCGACACCGAAAGGTCATCGGCACCACTATTTTGCAAGACCAGGCCGACTCCGGAATGCCCGCTCGCGGTCCCGCCCACGGAGTATGCATTCGTGGAGCACGCGACGGTCACTCCCGCAACGTTCGTGCCGGCCATTGTCCCGGTTCCGTTGTTCACCGCACAGGTCTGGCTCCCTGGCTGGGTCTTGACCGTGACAACGTAGTGCGCGCCGTCGGCAACCTTTGTTGCAAAGGTGAAGGGGCCATCGGCGGCAACGCCGAGGTCATCCGCGCCGTTGTTCTGAAGCACGAGGCCGCCGCCGATCAGTCCGCTGACCGCGCCGCCGATCGTGAAATGGCCTCCAGCAGTGGGAGGGCTGTTGCTGCATGCTGAGAGAGCGAGCACTGCCGCCAGCAGCAATGGTCCTGCGCTCGACGATCTGTTCATGATAGGCTCAATTGTCATAGTGGGTTATCTCCGATGATTATCGGAGTGAGTGTGTCTCTTGGGCGGCACGATGACACGGGAGCGGTAACAAGGCGGTAACAGGGGAGAAGCCGTTCATGCCCTGAGCGAACCGCTCACGGTGCCGGCGGCAGCGAGGGCGGCTGGCGGCCATGCAGAGCATGCCTCGCATGCCGCGGTCGGGAGGGCGAGGGCGTGACGCTGCTGCTGCTCGAGCGTGGTGGTCGCCTCGTGAGGATGCGCTCGACGAAACGGCTGCCACGCTCGCTGTCGGTGCCGAAGCTGATCTTCCGCCGGATGACGGCGTTGCGCAGCGCGCGAACACTGCACTTCTTCTCCGTACCGGAGCGGGTGTATGTAGTATACGCGCGCACCCGTTCATCGCAGCTCCAGAACGATGGGGAACGATCAATGAAGAAGGCGCCCCTGGCCAAGATCACCCGTCCCAAGCTGTCCGGCACGTTCCGCCGCGACAGGCTGTTTCGTCTCATCGACAAGGGGCGCAGCAAGCCCGTGGTCTGGGTCGCGGCCCAGGCCGGCTCAGGCAAGACCACGCTCGTCGCGAGCTATCTGGATTCGCGAAGAGTTCCCTGCCTCTGGTACCAGGTGGACCAGGGCGACGGCGACGTCGCCTCGTTCTTTTACTACATGGGGATCGCAGCGAAGAGTGCCGGGCCTCGGTACAAGAAGCGGCTGCCGGTCCTGACCCCCGAGTACCAGTTGGGGGTGCCCGTGTTCACCCGCCGTTATTTCGAAGAGCTCTTCCGACGCCTCACGCCGCCTTTCATCATCGTTCTCGACGATTACCAGGACGCGCCTCTTGAATCAGGCTTTCATGACATTCTCGTCCATGGGCTGGATGCGGTGCCCGAAGGGATCACCGTGCTCGTCCTGAGCCGCAGTGAGCCGCCGGCGCCGCTCGCGCGGCTTCGCGCGAACAACAGGCTTCAACTCATCGGGTGGGACGATATTCGCTTTACCCCGGAAGAGTCCGGGGAACTGCTGAAAGCCCAGGGGCACGGAAGAGCCACCAGGGAAATGAAGGAAGCGCTGCATGACAAGACCGAAGGCTGGGCGGCGGGGCTGGTGCTGCTGATGGCCGGGGCAGGGTCCGCCGGTCCGGATACTCATTCTCCCGACCAGGCATCGCCAGCAAGCCTCTTTGACTATTTCGCAAGCGAGATCTTCAACAAGGCGGTGCCAGCGGAGCAGGACGTGCTTCTGCGAACGTCATTTCTGCAGAGAATAGAAGCGTCGGACGCGGAACGACTGACCGGAAATGACACGGCGGGGCAGATCCTGGAGCGGCTCAGCCGCCAACACTACTTCACGGAGAAATACGACCAAGCCTACCAGTACCATCCGTTGTTCAGGGAGTTTCTGCAGAGCCGAGCCAGAAACACATTCACGCAGGCTGATGTCGTCGGTATCCAGGGCTGCGCAGCCGGACTCCTGGAAAAGTCGCGTAGGTTTGAAGAGGCGATCGGGCTCTTCATCGAATGCCGCGAGTGGGCCGGAGTGGAAAGGGTGGTCCTTGGCCATGCGGCGGAGCTCATGTCGCAGGGCAGGCACAAGACACTGGAAGAGTGGATCATCGCCGTTCCAGTTGAATCACGAAACAGCAACCCATGGTTGATGTACTGGCTGAGCATCTGCACGCTGCCGCTCGATCCCGCGAAGAGCCGGCGTCTTTCCGAGCAGGCCTTCATGCTATTTGACAGCCAGCAAAACGAAACAGGAGCGTTTCTTTCGTGGGGGGCCGCGATACAATCATATTTTCATGAATGGGATAGTTTTGACAAGATCGACCCTCTCGTAGCGTGGATTGATAAGCGTATGCAAAGCAATGCCTCCTTCCCCTCTCCGGAGATAGAAGCCCTCGTGGCCACGGGCATGACGGGAGCTTTGCTGTGGAGACGCCGGTCCTATTCCGAATTCAAGGAATGGACTGACAGGGCGTTGACGCTCACCCAGGCTGCTGGTGATCGCAATCTCCGTCTCCAGGCCGGCATCAACGCGGCGCAGTTCTATGTCCTCACCGGGGATTTTGCGAACGGCCGGCTGCTGGGTGAAGAGCTTGCAAGAGCAGCGCAAGCTCCGGGTGTTTCACCGTTGATGAAGCTCCTCTGTAAATCAATAGACAGCTTCGTGCAGATCATGACGATGTCGTCTGCTGATCCCCTCAAAGCGGTGCTGGAGAGTCTGGAGGAGGCGGAAAGAAGCGGCATCCATATGTGGGACCATATGCTCTTTGCGCAGGGGGCGTGCGTTTCGCTCAACACCGGAGATATGGCAGCCGCCGGCAAGTTTCTCGCGAACATGAAAGCGTCACTCATCGGCCCTAAAAGTTTCGGACTCTTTCACTATCATGTGCTTTCGGGGTGGTATTGTCTTCTCAGCAATGAAGTCGACACTGCGCAGGCCCATGCCGAAAATGCCCTGATATATATTCTGGATTCGAAGGCATGTCATACCGAGGCGCTCTTCACCGTTCATTTTGAGCTGGCGCAAATACTTCATGAACAGGCGGAATACGGAAAAGCGTCGGACCATATGGCGCGCGCCCATGAGCTCGTCCAGACGTCGGGGAGCTCCATTCTCGAGTACATGCATTTGTTGTCCGTGGCCCAGTTCGCGTTCGACAGGGGCGAGCAGCACGAAGGATTGGAGTCTCTTCGGAGGGCGATGTCGCTGGGGCGGCAAAAGAACTATATAGGCATGATCTGGTGGTGGAGGCCGGCCGTCATGTCGCGCCTGTGCGCGAAGGCGCTCGAGCATGGCTTTGAGACGGAGTACGTTCGAAAACTCATCCGGGTGCGGAATCTGGAGCCGGACGGGTCAGTGACGGCCAGCGATGCCTGGCCCCGGCCGATCAGGATAACCACGCTCGGGAGGTTCGAGCTCCGCAGGGACGGCAAGCCCGTTCCGCTTTCGGGTAAGAAGAAGCAGCTCGAAATGCTGACGGCGCTGGTCTCCCTGGGCGGAACGGCGATACCGGAAGAACAGCTGACCGACCTGCTCTGGCCCGATGCGGAGGGCGATGACGCGCATAATAGTTTCAAGATGACCTTGTCGAGACTTCGCTCCCTGATCGGCGGTGACGCTGTTGAGCTGCGTGACGGGACCTTGTCCCTGAGCCGCGGACTGGTCTATTTGGATACCTGGGCCTTCGAGCAGTTGTATGAAACAGCGCAGGGCCTGTGGAAGCAAGGCGTGAAGTCAAAGGACGAGATCGTCGAGGCCGTCAGGGCGACCGACAAGGCCTTTCACCTGTACCAGGGCCCGTTTCTGCCGGCTGAAGCAAGGTCAGCCTGGACCGTTTCGCGGCGCGAACGGCTGCGGGACATGCTCCTCGGCCTGACGATCAAAGCGGGGCAGTATCATGAGGAGAAACGGAAATGGAAGACAGCGGTCGAGCTCTATCAAAAGGGACTCGAAGCGGACCCGCTGCAAGAAGAATTCTATCAGCGCCTCATGGTGTGTCTTCATAGGTTGGGCCAGACCGGCCAGGCAATTGCGATATATGATCGTTGTCGCGCCGAGTTGTCGGCCTCGTTGGGTGTTCAGCCTTCCTCGAAGACAGAGTCGATTGTGTCCTCAATTCGGCAATAGATGGCTTTCCTCACGCCAGACCTACGCCGCTTCCTTGAAATAACAGTGCCGATCACGGTGTGGGCGATCGCGGCGCGCTCTCCGCCCTGGTCGGATCCCGCGAACCGGTAGTTGTTTCTGTTGTCACAGCGCTTCTCGGTTGACGCGATCCCGCTGGTGGCTACCTGGTCCATCCGGTCGTTCCGCAGCGAGCGGTCCCCAGTCACGGTCAGGCGTCCTCGCCACCACGCGCCATTTGCGGACAGCCCGCAGCGTCCCCTTTACCTGCCTCATGTCGCGGCAGGCTGGTGTGCCGGCGTTAGAAGCGGTATCCGACTCTAATCCCGGATCGCATAGGATGCGCCCATGCGCGCTCGAACCCTGGTCGCGTCCTCGATCGTCGCTCTCCTCCTGGCCAATCCCGCCCTCGCCAGCCCCCCGAGCGCTCCGGCGGCGTTCCCCGCGACCACCCGCTACACGAAGGCGCTGGAGGAGTCGCGCGCCAAGACCCACGTGAACGTCGAGGACCTCTTCGCGCTCGCCGTTACCGCCGGCAAGGAGATCCTCGCCGACATCGCCAAGGCAGACGAAGCGACGGCCACCGGACGCGCCGCCAAACCGGCGATCACCGCTCTCGAGGGCCTTATCATCAGCACCGAGGAGGCGCTCATCGCGAACCCCGATCCCAACTTGTTCGGCGCCCTCGCCGAAATGAAGGGGCGGCCTGCCGACAGGGCCTTCTTCAAGTTGCTCGTCGCGACAAGGCCGGACGGAGTCTGGGCGACCTACTTCGAGCAACAGACCGACGTGACCGGATGCATTCGCTTCGACCTCCCCGAGCTCTCGTCCATCTACTCAGGATGGCTCGATTTCGAGGCACGCTTCCCGAGTGCGTATAGGGCCCAGGTTCAGGACGAGCTGCACGGCCTCGACAATGCACTCTTGGGCGCCTGCGCCTGCGGCACGAAGGCGACGGTCGTGGTCGGGCTGGAAGCGGTCGCGAATGCGCTGCCCAAGGAGCCGATCGCGGCCAAAATCAAGAAGCGACTGGACGAGGTCCGCAACGGCACGAGTAACTTCCAGTTTCAGTGCAGGTCCGGGTAGGCTCGCCGTCCTGTCTCACAGTCCCGCGAATACCTTCTTCGGCAAGCCCAGCAGCCACGGCCTCAGGATCTCTTTGACCTCGAGCATCGTGACCTCGCGAAACGCCATCGCCGCCTCCCGTCCGTGGACGGGGGCAGCGTGGCAGCCAGGTCACGCCGATGGGGGAGGGGATGCTTCTGCAAATCCCCCGCGCTACGGGGGGAATCCTTCTGCAAACTCACGCGGCTGAGGTCCCTACCTTCTGCAAACCGACACCGTCCCAGCACGCGCGAGCGTCCACTCGTCTCGAGCGCGTGGGATGTCCGCGCCGGTCGAGGCCCGGTGCGGGGTGCGGCGAGGGCCGCCTCCGCAGCGCCGCCCAGGAGCGCGACGGTCGCGCCGTGACGCCGAGGCTTCCTCGTGCGCCGGCGAACTGTCTGAGCGAGCGAGCGTGACGTTCGCGCCGCGCGCGCAGGCGCGAGCGAGTCTTCGCCGGCGCAAGTGATGGCCGTGTGGCGTCACGGCGCCATGCGTACCGCGTGCGGCGCGAGGACCAGCGGCCAGAGCCGTACCCCGCTCCGGGCCACTGTCGGATGCCGACCACAACAGCCTGCCAGGAACCGATGCCTGCCCGCCCAACGGCAACCGAGCCCACAAAAAGCGAGAGGCCGCTTTCGCGACCTCATCAGCTCTGGGCGTCAGGCGCCCTCTTTGAACTCCGCAGGTCTCCCTCGCTGGGGGTCGCTGCGGTGGGGGGAGTCGATCATCCGACCACGATCGACTTAGGCGAGAGGCTGGAGTTGGTAACCCGCGAATCGAGTTTCAGGCTGGAGCTTCGTGGCGGGTGAACCGTTGGTCGGCCTCCGGTGGGACTCGTAGCTCAGTCCTTTCAAGCGGCGTGCCGAGTGAACCAAAGTGGTCTCGGTCAGGAATTTCCAGGATTTCGCTGATTCACAGCTGGGCCGAGGCTGTAAAAGCCGGGTCGCCGTTGATACCAGGGTCTGATCAGACCCGGCGCGGGAGACCCATGACCGGGTGGCCGGTGGCGTGATGTCGCACCACCGGGTACCCACGGAGGGGGGGCGCCGCGGCGGGTAGGCGGCCGAGCTATATGGACCTCGTGTTCACGACCGTGGAGCAGGTCTCCGAGTCCCTTGCCGCGGCCGGCTACCTGCCGTCCCGCGAGATCGCGACCGCCGTGTTCCTCGCCGACCGGCTCGAGAAGCCGGTGCTGGTGGAGGGCCCGGCCGGCGTAGGCAAGACCGAGCTCGCGCGCGCCTTCGCCACCGCCACCGGACGAACCTTCCTGCGCCTCCAGTGCTACGAGGGGCTCGACGAGGCGAAGGCGCTCTACGAGTGGGAGTATGCGAAGCAGCTCCTGTACACCCAGCTCCTGAAGGATCAGCTCGGCGCCGCGCTGGCGGGGGCGCGCACGCTCTCCGAGGCGGCCGACCGGCTCGCGGCCGAGGGCGACGTCTTCTTCAGCCGGCGCTTTCTCCTGCCACGCCCCATCCTGCAGGCCGTCACGAGCGAGACGCCGGCGCTCCTGCTCGTCGACGAGATCGACAAGGCCGACCCGGAGCTGGAGGCCTTCCTCCTGGAGGTGCTCTCCGACTACGCGGTCACCATCCCCGAGCTCGGGACGTTCAAGGCGGCGGTGCCGCCCCGGGTGGTCCTCACCTCGAACGCGACGCGGGAGCTCTCGGACGCGCTGCGGCGGCGCTGCCTGCACCTCCACCTTGACTACCCGTCGCAGGAGCGCGAGCTCGCCATCGTGCGCGCGAGAGCCCCCGAGGTCAGCCAGGAGCTGGCGCGGCAGGCGGTCGCCGCCATCGCCAAGCTCCGCCAGCTCGATCTCAAGAAGGCGCCCTCCATCGCCGAGACGCTCGACTGGGTCCGCGCGCTGGCGCTGCTCGGCGCCGAGACCCTGGACGAGCGGCTCGTCACCGAGACGCTCGACCTCGTCCTCAAGTACGAGGTGGACGTGGCGAAGGCTCGCCCGAAGCTCCGCGACCTCCTGGCCGGCGCCGGGCTGCCGTCGTGAGGCTCAGCGCGCCGGGGTTCGCTGCACCCGCCCGGAGTCGCCGGGTAGGGGGCCACGGGCGACCCGCGAGGCGCCAGATGTGCAGGGCGGTGGAGGGGCGCACCCGTGCCTAGATTGCCGCCGGGGTGGGGGCTACACTTCGCTCAGCTCCCGCCCAGGTCACCCATGGATCCCAAGCGCGTCCTCATCGTGGAATCGGACAGTGCGTTCGCGCTCTCCCTCGCCTCGCTCTTCCGCGAGGGCGGCGAGCAGACCTCCGTGGCCGCCTCGGCGGCCGAGGCCGAGCGTGAGATCGCAACGCGGCGTCCTGATCTGGTCATCGCGCGCGCCGAGCTGCCGGACATCTCCGGCTTCTCGTTCTGCGGAAGGCTCCGTCGTGAGCAGCGGGGCCTGCCCATCGTCATCTACTCCTCCGACGCTTCGCACGAGGCGCTGGAGGAGCACGCGCGAACGGCCGTCGCGGCCAACGGCTACCTCGGCATGCCGCTCGACACCGACGCGCTGCTGCTGCTCTCCCGCAACCTGCTCGTGCTGGGCGAGCCGCTCGAGTCCGCCGACGACGCCATCCTCGCCGAGGACGAGCAGGTCGAGGTGGTTCCGGAAGACGTCGTGCCAGCCGCGCTCACCGCGCCCTTCGCGCCGCCCGCCCCGCCGCCCGTCCCGCGCCGCGTGCGGCGGAGCGCCATCACCGACGAGGACCGGCTCTTCCTGGACCGCACCTTCCGCTCCATCGGGGAGCGCCGCTCGGATCTGATCGAGGCGTCGCGGAGCCCCCGGCCGCCCGTGCCGCGGGAGCGCCTCGTTACGCCGGAGGGGAGGCTCGAGGTCCTGCGTGAGGATCTCAAGGCACGCGAGGCGCAGATCGCGCGGGTGGCGGAGATCTGGGAGGCGCGCGAGCACGACGTGGCGCAGGTGGACGATCGCCTCCACGAGAAGGAGGTCGAGATCCAGGGGCTGCGCAACCAGGTGGACGAGCTGCTTCGCCGGCTGGCCGAGGCGCGCGACCTCTTCGTCGAGCGGGAGCGCGAGCACGGCGCCTCCGTCGAGGGCCTGCTGCTCGAGAAGTTCGGCCAGGAGAAGGAGCTCATCGAGGTGGTGGCG
>WNGL01006857.1_pt1 | contig 21028 bp, 19 predicted proteins | sample 5400591 | NCBI WGS metagenome assembly WNGL01 (sample SAMN13153377, study PRJNA577476) | soil metagenome | isolation source: 80 cm soil or saprolite under Garry oak tree replicate 1 | place: USA:California | collected 2016-06-15 | reverse complement strand
TTGGCGCGGTCGGGGTCGTTCGCGTAGATCGTCACATCCGCGTCGGCACCCACCCCCAGGTGGCCCTTGTCGCTCAGCCCGAGCAGCCGGGCGGGCCCCGCCCGCGTGACGATCGCGATCTCGGAGAGCGTGTATTCGCGCGCCAGCCCGTCGGCGAGCGCGCTTCCGGCGACGAGCTTCTGGTTCACCTGCTTGAGCCGTTCGTCCCGATAGCCCCGGTCCATCAGCAGGCGAATCAGCTCCGGGTAGGAGAGAAACGATCCGCCGTTGGGGTGGTCGGTCGAGAGCACCACGCGCCAAGGATCCTGCGCGAGCAGGAACAGCTCGAGCCCGATCGCCCATTGCAGGGCCGCCACCGCGGCCCGCTCCTTGTACGAGTAGGGGACGATGCCGCACCCCGTCTCGAGTTCGATGTCCACGTTGACCCACCGCTTCCCCGAGCTCGCGTGCAGCAGGTACTCGACCGGCGCGTCCGCCGTGAGCGTCGTCGCCGGGCCGAACATCACCTGACCCACGTCCGCGCTCACCTCCGGATGCGCGTTGACGTGCTCGATGACCTCTTTCGCGGCCGACTTCCAGCTCTTGCCGCGCTCGCCTCCGTAGCTGTGGAACTGGAGGTGGGTGAAGTGGGCGCGCCGTCCCGCGAGCGCGCGCATCGTCTCGAGCGTGGTAGCGGCGTTACCCGCCTGTCCCAGGTTGTTGCAGTGGATGTGCACCGGGTGCGGCAGCTCGAGCGCGGTGGCGGCGTCGGCGAGCGTCTCGAGGATACGGCGCGGCGTGACGGCGTCCGTGCCCACCGCATCGTCGAGCCCCGTGACGTTGCGGCCGCCCGCCTTCCAGCGCTCCACCCCGCCCGGGTTCACGATCTTGATCGCGTACCCGCCCGCGGCGGAGAGCACCCAGGCCGCGTAGTCGCGGGCGCGGGCGGCCTCGCCGGCCGCGATCTGACGCAGCAGATAGTCGTCGTTGCCGAGCAGCGCGAACAGGCCGGCATCGATGATCGGCGTGTCGTCGAGCTCGCAGTGAGCGTGGCGCGCGGCGAGCGGGGCGACCGCGGCTTCCATCGCGGTCGTGTAGCCGAGCCCCGCGTAGCGGTATCCCGTCGTGAACGAGCTCGGGATCGTGCCGCCCGTGCCGGAGCGGGGCGTCGCGTCGGGATCCGCGAGCCGCGGCGCGGGCGCCGGGTCCGCCGCGTGCTCCTCCGGGAGCAGGCGCCGGCCCTGGTTGACGCTCGACCCGGCGATGTGCGAATGGATGTCCACGCCGCCCGGCATGACGACCATGCCGCGGGCGTCGAGCTTGGGCGCGTCGCGCGGCAGCTCGGCCACGATGCGGCCGTCCTCGATGCACACGTCGCGGACCGCGCCCTCCGTCCCGTTCGCCGGGTCGTACACGGCACCCCCCGCGATCCGGAGCCGCGCCTTGCTCATGACCGCCCCTTGGTGAGGCGCGCCGCGAGAGCCCGAACGACGTCCGCCGCGACCGAGGGGCCCGAGAGCGCCGGCCGCAGCGGCAGCGCGACGTCGTCCATGCGGAACGCGATGCCACCCTCGTGGATCCCCGCGACTCCCGTGTCGATCGCCACCTTGGGGCGGAATGGGGCGGCGCTCACCCGCGGGCCGATCGCGATGGTCGTGACCTGCCCCAGCGCCGCCGCCACGGCCGCGGGGACACCTGCGGGCGAGCCGACCAGGAGAGCGACGTCGATCTCCCCCCGCCCGAGCAGGACGGCGGCGCCCGCGTGCGGGCGGTAGCACGGATAGCCGGGTGCGAAGTCCACGGCGAACGGGAATCCCGTTTGCCAGGTCGCCACGGCATCCGCGCCGGACCGGTTCCCGCCCGCGCGCAGCGACGATAGCGCGCAGCGCGCCGGCCCGTTCAGCGCCTGCGCGAGCGCGATCAGCGCCTCGGCGCGGTCGGGGTGGTGGAGGAGGCCGTGCGGCGACGGCTCGGCGTCGTGCACCAGGGCGACGTAGCGCGCGCGCATCATCTGGGTGGCGAGCCCCGTGGCCGCGCGGGCGACCGCGCCGTCCCCGGTCACCCAGCCCAGCACCACGGCGCGCATGAACGCCAGCGCATCGATCTCGTCCTCGGGGGTAATCGCCACGCGTTCGTCGGCGTCGGCGGCGCCGCGCGAGGACCCCACGTCCACAGCGACGACGCGGCGGCTGTTCCGGCCATCCGGCGCCTGGAGCCCGGTGGGGTCGATCGCATAGCGGCTGGCATAGCGGGGGTAGCGGTCCGCCGGGTCCACTCCCCAAAACACCACGAGGTCGGCCCGCTGGCGGATCTCGCCCAACGTCGCTCCGGCGCGCCCGCGCCGCTGGGAGGCGAGGATGCCGGCCGCGACCTCCGCCGTGGGGCTGTCGAGCAGCGCGCCCAACCGGTCGGCGACGGCGACGGCCGCGCGCTGCGTCTCGCAGGAAATGTCGGGCGCGAGGTAGACGAGGGGGCGCTCCGCGCGGCCGAGGAGCTTCGCTGCGTCGGCGAGCGCGACGTCCGGCGCCACCGTCTTCTCGCTCGAGCGGGTCTCCCGCGGCACGCTCCCGTCGGCGAACCAGGCGCGCCCGAGTGCGCAGCTGTTCCGCGCTTCCGCGATGCGGTCGCCGTCCACGACGACCGCGATGTCGTCGCAGGCGCAGCCGCAGCCGAGGCAGGTCGCGTGCTCCACGGTCCTTCGGGTCATGCGATCCGTGCCTCACGCTGCTCGATCTCCCGGTAGCGCGCGACCGCCCGCTGCACGAGGGCGGCGTGGCATGCGGCCGCGTCCGGTGCGTGCGCGAAGATCGTGCACACGGGATCGCGCGTGGCGAGCCGGGTCCCGGGTGGCGAGACGTCGCGCACGTCGGGGTCGGCGAGCCAGGCGCGCGCTTCGCCCATCGCCGAGGGGCGGCGCGCGTACAGGATCGCCTTGCCGATCGCCTCCCGCGCGCCGCGCCGCGCCCCGGCCAGGTCGAACGCGGGCAGCGTGCCCGCGCAGGCGCGCGCGTGGATCTCGAAGATGGACAGCCCGTAGGCGCGCTCGACCAGCTCCATGGCGGCGGTATAACGGGGATTCACCTCGATGGCGAACGGCACGCCGCGCCGCGCCACGAAGTCCACGCCGTTCACCCCCACCAGTCCCCAGGCGGCCGTGACGGCCTGTGCCAGGCGCCCCGCCCGCTCGAGCAGCCGCGCGTCATCCGGGAATTGGGAGTCGGACGCGGCACCGAGAATGCTGCCGCAGTAGCGGAACCCGTCGGCGCCGAAGCGGCGCTCACCGGCGAGAATGCGCGACAGGCCCAACGGCACGGCACGCCGGCCGTCGGCGGCGAACACGATCGATCCTGTGACGCCCGCGATGCGTTGTTGCAGGTAGCAGCCGCGCGGCAGCCGGGCGCCGGGATGCCACGGGACGACCCCGGCGCCGCCGCCCGATCGGAGCGGCTTCACGAGCCACGCCGCGTCGGCCGGGGGCCGCGAGAAGCGCAGCCGCGGCGCCGGTAGCCCCGCCGCCGCCGCGACCCGGGCGAGCCGCCGGGGATCGCGCGCCCGGGCCAGCGCCGCCGGGCCGTTGCCCCAGAGCGGGCGCGGCCCGGCCAGGGCGCGCACGGCGCGAGGGTGGTTCTCGAAGCTCGCCCCGTACACCACGGCGTCGCACTCGAGCGCACGGGCGGCGGCGATCGCCGCCCGCGTGCTGAACCGCCCGCGCACCCGGGCGACGCGCACCACGGCCGCCCGGGCGACGAGATCCAGGTCGCCGTACCCGTCCACGGCGACCACGTCGTACCCGGCCCGCGCGGCCGACTCGGCGAAGCCGCGGGTCGAGACCCCGGCGATGAGCACGCGCGGCATCAGCCGAGACCCAGGCGCCGCCGGGCCGCGTCGCGGGGCACGACGTAGAGATGATCGAGCACCGTGCCGCGGGCCGCGCGGATGGCCATCGTCTCGACGAGCTGGCGGTGCCGGCCTCCCGCGAGCCCGTCCGCGACGAGCGCCGCCCCCTGGGCGCCCTCTTTCGCCACGCGCGCGAAGCCCTTGAGCACGTGGCTGGGCGCGAACGGAGCAAGCCGCTCGCGGATTGCCTGCTGCACCGCTTCGACCTGGGCGAGTCGTCCCGAGAGCACGAACTCCTGGGGTGAGGGGACGGAGAGCGCGAGCGCGGTCGCGAACTTGAGGGCGCTTTCGACGAAAGCGGCCTTGGCGACGTGCTCGCGCGGGGCGGCCGGCCGGGCGAGGCGCTCGGGTGCGACGACGGCGGCGTCCCGCTCGGCGTGCGCGGCGATGGCGAGCGCCGCGACACAGACTTTGTCGGCCGTTCCCATGTCCACGCGGTTGATCTTGCGGTGCTCGGGAACGCTCGTGAGATGGATGACGCCGGGCGTGAGCACCACCGGCAGCCCGGACCGAGCGAGCGCCCGCACCAGCGCGCGCAGGCCGCCGATCCCGCCCGCCTCCCCTTCGGCCGCGAGGAAGGCGAGCCGCAGGTCCTCCTCGGTGGCTTCCCGGGCGCGTGTGAGGGGGAGCCCGTAGCCGGAGGGGCCGGCGATCAAGTCGATGGGGCCCGCATCCGTGAGCACGGCGAGAAAGGCGTCGGGGTCGGAGAGCGCGGCGGCGGTGGGGAACGAGCGGTCGAGAAACACCGTCCCGTCCTCCAGCCCGCAGAGATCGATGCTCACCGTCCCCGGATCGATCCCGATGACACGGGGCATGGTCGCTCAGGACTGCTGCGCGACCAGCTCTCGCGCCACCTCCGCGATCGCCTCCGCGTCGAGGACCAGATCGTTGCGCGTGAAGAGACGCGCGATACAGGCCTTGTGGAGCTTGGTCTTGAAGTTCCCGACGCCGAACGCTCCGAACACCGCGACGCCGTCCTTCACGACGCCCGCGTCGTTGACGTCCACGCCTTCGATGCCCGGGGGTGGCACCGCGTTCAAGTCCACCGCGATCTTGAGGGTTTTCACCCCTGTCCACGCGGCCCGCGGGGCTATCTGGATGCCGGCCGCCCCCGCGTTGAGCAGCACCGCAGCGCCGTCCAGCGCCCGGGGCAGCTGCGACGGGTCCGCCAGGGTCGCGCTCTCCACCTGGACGCTGAAGCGGGCGTTGATGAACTGGCGCGCCTTCTCCCCCTGCTCGGGCTTGCGGGACGTGATCGTCACGCGGGCGCCATCCTTCGCGAGCAGGCCGGCGGCGCGCTGGCCGACCGGGCCCGTACCTGCGAGGACCACGACTTTCTTGCCCGTCAGGCTGCCGAGCGTCTGCTCGATCTTGACGACGGCGGCCACCGCGGTGGTGTTCGACCCGTTCGAGTCGAGCATGATCGATACGCGGAGCGGCCCGAACATCGCGTCCACGGCCATGGCGAGCAGCTGCTCGCCGGCCGTCATGTTGGTGCCGCCGATCCAGACGGCGGTGTTCTGGAGATCCTTCGGACCGCGCGTGAAGAGGCAGCCGTACACGAGGTCCCGGACGTCGGACTCGGTCACGCCGCCGTAGCTCATGATCTCGTCCGCGCCCGCGTCGTAGGCGACCACCTGATCGAACGCGCTCGGCAGCCGTGAGCTGTCGAGTTGCAGCAGCAACTTCCGCATCGGGTCGTGCGCTCCGCGGTGATCCGGCAAATGGGGACGAAAGCAGTCGAGGGGCGGGAGCGCCGCCCCTCGACCGTGCCGCCACTGACGCCGGGGGCGTTACATCTTGTCGGCGCCGCCCGCGAACGGGTGCGTGGCGGTCTTGGCGCCGCTGATGACGGCGTCGACGCGCGGCTGCCCCTTGAGGGCACGCTCAATCGATTCTTTCGTGGCTTGGTAGTTGTACTTGTAAATCTTCTTGTCGTCCTTCGCCTGCCAGTGGATGAACACGCCCACCAGGATGCAGTAGTCGTCCACCCGGTCCCGCGGGATCACGCCGGAGGCCACGCTGTCCACGACCGCGCGGGCGACCGCCGCCTGCGCCGGGCCGAACATCTGCACCGCCTGCGTGGCGTTCTTGATCGTCACCTTGTTGAACAGCAAGGTGTCCGGCTTCGCCGGCAGGTTGGGGGTCACGACGGCGAGCAGGCTGGTGAAGCCGTCGGTGTTCTTCGACAGCGAGCTGACGAAGGCCTGGCCCGCGTGGCCCGCCTTCGAGCCGATGATTAGGTCGACGTGGGCGATCTCGTTTCCTTCACCTACCAACGATTCGCCAATGAAGAAGTCAGCTGCCATAACTCCCTCCGGATCCGAACGGGGTACACGGTAGCTACTGCTGGCTGTTTACCAATGCGGTGTCGGAGCGGCGTGGCGTGTGGAGACCCGCGAACCACGCGGTCCCGCGAACGCGGGTAGCTCGTACGGAAACCGTATCGATGGGGTGCTAACCTGCCCGCCGCGGTGCCGGGTGTCAAGGCTCCGGCTCGCTGCCCAGTGCTACTCGCCACACCTCGTCCGCGAGCCACTCCAGCCGTTGCTGCGAGTATTCCAGCTCCTGGGGCGTCATCTCCTTGGCGCGCCGCGCGATATCCCGCGTGTGCTGGAGCAATTCGTCCAGTACCTCGCGCAGCGGCCGGTTGTGGCGGCGCTCGACCTGGGGCTTGGGGCTCACGCGCTCTGGATCCCCAGGGCGCGCTCCTCCGCCCGGCGGAACTCTTGCGCGCTGGCGCGCAGCGTGGACGGGAGACCCTGATCGGCCAGATAGCTCTCGACCAGCCGCATACCGTGGTAGTAGCCCGACCGCTCCGGCAGCACCTTCCCCCCGACGAGCCGGGCCGCCGGGCTGAGCCCTCCCGAGAGGAAGCGCAGCCGGAGGCCCAGCCCCGTCTCGTCGAGGAGGGGAGCGGCCACCCGGCGCAGGAACGCGTCGAGCTCCCGGATGCGCCGGTACTGGCGTCGCGTGTAGCCGAAGTACTCCCAGGGCTCGAAGCCCGGCGCGACCGCCTGGGCCGCCGCGACGGCGCACCCCTCGTTCACGAGCAGCTCGCGCAGCGTGGCCCGGCTCCCCGTCTCCCAGTAGTCGTAGCGGCCGCCACCCAGGGCCACGAGGCGGCGGAGTTCGGCGCGGCTCGTGGGCGAGGTATAGCGGATCGCATGCGCCACCTCGTGCGCGATCCAGAGTGGCAACAGATGGGGTGCGAGCCCCATCCCGTACGTCTGCGGGTTCGCGCGCCCCGTAAAATGCTCGAGGCAGATGAACGCCACGCCCCGCCCACCCACCACGAGCTCGCCCGCGTTCGCGGCGCCCACGCCGACCATGAGGTAGAGGTCCACCGGGCAATCGGCGTCCGCGAGGTCGAGCGCGCGCTGCAGCGCCTCCTCGGCGATCGCCACGACGTCCACGTCGTCGAGCAGCCGCCGCAAGTCCGTGCGGTCGGCGTGGAGCGCCGCGAGCACGACCTGCTCGGCATGCGGCGAGGCCGGGTCGAGCACGTAGTTGTGCCAGTAGCTGGCGAGCACCGGCCCGTGACGCTCGAGATACTCGTGATAGGCCGCCAGGGGATCGGGCGCGGCACGGACCGCGAGGAACTCCGGCACGAGATTGACGAGCATGGCGCGCGGGGTCGGCCCCAATTTGGGAAGCCGCCGCCGCCCTGACAAGCGTGAATCGGCGAATCGTGATGTCGCCCGCGACCCGCGCCGACTTGACAAGCCGCGCGCAGTCGCTCCGCGCTCAGGGCTTGTCGCGCATCTTGCGGGACAGCTCGGTGAGGAAGCGGCGTTCGGCCGGCGTCAGGCTCTCGATCCCCTTGGCGGAGATCTTGTCGAGGACGCGGTCGATTTCCGCCTGCGTGGCGTCGCGCTCGGGGCGCCGCGGCTTGGCCGCCGCGTCGCTCCCGCGGGCGACCCGGGCCGATTGCACCAGCATCCTTGGCTCGGCGGCGCGTCGCACATGACGCTCCGCGCGCGCCACCCGCCAATCGGCGGCCTTGAGGCACAGGAAGCCGGTGGCGAAGCCTCCCAGGTGCGCGAGGTGCGCCACGCCGTCGTTGCCCGGCAACAGGCCGAGCACGAGGGAAACCGCCACCGCGAACGTCACCAGCCATTTGATGGGGACCGGCTCCGGGAACGGGAACACGTAGATCGGCTGATTGGGCCAGAACCACGCGAAGGCGAGCATCACGCCATACACAGCGGCCGAGGCGCCGACGATGTGGTCCACCGGCCGCAGCAGCATCAGGGGGAAGGACAGGGCGGCGCCGCCCAGCCCGCACAGCAGGTAGTAGCCGAGGAAGGCCCGGCTGCCCATGCGCTCCTCGACCGGCGGACCGAACACGAACAGCGCGAGCAGGTTGAACGCGAGGTGCAGCAGCCCCGCGTGCAGGAACATGTAGGTGAGGAACGTCCAGGGGCGCGCCAGCGCCAAGAGCGGCGTGAACCCGAAGACGGCCTGGAAGCGGGGATCCACGAACAGCGTGCGCTGCAACAGGTAGACGAGGAGATTGGCGACGAGCAGCCGTCGCACCCACGGCGTCATCCCGAACATCCGCTGCGGGCCCATCACGAGGTCATCCCCCACGCCGGCCGTCCTGCTCCCGCGCGAGCCGGCAAATCCGCTCGCACAGCTCGGGGAACTCGATCCCGGCGGCCTGGGCGGCCTTCGGGAGGAGGCTCACCCGGGTCATCCCCGGCAGCGTGTTGGCCTCCAAACAAAAGATGTCGCCGTCCGGGCTCAATCGGAAGTCGATGCGGGAGTAGCCGCCCAGCTTGAGGGCGCGATGCGCCGTGAGCGCGAGCTCCTGGAGCTGGCGGGTGAGCGTCGTGTCGAGCTTTGCCGGGAAGATCTCTTCCGACATGCCGGGCGTGTACTTGCACTCGTAGTCGAACAGCTCGTGCTTGGGAATGATCTCCCCGACGGGGAGCGGCACGTCCCCGAGGACGCCGACTGTGAGCTCCCGGCCCGGGATGAATTGCTCCACCATCACCTCGTCGTCATAACCCGCGGCGAGCGCCACCGCCGCGTCGAGCCCCTTCGCGTTCTTGACGAGCGTGAGCCCGACGGTGGACCCCTGCTTCGAAGGCTTCACGATGACGGGCCATCCCAGGGCGGTAGTCACGTCCTCCGGGGCCACGGGCGTCATGAACCAGGCGGGCACGGGGACCCCGGCGGCCCGGAACAGGCGCTTCGAGAGATCCTTGTCCATGGCGAGCGCGCTCGCGAGCGCGCCACTGCCCGTATACGGGACACCGACCACATCGAGGATCGCCTGGAGCGTGCCCCCTTCCCCCGTCCCGCCGTGCAGCGCGAGGCACAGCACGTCCGCACGCTGCACGACCGGCAGCTCGGCGAGCCCGTCAGCGAGCAGCCGGCGCTCCGCCTCCTCGAGCGCCGCCGTGTCCGGGACCTCCGTGCCGATCGTCCCCGACAGGAGCTGCGTCTCGTCGGCGGCGGAGAGGGGTCCGCGCGTCGTGTCGACGACGTGCACGTCGTGGCCCCGGCTCCGCAGCGCGGCCACCATCTGCGCCGCGCTGGCAAAGGCGACCGCGCGCTCCGCGGTCGCACCGCCGGTCAGGACCGTGACGCGCATCAGCGGATCCCGGCGAGCTGGTGCAGGACGTCGTAACGGGTCACGATGCCGGTGATCTTGCCGTCGCGCCGCACCAGGGCGGCCGGCGTTTCGCGCGACAGCAGCGCGCTCAGCCGGTCCACGGGGAGATCGGCGTCGACCACCGGAAACGGCGGATCCATCACGGCCGCGACCGGCTGGTCCAGGGTGGCCGGATCCTCCAGCGCCCTGGCCATGAGCAGCTGCTCGAATACGGCGCCCACTCCGTCGCCGCCGTCCAGCACCGGCAGCTGGGAGACGTTGTAGGTGCTCATCAGGTTGAGCGCTTGGCGCACCGTGGCGCTTGGGACCACGGAGACGAGCGGGGGCGCGGCCGAACCGTTCTTCGCCGCGAGCAGCTGCGCCACCGCCACGCGCTCGCTCTCCAATATCTGGTTCTCGCGCAGCCACTCGTCGTTGTACACCTTGGAGAGGTAGCGCTCTCCGGTATCGCACAGGACGGTGACGACGAGAGCGTCCGCACCGCTCGCGCGCCGGGCCACCTCGAGAGCGGCGATGACGTTGACGCCCGTCGAGCCTCCCACGAACAATCCCTCCTCGCGCGCCACGCGCCGCGTCATCAGCATCGCATCCTTGTCCGTGACGCTGATCCACTCGTCGATGACGTCCCAGTGCAGCGACGTAGGGATCTTGTCGCCACCGATGCCCTCCACCTTGTACGGATAGCCTTCGGTCTGCTGCTTCGTGTTCGCGTACTGAGTGTAGATCGAGCCGACCGGATCGCCCGCGATCACCCGGATCTTCGGGTTCCGTTCCTTGAGGTAGCGGCCGGCGCCGCTCACCGTGCCGCCGGTCCCCGGGGCGCACACGAAGTGCGTCACCCGCCCCGCGGTCTGCTCCCAGATCTCGGGGCCGGTCGTGCGATAGTGCACCTCGGGGTTCACGGGGTTGTAGTGTTGGTCGGCGAAGATGGCGTTTTGATGCGCCGCCGCGATGGCGCGCCCCTTCATGATGTAGTTGTCGGGGTGGTCCGGCGGCACGGCGGTGGGGGTGATGATCACCTCGGCGCCCAGCGCCCGCAGCAACCGGGCCTTCTCCTGGGACATCTTGTCCGGCATCGTGAAGATGCAGCGGTAGCCTTTGACGGCTGCGGCGATCGCGAGGCCGACGCCCGTGTTCCCCGACGTCGCCTCCACGATCACGCCGCCGGGACGGAGCCGCCCCTCCCGCTCCGCCGCCTCGATCATCGCGAGGCCGATGCGGTCCTTCACCGAGCCGCCGGGGTTGAAGAACTCCGCCTTGCCGTAGACCGGCGTGCGGATCCCCTGCGTGACCCGGTTCAGGCGGATGAGCGGCGTCCAGCCGATCGTCGCGAGGACGTCGTCGTACGGCTTAGTGTGCGGTGGCACTGGGGCCGCCCTTGAGCACCTGACCTTGGGGATGACGGAACTCGATCGGCTGCAGGAAGCCCGTCGACACGGGCAGGCCGCGCCGCCGCGCCGGGGCGAAGTGGAGCTGCGCCGCGCCCGCCACCGCCGCGGAATCGAGCGCGGGATAGCCGCTCGACTCGGCCACCTTCGTCGACTCCGGCCGCAGGTGGCCCGTCGAGTCCACGAACAGCCGCAGTACCACGTCGCCCTCGACCTTCTGGTCGAACAGCGCGGGCGGATATTGAATCGGCGAGTCGCCGTTCAGCGCGACGGGGGGCTCCTGGTCGGGCGGCGTATACGCGGACGCCGGCGCACCGCCCTGGCTCGGCGTCTCGGCGGGCTTGCGGCAGGCGAGCGCCGCGAGCGCGACCAGCCCGGCGAGCGCGCGCTTCATGCGCCGTCCTCGAGCCGCTGCTTCCACGCCGCCAGACGGTTCAGCGCCTCGAGCGGCGATAGCGCGTTCACGTCCAGCCGCTCGAGCTCGACGAGCAGGGGATGCGGCTCGCTCGGGCCGAACAGCCCGAGTTGCGCGGCGTCGGGCGGGAGCGGCGCCGGCTGCCGGGCGACGTGGTGCCCGGCTTCGAGCAGCTGCAGCACCTGCCAGGCGCGCGCCACCACCGGCGCCGGTAGCCCTGCCAGCCGGCCCACGTGGATGCCGTAGGAGCGGTCCGCGCCGCCCGGCTCGAGGCGGTGCAGGAATACGATCTCGTCCCCCACCTCGCGCACCGCCACGTTGAAGTTGCGGGCGTGGGCGAGCTCCTCGGTGAGCTGGGTGAGCTCGTGGTAGTGCGTGGCGAAAATCGTCTTGCCGCCGATCGCGTTGTGCAGGAACTCGGTCACCGCCCAGGCGATCGCCACACCGTCGTAGGTCGAGGTCCCGCGGCCGATCTCGTCCAGCAGGACGAGGCTGCGCGCGGTGGCGCCGTGGAGGATCGCGCTGGTCTCGCTCATCTCGACCATGAACGTGGACTGGCCCGCGACGAGATTGTCGGACGCCCCGACGCGCGTGAACAGTCGATCGACCACGCCGACGGCCGCACGCCGCGCCGGGACGAACGCCCCCATCTGGGCGAGCACCACGCACAGCCCGACCTGGCGCAGCAGCGTCGACTTGCCCGCCATGTTCGGGCCCGTGAGGACGATGATGCGGGCTGCCTCGTCCAGCAGCACGTCGTTGGGGATGAAGGCCTCGCGCGGCATCATGCGCTCGACCACGGGATGGCGGCTGCCCTCGAGGTGGATCACGAACCCGTCATTCACCTCGGGGCGTACGTACGCGTCGCGGTGGGCGAGATCGGCGAGCGCGGCCCAGACGTCGAGCCGGGCGAGGAGCCCGGCGGTCTGCTGGATCCGGCCGATGGCCAGCGCCACGCCGCGCCGCAGCGCGTCGACCAGCTCCCCCTCCCGCGCCGCAATCCGCTCCTCCGCCCCCAGCACCTTCGCCTCGTACTCCTTCAGCTCCGGCGTCACGTAGCGCTCAGCGCCGGTGAGAGTCTGGCGCCGCTCGTAATCCGGCGGGACTCGCGCCTTGTGGGGGTTCGTGACCTCGATGTAATAGCCGAATACCTTGTTGAACCCGACCTTGAGCGACGTGATACCGGTGCGCTCGCGCTCCCGCGCCTGCAGCGAGGCGATGTAGCGCTTGCCGCCGTCGCGCGCGTCTTTGAGCTCGTCCAGCGCCCGGTCATGGCCGGGCCGGATGGCGTCGCCGTCCGCGAGCTGAGCTGGCGGGCGGTCCACGAGGGCGCGGGCGAGCTCGTCGCCCAGGTCCTGCAAGAGCTCGAACCGATCGGCCGCCTGCTCCAGCAGCGCCGCCCGCTCGCGCCCCTCCACGCCGTCGAGCGCGGCGCGCGCGTCGGGGAGCCGCCGGATCGAGTCCCGCAAGGCGCCGAGCTCCCTTGGCGTGGCGCGGCCCAGCGCGGCCCGGCCCGCCAGGCGCTCGAGGTCGCGCACCCCGTCCAACGCCTCCCGCAGGCGGTCCCGCCCCCGGGTATCGTCGGCGAGTACCGCCACGGCGTCGAGCCGCGCGTTGATCGCCTCGGGATCGACGAGCGGCGCGAGCAGCCAGCCGCGCAGCAGCCGCGCCCCCATCGGGGTCAGCGTGCCGTCCAGCACTTCCAGGAGCGTCGCCCCCGCGGTCCCCGGGCGCAGCGGCTCCACCAGCTCGAGGTTGCGCCGCGTCATCTCGTCGAGCGGTACGACGTCGCCGCGGCGCAGGATCCTGGGCCGGGCGACGTGCGGGAGGTCGCCGGGCTTGAGCTCCCGGGCGTAACGGACCAACGCTCCCGCGGCGCCGAGCGCGGGCCGGTCCGCGGCCGCGACGCCGAGCCCGTCGAGCGACGCGAGCCGGAAGCTGCGCAGCAGATCCTCCCGCGCCAGCTCGGGGTCGAACTCCCACGCTTCCCGCTCCGTGACCGTGGCGCCGTCCGGGAGCGGGCAGCGGGTGCCGGTCGGCAGGAGCACCTCGAGCGGCTCGTAGCGGGCGAGCGCGGCGGACAGATCCTGCGGCTCCACGAGCTCCAGCACAAATTCGCCCGTGGTCAGGTCCAGCGCCGCGAGGCCGGGCGCCCCGCCGCGGGGCTCGACGGCGACCAGGAAGTTGTTCCGCTTCTGCGCCACCCAATCGTCGGCGAGCACGCTGCCTGGCGTGACGGTCTCCACCACCTCGCGGCGCACCAGGCCCTTCGCGAGCTTGGGGTCCTCCACCTGCTCGCAGATCGCCACGCGGTGCCCCTTCCCGATCAGGCGGCGCAAATACTCGGCGGCGGCCTTCACGGGGACACCCGCGAGCGGGACCTCCGCCGCGCCGCCGTTATTTCTCGTCGTGAGGGTGAGGCCGAGCTCGCGCGCCGCGAGCCGCGCGTCGTCCTCGAACATCTCGTAGAAGTCGCCCATCCGGAAAAACAGGATGGTCTGCGGATAGCGCGCCTTGATGTCGCGGTATTGCTGCATCAAGGGGGTGTCGACGTCGACCCGCGGACTCACGGCTCCTCCACGAGGAAAGGCTGGCCGCCGAGCTTGGTCTTGAGGCGCGCCTGCGCCTGTTGCGCGTCACCGCGCGTGGCATACCGCCCGACGCGCACCTTGAACAGCCCGCTCGTGTCGCGCACTACGTGGGCATCGAACCCCATCGCCTTGAGTCGCGTGAGTATCTCATCCACCTGCGCCGCGCTCTTCACGGCGAGGACCTGCACGGCGTAGGCCGTCGGCGTCGCGGCACCGGTATGCTGGGTGTCGCCGGGCGCGGGCGTCGTGACGCCGTCCGGGCCAGCGGCGGTCACCGGGGGTGGCGCCCCGCAGCGGGCGGCGTAGAAGGTCAGCTGGTTCTTCAGCTCCACATCCTCGCCGACCCGGTCCAGCGCCTCGCGCACCAGCTCGCAACCGTGCGCCTCGTCCTTGAGATCGAAGTAGGCGCGCGCGCCCCAGAAGTCGGCGCGCGGCTTGAGGGGCGAGTCCGGATAATCGCGGCGCATCCGCTCGGCCGCCTGCACCGTGGCCGCGGGGTCCCCCTGCGCGAAATACAGCTGGGTGAGCCGCAGCAGCGCGTCGTCCGCCCACGGCGAACGCCCGAACTCGACCACGACGCGCTGCAGGTTGGTGGCCGCCGTGGCGGCGTCGGCTGCGAGGATCGCGGACGTGTAGAGCGCCTCCGGATACGCCGAGTCCGCGGGTGAGAGCGCCGCGAGCAGCCGCCGCACCACGGCGCGCGCCGAGTCGAGCCGACCTGCCTGGGCCAGTTGCACGGCCGCCTGCAGGCGCGGGTCGCTTTGGGCGGTTAGGCGGTTAGGCGGATAGGCGCTTAGCAGCGCCAGGGTGAGCAGCGCAGCTCTAACCGCCCAGCCAGCGATCCGCCCAGCCGCCAGGTTCACGCCGCCTCCCGCCGCAGCACGCCGAGCTGCAGCACCAGCTGCGTCACGATCCCCACTTCGTCCGTGACCGTCGTCGACTTGAGGGCGCGATCGGCATCCCGCGCCAGCCGCAAGGCCTGCCCCAACTCGCCGGAGCTCCATCCTTCCGCCCAGCGGGCCCAGCAGGCCGCAGTCTCGCCCCAGTCGCCGAGGCCGAAGGGACGGGCCAGCCGCAGGTGTTGTAGCAGGACGGCCGTGAGGCGACCGCGCGGAGTGCCGCAATCGAGCTCGGCGCGAGCCAGCGCCGTGCCGATGACCGCGGTGCCCAGCAACGTAAGGATACGGACCCCGGTCACGCCCGCCTGCTCGAGCACCGGCTCCACCAGGCGCGCGGCGTCCGCCGCCCGCCGCTCGAGCGCCGCGTCCGCCAGATCGTGCATCGTCTGACCGCGGCGCACGCCGGCGAGTGTCGCGACATCCTCGCGGGTCGCCGTCCGCCCGGCCGTGAGCGCCGCGAGCTTGTCGAGTTCCTGCGCCAAGGCGCCCAGGCTGGGGCCGGCGGTTTCCACGAGCAGCGCGATTGCCTCGGGTTCCATCTCGAGCCCCACCTGTTTGGCCCGATGCGCCACCCAACGGACCACGCGCTCGGGCGGCAAGGGCTCGACTGCCACGGCGGTGGCGAGGCGCGCGAGCTCCGGGTCAAGCTCCTCCCCCGCGCTTTGGACAAGGATGAGCATCGTGGTGGGGTTCGGGGCGGCGAGGTAGCGCAGCAGCTCCTGGCGTAGCTTGGAGCCCCGGCGCATCTGCTCGATGCCGCGCAGCACGACCACGCGAGTCTGGGCGAGCAGCGGTGGAGTGTCTACGAGCGTGCGCAGCGCCGCCGCGTCGAGGTCGGCGGTGCTGCGCGTGTCGACGTTGAAGTCGCGGGCGGCGGCCTCCACGGCGCGAGCGGTGAGCGCCCGCAGCGCCTCGTCCTTCAGGACGTCTTCGTCACCATGCAGGTAGTAAACGGGATCGGGCGCGCGCGCCTCCGGCTTGAGGCTCCGGAGCAGCGCGTCGAAGGTGAGAGCCCCCATACGGGGCGGAAGTTACCGCTGGCCGGGAACGGATGAAAGGTGGTCGGCGGCCCTAGCGGCCGGCCGACACGGGCTCGACGAGCACCGCCCCGTATGGACTCGGGCTCCCGACAACGATGCTGGCGCGCGGATCCTGGAAGGAAACGAAGGGGACGCCGGCGTGCGCGACCGGCTTGGGAAACGGCACGGCCGGCAGCGGGGGCGTCCGTGCGAGCTCGGTGCGGCGGGTGCCTTCGAGCGCGAGCAGTCCGAGCAGCGCCACGAGCAGCAGGGCGGCTGCGAGACCGGCGCGCGCCGGCAGCTCCGGCTCCCCGGGCCGCTCGCGCGCGAGGCGCGACTCGAGCCGGCGGCGGAAGTCGGGCGAGGGCGTGACGGCGTGCGGCGCCGCCTGCAGCGCGAGGACGCCCCGCCGCACGGCGTCGTCGTAGCGGCGACAGGCAGGGCAGTGAGCGAAGTGTCGCTGAAAACGCCGCAGCTCGCGCTCAGACGTGATCAGACCATCGCGATAGTCGCTGTAGCGCTCGTGGAACTGGAGACAGGTCATGTGCGGGAGTACTACCGTCCGAACCGGGGTGGGTTCCCATACGCCCACGCCCCCATGGGTCGTGGGGATGTAGGGATGTGGGGTGGTGGGCTATTCGAGCAGCGGCTCGATAAGCTGGGCGAAGCTGTTCCGGGCTCGGTTCAGCCGGCTCTTCACGGTGCCCAGATTGCAGCCCGTGATGTCGGCGATCTCCGCGTAGCTCTTCCCTTCCAGCTCCCGCAGCACGAACACCACCCGGTGATGGGCGGGGAGCTGGCCGACGCACTGGTCCACCGCCTCCTTCAAGTAGCGCTTGCGGTACAGGTCGTCCGGCCGGGCCGTCGTGTCTTCAAACTGGAGCGGGCGGTGGTCGGCCTCCCAGTGCTGTTTGATCGTCTGGAACAGCACCAGCGGGTTGCGGCTGCGGTTCCGCAGCTCGTTCTTCGCCAGGTTCGAGGCGATCGTGTAGATCCACGTCGAGAACTTCTTGGTCTGGTCGAAGCGATGCAGGTGCCGGAACACGCGGATGAAGACCTCCTGCACGAGGTCCTCGGCGCGCTCCCGGTCCCCGATGGTCCGGTTGATGAAGTTCAGGAGGCGGGTCTGATAGCGATCCACCAGGGTACCGAACGCCTGGGGGTCCCCCCGCAGGTGCTCGAGCACGAGCCGCCCGTCGTCGAGCTCGTGGAGCGTGCTGCGCTCGAGCCCGCGCCGGGTCGCGATGGTTTCAGTCTGCCCTTTGAGGACGGCTCGCATGATCAGGTCCCTGGGTTCCGAGCGGCAACAGTGTGGGCCCGCAGGCCTCGGTCTCCTCTGATTAGATACGGCACGAAGCGTACCCGTCGCGGGTCACTTTGCAACTGCCCGCCCGGCAATGGCTTGGTCTCGAGTGACCGAGCCACACGGGCGTCCTCTCGTGGTGACAACGCAACGTTACAGCCCGAGCTTGAACCCCGCCATATAAAGGATAGCGACAATCGACTTCGCGTCACGGATCTCGCCGTCACGGATCCCGGCCAGCACCTGGGAGAGGGGGCGCGGGACGACCTCGATGAACTCGTCGCGCTCGGGGGCCGCCCTTCCTGCGGTGAGGCCCGTCCCGCCGCGGCGTGGCGAAACTGGCGCAGCATCAGAATGACCGGGTCGGCCCCGCTGGGGCCCGAGGCGCACGGCACGACGGCCGCGGCGCCAGGGTGTCGCACCAGCTCCAGCTCTCCGGTGGAGCCGTCCGGGAAGCGGACGGTGTCCACGTCGAGGTGCACGACCCTGCCCGAGTACACGCGGCGGCTGGCGAGCTGCATGGGATCCCCGGTCAGTGCTGGAACAGCCAGGTCAGTGGCACCTTGACCCCCTCCGCGAGGAGATACCCGGCGTTGAGCCGGGGATTGGCGTGGATCGGGGAGTTCGGTGTCGGGGACGTGAACGGCACGAGGCCCAGGCGGCTGGCGATGATCTGGAGGCGCAGCATGTGGAAGCCATCGCTCACGAGCAGCACCCGGCGATTGGACTGTCCCGTGAACCAGCGCGCCACGCCGTCGAGCGACGAGGACGTGCTCGCGCCGGCTGGGAGCGCCGTCACGGCGCCCTCCGGGAGGCCCACCCTGACGAGGTAGCGGCGGCCGACCTCCGATTCGCTCACCGTGTCGCCCGTGCCGACGCCCCCCGTCACCAGGACTACGGGCGCGTAGCCGCGCTGGTACAGGGTGGCCGCGTGGTCGAGCCGTGACCGGAACACCGGTGAGGGGCGGCCGTTGTACTGGGCCGCCCCGAGCACGACGATGGCATCCGCTGTCGTCGCCTGGTCGCGCGCTGCGGTGACGGCGACGGCGAGCACGACGGCCGCCCAGCCGACGGCGAGCGACAGCGCCAGCAGGGCCGCGGCGCCGAATGAGCGGCGGAGCGTCCAAAAATGCATGAGACAAGATAAAAGGGCGGGGGGGGTCCCGCGCCGCAGGCGTCAGGGCCTCGTGAGCAGCTCCTCGAACAGCGCGATCGCCCGGGGGTCGTTGGTCTGGCCCAGCCAGAAGAGGGCCTTCTTGCGGACCGAAGGACTGTGATGCGAGCGGGCGATACGGATCAAGGCGGGGACGCCTTCGTCGTGCGGGCGCTGCGAGAGGGCGAAGACGGCGCTCTCCTTCACCGTCACGTCCACGTCGTCCGCGTCCACCAGGTCGCTCAGGCCGCGCGTCGCCGCCTCCCCCGCCGCCTGCCCCAGCCAGAATACCGCCGAACGGCGCGTTTCCTGCGCGACTCGGGTGTCGCGGGCGAGGCGGAGCAGGTCGGGCCATACGGTGACGCTGTCGGCGAGGATCGTGGGAAAGAGGGCCTCGCGCCCGACCTCGCCGCCGGCGCGCGCCGCCACATCGAGCAGGAAGCGGGTGGCGGCCGCCGCCGCGACGGCGCCGAGGTCGGTCACCGCTGCGCCGCCCGAGGAGCGCTCCTCGCCGCCCACGAAGACCCGCACCCGGGTGATCTTGCCGCCGCGCACGGCCAGCGCGACCCGCGCGGGACCCTCGGTGCAAGCACAGTCGCCGTCGTCGTCGTAGTAGCTCCCGGAGGAGATGCGGTGCCGGCCGCAGCTCGAGTGCTCGCACTCGAACGAGATGATGTTGCGGCCGTTGCCGCACACACCCGGCCGCGTGGCGTAGTGGAAGCGCACCTCGCCGTCCGGGGCGCCGGCCACGCGGTCGCTCAGCCCCTGGAGGGCGAGGGCGAGGACGAGCGGGGCGATCATTGGTTGATGATCTCCTCGAGCACCTTCGCCGCCCGCGGATCGTGCGACTGCCCGATCCAGAACAGCGCCTTCTTGCGCAGCTCGCGGTTCGGCTCGCGGCGGGCGATGTCGATCAGCTTGTCGAGCGCGGCGGGCTCCCGCCGCTGCGAGTAGACGAAGACGAGCTGCTCCTTCATCTCCTGGTTCTGCAGGCGGTCGTACAGCGCCACGAGCTGATCGAGATTGGCGCCGGATTGCCCCGCCCAGAACAGCGCCTTCTTGCGCATCTCGATGTCCTCGCGCTCGTTCAGCGCCAGGTCCATCATCCAGCGCATGTTCTCTTCGGCGCGCATCTGCGAGAGCGAGAAGATCACTTTCTCCTTGAGGTCGGGCTCGGCGAGCCTCGCGTACAAAGCGCGCAGGTAGCCGGCGTTTTCGGCGGAGCCGTGCTGGCCGAGCCAGAAGATGGCCTTGCCACGGGCCTCGACCGACGCGTCCGACCGCTCGACGTACGCGCGCAGCGCCTGCCCAGCTCGCGGGCTGCGCTGCTGCGACAGCGCGAAGATCGCCTTGTCTTGGAGCTCCTCGTCGCGGGTCGTCTTGAGGATCGAGTCGAGCATCCCGACCGCGCGTTCCGTCGGCACCTGCGAGAGCCAGAACACGGCCTGCCGCCGCACCTCCGAGTCGGGGTCGTGCTGGGCGACGTCGAGCAGGATGTCCTCGGTCTCGCCGGTCCGCTTCTGGGAGAGCAGGAACACCGCCTTGCGCCGCATCCCGGCCGAGCAGGCGTCGCGCCGTGCCAGCACCCGCTTGAGGATCGGGACCGCGTTTGCCGCCTCCATCTGGAGCAGGCCGTTCAGCGCCGCGATGCGGAGATCGTCGTCGTCGCCCTCGTCGGGGCACCCCCTGGCGCGGGTGCGCTCGCTGTCCGCGCTCGGCTGCGCGTGCTCCGCGAGCCAGCGGCCGGCTTCCTCGTCGCCCTGCTTCGCCAGCGCCGTCTGGATGCGCGCGAGCAGGGCGTCGCCATCCCGCAGCGTGGCCGCCTTGGGGTAGCGCCGTTGCTGCTCGACGAGGAGGCTGCGGGCGCGGTTGAGGTCCGCGTTCTTGTAGAGCGCGAACGCCGCCCAGTAGAGGGCGTCTCCGGCCCGGGCGGAGTTGGGGTTGCGACGCGTGAGGTCCGCGTACAGGCTGGCTGCGCTGCTGTAGTCGCCGCGGTTGAACGCGCGCCGCGCCGCCTGCCACAGCGAATCGGTCGGGTCCTGGGCGTCTTGGACGACCGTAAGGTCGCCCCCGTCGAGAGCATCGAGAGCATCGAGGGCGTCGAGCCCGTCCAACCCATCGAGCTGATCGAGCGCATCGAGCTGATCAAGCGCGGGAATCACGGCGGTAAGTGCCACCTGCTCCTGGGCGAGCGCCAGACCGATCTCTGGCGGCAGCGCCGGCCGCTGGATCGCTACGACGGCCGCCAGCAACAGCTGCACGCCTTGCATCACAGTGCTCCTTGCGCGCGCACGGGGCCGGGCCCGGCGGGGTTCGCCGTCCGCAGCCGCAGCAGCACGCTGCGTTGTTCCAATCCCTGGTTGATCAACTGGAGGTCCGCGCGGTCGCTGCCCTGAGGGACCTGGGCGATCTGGGCCAACATGAGCTCGAGATCCTCGAGCAGGCTCTTGAGCCTGGGGTCCGCCGCGGCCGGCGAATCGAGCATCAACCGCGTGGTCGTGAGCAGGTCGCGCGCCTGGCCGGCGAACTGAAGGTCGATCCGCCCGGTGCGCGCTTCGGAGCGGAAGCCCGTGAGCAGGGCCTCGGTGCGGCTCAGGTACTGCGCCGCCGCCACCCGGTAGGCGAGATCGCCCGGCGCGACGACGATGGTCTGCTGGTGCTGCATGCTGACGCGGCCCAGGCCCACGCCGATCGCGAGCACGGCGGCGGCGGCGAGGCCCCAGCGCAGCCAAGGCCGCAGCGCGAGCACGCGCGCGTGCCG
>WNGL01009304.1_pt1 | contig 21038 bp, 16 predicted proteins | sample 5400591 | NCBI WGS metagenome assembly WNGL01 (sample SAMN13153377, study PRJNA577476) | soil metagenome | isolation source: 80 cm soil or saprolite under Garry oak tree replicate 1 | place: USA:California | collected 2016-06-15 | reverse complement strand
GCGAGGAGAATCACTGACATGGCCGATGCGTATGCGGGATCCAAGAGCGAGAAGCTCTGGGTGTAGATCTCGTACACGATAAATGAAGTACTTCCATTCGGACCGCCGCCCGTAAGAATGTAGTCAGGAGCGAACGCTTGTAGCGCGGTCACGGAAGTGACTACCACCACGACAACGGTCGTTCGACTAAGCAGAGGCCTAGTGATGTGCCAGAACAGCCGCCAGTGACCAGCTCCGTCTAGGGCCGCAGCGTCGTACAGGCTCTGTGGTATGGACTGCAGACCCCCGAGGAAGATGACCATTGTTAGTCCGATTTGCTGCCACGCCATCATTACAACGAGCAGCGGCAGCGCTTGACTCTCATTTGTGATGAGGCCCTGTGGCGGAATCTTGAGTACGTCCAGTGCTCCATTGATCAATCCATTGGCGGGATCAAGCATCAACCTCCAAATCGCAGCTACAACGACTGAGGAGGCCACAACTGGTGCGAAGAAAGCGGTTCGCATCAGGGCGGTGCCTAACTTGCCTCGGTTCAATGCAACTGCCAGCCCAAGCCCCAAAGGCAGCTGAACGAGGAGCATCGCCGCCATGAAGACAAGACTGACCCTCATGGATCCAGTGAAGCCCGGATCGTGAACGAGGCGCGCGTAGTTAGCTAGACCGACAAACCTGCTCCGATCTGGAGTAAAGAGGTTGAACCTGTAGAGGCTGCTCGAGAGCATGACCAGGATTGGGACGTACTGGAACACGGCCGCAATGAGCAGGTACGGTGCTAGAAACGCTAGCGCCGTACCTGCGTCACGGACTTTCCACTTCACGTTACCGTGCGTCTATAGCGATCTTCAGTTCACGAGCCAAACGTAGGGTCCTGGTAGCTGCCGGAACTCATTCTCTCCTATGGAGCGGACTGGAGAGCCTGGTCGATCTGGGACGCCGCCTGATCCATACGTGTCTGAACGTCCGCTCCCAGTGCAACATCATGGAGGGCAGAGGTGAGGAGCTTGGAATACTGTGTGAAGCCAGTCGTCACCGGGGTGGGCTGGCCCCATTTCTGGAGAGCATCAACGAACAGACTCCTTGGAAACGCTTTGTACTCAGGGAATGCATTTAAGACCGAGACTCTCGGCGGCATGGTTCCGTGCTTCCTGGTATCTGCGGTGGATTGTTGAGCGCTGCTGACGAAGGCTAGGAAAGCGCCAGCTTGTTCGGGGTGCTTTGTTTTCGCGCTCACCCCAATCGTCACGCTGCTAGCGAAAACAACTGGACTCTTCACATAGGGAAGAGGTGTCACACCCCATTTGAACGCGACCGGGCTGTTTGCCACGCCACCGCCGATTCCGATCTCGCCGGACAGAACATTGATGAACTCGATTGTGTTGAGTTCGAATGCTCCCTGGCCCATCAAGAACTGGTTCGGCGTTCCGATCTTTGGTGTCAAACCTTCCGAGTAAAACGACTGATAAAGCTTCAGCGCGCTCACAGCTTCTGGGGTGTTGACGTACCCGGTAGCCGTTTTCCCATCGCTAGAAATCATCTGAAATGTCTTATAGGCTGACGACGTAGGTGCCGCCGTAGGGTCGCCCCCCGACTTGAGCAGCTGCCCATCCCGCAACCAGAATCCTGGGGTGCCGTCTCCGAACATTGACGATGCAATACCCCAGACCGTGGGATTTGAGGAGGGTCCCTTGCGAACCTTTTGGAAGGCTTCCTTTGCCTGCGCCCAAGTCCAGGCGCTGGCAAGATCTTGTGGCGGATGAACGCCGGCTGCGTCAGTGAGATCCTTGTTGTAGAACATCAGGACCGGACTGTCGACAAACCCAGGGGAGTAGAGCTTGCCGTTGTATGAGTTTTCACCGACAACAGCCGGAATCATGTCTGCCTTTTGATCCGCCGTGATCCATTTGTCGAGAGGCAGCAGGATTCCGCTGGCGGCGTAGGACTTTGTGAACGCCGCATCGTATCCAATGATGTCTGGGGGGTCACTTGAAGCGGCAAAGAGAGCGATCTTGTCGTACATCTGCCCGAACGGGACCTCTTCTACCGCAATTGTGACGTTAGGGTTGGATGTCTTATAGGCGGCGATTTCTTGATTTAGAGTGTCGCTCTGCCAGCGGAAGAACCTCAGATTTGTAGCGCCGCTTGTGGTCGACGACGAATTGCCAGGCGTACATGCATCGAGGAGTGCAGCCAAGCCAGGGAGACCCATGAGGGCGACCCCTCCGGTGGCCGCCGCTTTTAGAGCCTGCCGGCGAGTCAATTCACGCATTAGTAGGTCGACCTGATCGTCCATGGACTTACCTCCATATATGCAGAGAGCTTACGCACGTGATTGTTTAGCTGACTGTGCTCGGACTTTCACAATTGAGCGGGGTGAGGTGCTGCTTTCCAGCACCGAATATGCTCTGGCTTGGGTTCCACTGTTAGTTCACTCCTCCCTGCCGAATAGGTACACGAGTCACCCAGTCCCTGACGAACGTTAGCATATGATACACCGTATATCACGGTAAGCATGGGCTGATCTCTGCCGACTTGAGAAAGGGCCCGTCGGGTCGGCAGTCGATTCACAAGGGAGAATCACCCAATGCGAGGTCGAGCCAGGTCGTTCGAGGCCAAGGCACGGGAGCTTATTGCCCAGATGGCGGCAAAGGACCGGCTTCGTGAGAGCCGGCCTCTGGGTCAGCACGACGCAGATCCCGAGCGTCTAAGGCGCAATCGGCTCACGTGGCCGGAGATTCTCGATCAGCCACGGGCGATTGAGGAGACTCTGCGGGAAGAGGAGACGGCGATTCGATCCGCTGCACTTGGCATCAGCCACAGGCCTATCAACCGCGTATACCTTGTCGGCTGCGGGGATTCGCTAGCCGTGATGCTGGGTATGCGCGGATTGCTTGAGCGTCTGCTTGGCGTTCCTTGTGAACCTATGCAGGCCCTCGACTATGCCTACTACTACGGGTCTTCTGATCCGGGCGCGCTTGTAATAGCGCTTAGCTCGACAGGGTGGACAACCCGAGTTGCCGAGGCCCTGTTTGCGGCCCGCAACGCGGGTCTCCGCACGATTGCAATCAGCAACTCTGCAGACGCTCCGATCTTCTCGATTGCCGAGATTGGTCTCTTGGTACACGCAACGCGCCTTGGCTGGCCAACTCAATCGAGCACGGCTGCGATGGCGCTCATCGCGCGATTGGGTATCGAACTGGCACGCGCCTACGGGCACGATGCCGGCCAACTTGCCTCATACGAGCGCTACTTGAATCTAGCGCCCGCTTTGATTGGCGAAGTAGTCCGTCAACATGCAGCCGCCATGGCTGACCTAGCAGCACGGGAACTGAAGACCCCTCTATTCATTTTCGCGGGAGGGGGGCCAGCATACTCAAGCGCGACGATCGGGGCGGCAAAGATCAAAGAGTGCACGAACCGGCATGCGGCAACAATCCAAATCGAGGAGTATCACCACTATCTATCTCAGATGGCGGGTGAGCCGATGTTCGTGGTTGCCCCCGATGGCCGAACGGCTCAGAGATCAGCCGATGCCCTGCACGTCGGTCGTGCGAACGGAGGGCGTTTGTACGGGTTAATTTCCCAGGACAGTGTCCTTCCCTCCGATTTGTTTGATTGGTCAATCCATCTTCCACGCATCGACGAACTCTTGACACCGCTGATCTACACCATTCCGTTGCAGGTGTTCGCCTATCAGGTGGGCGTATCGATCGCAGGAGCTTCGACGGACGGAGCACCTACCAACTGACGGTTTCAAATAGGCGCCGTCGCCCGCTGCCGACCAGCAAGGCGGAGTTATTCCTGGGATTCGGGCCTGTCGCCGACCAACTGGAAGGCGAGGTCGGTCGCCTCCTCAGATGACGACGCGAACTTCACAGTCGTTGTGCCCCGCTGATCGAAATGAGCCCCTTTATAGAGGGCGCCTGGTAAGCGATCAGACCACCCACCTGTACCAGTGACGACTACCAAAGGCTTTCCTTGTCCGTATGCGATCGTCGCTTCGTTTAGTGTTCCGGTAGATCCGGCGATCATGATGATGACGTCACTTGCGGACACCGTTAAATGGCTCCGAAGCTCGCCAATACCAGTAGACAGAGGAATCGTCACATAGCGGTTGGCGCGCTCGCGGTCTCGACCTGGGAGCAGGCCGATGACGATGCCGCCAGCGCCGTCAGCCCCTTCTGAGGCGGCCTCCATAATGCCTGCGCCACCACCGGTGATCAGCACCGCCCCCTTTTCCGCTATGCGGCGGCCAATGTCGACCGCCACACGCCGAGCATGCGCACTGATTTCTTCGCCTGGATGCTCATCCGACCCTATTACCCCTACGAGGAAAGGTCGCTGGCGAGATGTTGATGCCTTCATACGGATTGAGCGTAGTCCACACTCATCGCTGGATCGTCATTGCGCCAAGCCCACTGATCGCATCTGGCCGAGGCGCAGTTCCGCGTCGGCACGAGTACGGGCTAGGCCATACCCCGCCCCGAATCCTTCGATAACAAACGAGGCGGCCACGGTGGCGTATAAAGCCGCGATCTCGGGATCTGCCGTTTCTGCGAGCCCGACTAGAAAACCACCGCAATAGGCGTCGCCGGCACCACTGGGATCAATGACCTGAGTCTGAAAAACTGGGACTGTCAGACCGTCCTTGCGCCCGGAGTGAAAAACAATGGACCCACGCGCGCCGCGTTTGACAACTACGACCTGCGCCCCTCTACTCAGGAGTTCTTTCCCAACCTCGCTCGGGGATTGTCCGGGAAAGAGACCCTTCATTTCAGCTTCGCTGAGCATGACCGCTGACGCCAGGTCAACTCGCGGTAGCATTCCTGGGCGATAGAGCTGCGGTGGCCAGGGAAGGTCAAGAGTAATTATTGCCGCCCGTCCCTTGAACAACTGCAAGAAAGCGTTCTGGCGTCGGATCGGCATGCCAGCAATGTGGACGACCTCTGCCCACGGCACAAGAGAAATGGCGTCCTTTGTTCCTGGGGAGAAACGATTCCAACGCCGCGCCCTAGCCGATCGCGATATCAAGCTAAGTGAACCTCCAGAATCGCGTTCATTTTGACGTCGCCACTCTTCGTCGTAGACCATCGGAGCGACAAGCTTGTGTCTGCCCGGGATACGCCTGACGGCGTCGACAGCTATGCCGCGCGCCCGAAGTTGGTTGAGCCACTCCTCTGGGTAGTCACTGCCGATGACTGAAACCGCGCGCACCGTCGCACCCCAAATCGCAGCTCCCACCGCACCGTAAACGCAGTCGCCGCCAAATAGATCCGACACCTGAGCACCTCCGGGCACCTCGACGGAATCGATCGTAAAGTGGCCGATACTTGCGGCGCGTAAACCGGAGCCCGGGGTCAGTCTCATCGGGAAGAATCGTGCATGCGTGTTATGAAGGGCGACATTAAACGGCGAGCCATTCTCCCATCCTTGGCCCAGAGCTACTCACCAACATGTCGACGAGGAGGCTCGCCCGCCCATCGAGACCCAGTCGCCGTGCGTCCGCGATCTATGACGCAAAGCGTTCAGACAGGTCGTTTCGCGCGCGATCAGCACGCGAGGCTCGAAACGAAGACAACGTCGATACCGAAATGGGGACCGACCGGACGCAGGTCATGGGCGCGCAGGGAGGTCGAACCCTGAACCTTGGGTTTAAGGGTGGCCTCCCGTCCTGACAGCCAAGTTGACAGCCAAGTCGGTGAACGATGGCGCGCGACGGTGGACAACAATGGAATCGGCTCGCATTCAATCAACCTCCGGTGGACATCGGTGGACGGTCGTGGAGGGTCGTCCCGCGGTCTTCAAAACCGTCTGCGGGCTTTGAAAATCCGAGCGTTCGCGCGCGTCTTTCCATATGTAGAGGCGGTAGCGGCGTGCTTTCTATAACCCTCCTGTATCGCTTGCCGACTCCTTTTTTGTACGTGGGACCTAGATCGTTGCTCGTCCTGTTTCTGCCCGCGCCCAAAGATGCTTGAGCGCCGCACCGAAGCGCTCCGGCTCGATCCGGTGTGGGGGATCAAAGTGGTGCCTGTCGGGATAGACCTCGACTGTGAAGTCGGGAAAGACCTTAGCCAGGCGGTGCGACATCCGCTCGTAATAGTCTGGATTGCTCAGGCCGCCGAGGGCGAAGTACACCGGGCGGTCAAAAGACCTGAGGCCGTCTCGGTCGAGTTGAGTGGTTCTGAATACGCGTACAAAGGCGGCGAGGGCCGCCGGTCGCGACGACATCCATGGTGGTGGCGGCCCGGGCGGGGGAGGGGGTGGGCTGATGCCAGGCCTCAGCTGGTTGCGAATGAATGCTGGCAGCCGCTGCTCTTCAGGCAGCTCCATAATCCTGCCGAACTCCTGCCACACTGCATGTTCGGCGTCAGACAATCCCTGGGCACCATCCCAGGCCGGTTCCGCCAGAGCCAGGCTTAAAAGGCGCTGCGGATGCGCCGCTGCGAAGGCCAGGGATGACGCTCCGCCTGCAGAGTAACCGAGCAAGTGGAAGCGTCCGAAGTTGGCTTGGTCTGCGGCACGTAGGATGCCCGCGACTTCCAGATTCAGGCCATAGCCCATGGGCGGGTCAGGAGTGGAATAGATCTCAAGTTCTTTCGCAACCACGTTAGTCTGCGTTCCGAGCTGCGGAATCAGGTCCTTGTACGCAATCTCAGCGGGAAGGACTCCGCCCGGAAGCATGATGACGGCGCGGCGCTGATCTGGTTTCAAGGACCGCATGGTACCTCCTCGCTCTGTCCTACAAGAGCAGTTGCCGCACGACCGATCGCGTCGATCACAGCGACGAATTGAAGCTCTCGATAACTACCTCCTACGCGGCTTATCCGCCACCGTAACAATCCTGCGCCGCGAGCCAATGCGTATCTCGACAGACTTCATGAACAGCGCAGAGTACTTCGCAATTGGTTGACGGTGGGCAGTGATCAACCGACCGGTTTGCCGCCAGATAGACCCGGCGCGCACACTACGTAAGCACAACGCACAGGGGGACCAACGGCGACGACGGTCGCCGAGACGGAGGATGAGATGGCGCTCAAGACAGAGCGGACAACCTTCGGCCTTGACGTGCTCGGCCGTTACACATGTAACACCTGGCAGGAAGCGATGGGCTCCTCCGATCAGGCGATACGACCGGACGCCAGGCCATTCGACGTTATCGTCTTAGGAGGGGGCACGTTCGGGGCTGCGGTGGCGCAGCACCTTTTCAACCAAGACACCTCTCACAGTCACCGCATCCTGGTGCTCGAAGCTGGCCCCTTCCTCATCCCCGAGCACACACAAAATCTGCCCGTGCTCGGTTTGGGTGTGCCGGGACCGACCACAATCGCGGAGCTGAGAGCTCAAGGTCAAGAGAAACAGGCACGCCAAGAGGTATGGGGCTTGGCTTGGCATTCTCCGGTTCGGTTTCCGGGACTCGCCTATTGCGTTGGGGGACGATCGGTCTACTGGGGCGGATGGTCACCGCAACTGTTGAACTCAGAGATGCCCAGCAGCGGTGCAGAAAAGAGTCCCTGGCCGCAAGCTGTGGTCGACGAACTAAGTAATCGCTACTTTGCCGAATCGAACGAGCAGATCGGGTCGGACGTATCTAACTACTACATATTCGGCGCGCTCCAGAACGCACTCCGACAACTTCTGTTGGATGGCATCGGGGCCGGCAAGGTGACTGATTCCATTCCGCTGGGAAACCTGCCCGATCATCCAGGGGTGCGCGCGCTTGCTCAATCTCCGGGCACCCAACAGCTGGCGAATATGCTCGGGCTGGATTCTCCCGGCTCAGCACAATTTCAGGACCTCTTGAACCTGATGAAACTGGAGGCTCCGCTTGCGGTCCAAGTCCGCAGCCGCTCTGGTCTTTTCCCAGTCAACAAGTTCAGTACCGTGCCACTGCTTGCCAAAGCCTCTCGCACGGCTGAGAACGAATCTGGCGCCGACGACGTTAAGAAGCGACTCATGGTGGTCGATAACTGTCACGTGGTTGGTCTTCGATTCGATGGTGCTCGAGTTACGGCAGTCGACACGAATTTCGGCACGATGCCGGTCCCGCCCGGAGGCGTGGTGGTTCTGGCTCTGGCAACCATCGAGAGCACCCGACTAGCGCTCAACGCCTTTCGGGGAACGCCCAACTACAACCTGATCGGCAAGAACCTGATCGCCCACCTTCGGTCCAATCTCAACATCAGGATCCCGATGCAAAACCTAGCTGGCTTGACTGACAAATTAGAGCAGGCAGCCCTTTTCGTGAAGGGACGCCATCAGTTCGCCGACGGCAGCTTCGGGCACTACCACCTGCAGATCACGGCGGCCGGCGGGGCCAAAACAGCAACCGATGCCGAGGCCGAACTCTTCAAGAAGATCCCGGACATCGACCAGTTCAACGTGCTCCGATTGGCGAGTTCCCAGGACGTTGTGATCGTGATCCGTGGAATCGGAGAAATGGAGACTCAGAATCCCGCCAGTTCGGTCCGACTGGATCCAGAACCTGATGAGTACGGGGTTCAACGAGCGTTTGTCTCGATTGCTCCAAGCCAGCGCGATTTGGAGCTTTGGGCAGCGATGGATCAGGCGGCCGAAGATGTCGCGCTGCTCTTTGCTGGCGGCAAACCCTACGAGGTGTTAACTGGTGGCGGCTCGCTGCTCGTCGCTGCTGGTCAGCCGGCTACCACGGTGCAGGCGCCGCAGAACCGGAGGGATGGCCTTGGTACGACCCACCATGAGGCCGGAACCCTCAGGATGGGCGATGCCTCAGGAACCTCGGTGACCGATGTCGACTGCAGATTTCATGACGTCGCTAATGCGTACGCGGTCGGACCGGCCATCCTCCCACGCACCGGTTCGCCTAATCCAATGCTGAGCGGAATCGCCCTGGCCCGTAGGTTGGCTGAGCATCTCGGCAACCCGAGCCCTTTCGTGGCTGAGACCGGGTTCACGGCGCTCTTCGACGGTATCCATTTGACGAATTGGCAGATGGCGGGCCCTGGCCGTTTCATCGTTGTGGACAGTAGTCTCGAGGCTGCTCCCGATCCGAGCGGAGAGCTTGGCATGCTCTGGTGTACCGATCCGACGCCGCCGGACTTTGTCCTCAAACTGGAGTGGCTGCGTTGGCAGCAGAACGACAACTCCGGAGTGTTTGTGCGATTCCCAGATCCGACCAGCAAGGGCTACAGCAACCAGGCTTGGGTGGCGATCAATTTTGGCTTCGAGATTCAGATCGATGAGTTCGGCTGGCCGGATCAAGCGGGAATCCACAAGACCGGTGCAATCTACGCTCAAAGCAATCAGAACCTCACGCAACAGCCTGCACGTGCGCCCGGTTTGTGGAACGACTTCGAGGTACGGGTTCAGGGCCACGCCTACACCGTGGCGCTAAACGGTGTGCAGGTGAGCGCCTTCGAGAACCAGGATCCGGCCCGAGGGTTGGCGAGCACACCTCAAGGCCCCGCCTACATCGGCCTCCAGGTCCACCCGCCTTCCCCTAGTGAGACTGCAAACGCCGGCCGAGTGGCCTTCCGAAAGATCAGAATCGCCAAGCTTTAGCATTTGCAGTCGGGCGATGCCGCGTCTGCGGACATCTATTTGCGGGCAGTTGGGGCCAAAGGCCTAATCGGCTACGTCTTTGTCGACAAAGGCAGGGCCGTGATCGGCACGCCTTCATCCCGGAAACCCGAGCGCTTCGCGCGCTCCTTATCTATGTATGAGGCAGCCAGGCTGCTTTGTTTGCTGAAAATAGCTTATTGGTATCAGTAGCTTGGCCTCGCGCGCGTCCTCTATATGTGTGTGAAGAGCTAGCCGTGATGCCGATACCTACCTTCTAGCAGCATCAATCGTACGAATGGATCCGTTGTTCGAATGCGATCATGAGAGAAGGTCGCCGTCGTGTTCCGACTCATTCACGTTTGAGGCCGTCACCTCGGCCGCCACCGTGAGTAGGTTTTTCAGGGCTGGCATCGGATCGTCCGATCGGTGCGCAAGTGCTAATTCAACCAGCGGAGCCGGGATCAGAGGTCTGAATGTGACGTTGGCAGCACCAACTGACGCACGCCACCAGTTGACTACGGCGACCGCCGAGCCTGTCGTGGCGACCGCTTCTAGGGCCTGGTCTGCGGGCTCCTCGGCCGCGACGGTCAAGTGCGTGCCTGTGACGCGTGTCAGCCAGCGTTTTAGAGCCGCATTCAATGCCGGGTTTTCTGACGCTGGATTTAGGATGAGCGGCACTCCACGAAGGGCCGCGGCGGGAACCCGTTCCAACCGCGCTAGGGGGTGGTCCAAAGAAAGCGCCAGCATCAATTGCCGACGGCATCGTACGGATTGCAAGGCGATGCTCCGGGGGACTTCAGCAGGCAGCTCGATAAACGCAACATCGGTCTCGCCGCTGGACAAGAGATCCAGATTCGAGCGTGCGTGCGCCGCAGATGTGCCTATCTCGATATGTGGATACTCGCCTCGAAATTTGACGACAATCTTTCCCTGTAGCGGTACATCCCCGTGCAATAGGTAAGCGACTCGGAGCCGACCACCACGACCGGCCGCAATGTCACCCAACTCGCTCAGAGCCCGATCCTCGAGCTGAACAAGGCTTTTCGCATAGGGCAGTAGCGCCTCACCAGCGTGAGTTAGTCGCACCTCCCTAGCGCTACGTATCAGCAGTTGGACCCCAACCTCACGCTCAATGGCTTGGATCCGCTGTGTGAGGGCCGGTTGGGTGATTTTCATCGACGAGGCCGCCCGCCCAAAGTGCTCGCTGGTCGCAACCTCGACGAACGCCCTAAGTTGGCGGAGCTCCACGTCTCTAACGTCCCCGCTCGCTCAATTTCCGCCCACGTTTCGTGGGGTCGACATTTCCGGCCGGCGATGGAGAAGATCCGACAACCTTCTACACATCGTTAGGAAGCCGATGGTCTCGCTAAGCCGCAACCGATAGGTGAATGTCGCGCACTGACTCCACTTTCGGGCCGAAATGCTGCTACTGGATGGTCTTGCCAGTAGTGGCCTCGAAAAGATGCAGGCGGCGGGTGTCAAGGCCAAGTCGTATCCGGTCACCTGAGTCGACCTTCAGTTGTGGATCGACGCGGGCCGTCATGGCGTCTCCGCCAACGGTGCCATAGATGAACTGGTCAGCACCCAGGATCTCGGCCACCTCGATCTTGAAATCAAGCACGGGCATCCCATCCCGGACCTTCTCGGATACAGCCTCCGGACGCACGCCAAGTATTGCTTTCCCCATTTCTGTGGCCTGGTTGCTCATCACGGCCACGCGGTCGCCCATTGTCATCGCCTCGACCTGGTCATGGGTCACATATATGAATGTCGCATGTAGTGCACGATGCTGTTTCTGTAGTTCAATCCGCGTCTGAACGCGAAGTTTCGCATCGAGATTAGACAGCGGCTCATCGAGTAGGAAGGCACGCGGATTACGAACGATGGCGCGCCCAAGGGCGACCCGCTGCCGCTGGCCGCCGGACAGCTGGCGCGGCTTGCGTTTCAGCAGAGAACCGAGTTCAAGGACCTCGGCGGCCCACTGCACGCGGCGCTCGATTTCGGCTTTCGCCGTGCTTCGCATGCGCAGGCCAAATGCCATGTTGTCTTGCACTGTCATGTGGGGGTACAGCGCGTACGACTGGAAGACCATAGCAATGTCGCGATCGCCTGGCGGGAGGTCATTTACCAACCTGTCCCCGACGAGGACCTCGCCTTCGCTGACATCTTCTAAACCTGCGAGCATTCGGAGTGCGGTTGATTTGCCGCAGCCCGAAGGACCGACAAGGACCATGAACTCAGTGTCGATGACGTCGAGTGTTAGGTCATTTACGGCAAGCGTGCCCCCAGGGAATCTCTTGGTCACATGCCTGAAGCTGACCGAGGCCATCGAACTCTATTTCGCCCCGTAGAGGTTGCGGGCATCTGTGAGCGGAAACCGTACTCGCAGAAATCTGCTTCGGCAAGGTGGGCGTGCATTGATTCGCTGCGCCCTCATGGCTTCGACAGAAAGTTGATAGCCGAGACAGCATAGAGTTCAGCAGCCTCCCTAATTCCCTGAATACTCACGTACTCATTTGGCCGGTGAGCCACCGAAATCAGGCCGGGGCCGAAGGCGGGAATCGTCGGAATGCCTCGGACACTTGAGAACCAAGATCCATCCGTTCCGGCCGGGTATCCGCTAAGCGGAGGTGTTCTACCAAGCACTTCAGAGGCAGCAGCCTGCACGGCTGTCACCAGGGGATGGGAATCGCTGATGGTGCATGAATCGATCCAGCTAACTTCCCGCGGTTGCCAGTCCACTTCGTAATCCGCGCCTGCACTCAGGGTGCGCTGCTTCTGGACGAAAGCCTCAACATCGGTTCGGAGTTGCTCCTTTGTCATGCCTGGAAGCAATCTGACGTCGCAGTCGCATTCGGCAACGCCAGGATTGACGCCCCAGAAGATTCCACCGCGGAGTTGAACTCCCAGGTTTACTGTCGGGCCGTCCTGGTATAGCGAGCTAGCGGAATGTGTCAATACAAGCTCACTTGACATCGCGGCGACAAGCTTCGCCAACGAGACGCTTGCGTTTCGAAGTCCGAGGACATTCGTCAGTCCGCTATGCCCTTGATCGCCTCTTGAGCGTAGCGTGAACAGGCAGACGCCGCGACTCGCGATGTGCAGCGAATCCCATTCTTCATGGATCCCGGCGGGCTCTCCGATGATCGCCGCGTCAGCAGACCAGTCGCCCTGCCGCACCAGATACGCCGACCCGAAGCTTGATCCGGCCTCCTCGTCAGCAACGAGGGCGAGCTGCAGTGCTCCGTGCAGGCGTTCAGCCATCGGTAGCACTGCTCCGGCCGCATAGAGCATGGCGGCAACGCCGCCCTTCATGTCGCTTGCACCAAGGCCATACAACCGACCCGACCGAACCTCCGGCCGAAACGGATCGGACGTCCACTCGTGTCGATTGCCGGCCGGCTTAGTATCGGTATGTCCAACTAGCATTAGGGTGGGCCCGGGTTGACCCCCAATAACTCGAAACAGCAGATTTGGCCGCTCTCCTGTGCGAGCGATTATCTGGGGCGCCTCCATACCGAGTTTCGCCGCCTCGTCAATTAGAAGTGCGACCACTGCCTGCTCGTTGCTTGATGGATTCTCACTGGAGACCGCAATGAGACGAGTGGCGAAATCGATTAGATCGTGGGCATGGCGCCCGAGCCAGAGATGAGCTGGACTAGAAAGATTCACCTCCGGGGATTAGGCGTCACCGAGTGGCATCGCCGCAGCAGCGCCCGTCGCAGCATCATCAACCTGCGCATTTAGCCTGCCTGATTCGAACGCGTGCCGCATTATCTCAATCGATTCGCGAACACCGTCGGCGAGGGGCGTCCAACTGATCGGCCCGATCAGGTCGGTGATCGCCTGTTCATCGAACTCTCGAGGATTGGCGACCTTCAGGTCGCTCACGCTGAGCTTTCCTACTGAGGAAGGGACCAGCCTTTCGATTAAGGAACGAATCTCCGACACGCTGCCTTGGGTTCCGCCCAAGTTGCATACAGGTGCCCCTTGAACTTTCGCCCTCGCTGCTCGGACGAATATCGAAGCCACGTCCTTGGCGTACTCGAACACACCACTCGCATCGAATGTGATTCGATATTCGCGGCCGACCGTAGCCGCCACCATCGCTTTACTTGGTGACGAGCTGAACCCGCGATCGCGCCCGGGTCCGTAAATGATCCCGCAGGGGCGCACGCCGATGGTAGCCAGCCCGTGATCCTGCCAGTAGATACGTGCAGTTCCCTCATTAGCGAGCTTGAACACGCCGTAAAGCCATGATGCTCCGTGGGGCAGCTCGCTGCCCTCGACCCGAGGAACTCGCATTTGGTCGTCCCCATAAACACTCCCCGAACTTGCGTAGACCAGTCCTTCCAATTGGCCGCGTAACCGAAGAGCCATTTCCAACACAACAGTCGTCCCGACCACGTTCACTAGAGCCCCCATAATCGGGTCGGCCTTCACGTATGGAGCTTGCAGCGCAGCCAAGTGGATCACGTGCGTAATTCGGTGCTCGCGAACGACACTCTCAAGTTGCTCAAGATTGGTGACGTCGCCTTGAAGGATGTTCACGCGAGCTAGAGCCGAGTCGTCAACTATTAGTCTTAGCCTGTACGGGTTGGTGGACAAGTCGTACGTAGACACACTTGCCCCTTGATCCAAGAGCGTCTTTACTGTCCAGGCACCCAAGCATCCGAGGCCACCAGTGACCAGAAAGCGCTCAGCTATCACGATCGCATAGCTCTCGCGGCCACGAGCCAGGTGCTCGGCGCGCGGATCTTGAGACGAGCGTTGCCGACCTCATCACTAATGCCTAAAATATCACATACTAGGGATCTAGTTGATGTCGACACGTGAGAAGGAGGTGTTCGTAGCTGGACGTACCAGAAGGCGGCATGACTGACCACGTGTTCGCAGCGGGCTTTTGGCGCCGTAGTTTGCGGGCAGCCGGAGCTGTTGCAGGTTGTGCGAAATGAGGGGTGAATAGGAACTTGACGGTAGTCCTCATAGCGTACGGACCGCAGGCAGAAACGGGACTCGAGCGAGAGTTATTCGCAAAAGCCGGCGTGGAAGTTCGCCATCTGGCCGAACTAGAAGCTCCTGCCACGAGGGCGGCACTCGCCGTTGGCGCAGCTCTGATGGTGACCACCCAACCAGTGACTGCGGATCTACTTCGGCATATGCCGAAATGCAGAATTGTGAGCCGAGTTGGAGTAGGCCTTGACAGCATCGATGTGGATGCCGCAACAGAACGTGGCATCTGGGTTGCTAATGTTCCTGACTATGCGGTCGATGAGGTGTCAACGCACGCCGTGGCGCTGCTCCTTGCCCACGCTCGCAAGCTACCTCAGCTGTTACAGCTCCCCTCGCAAGGGATCTGGGATCCCAGTCTCGTCGGAACCATCGAACGTCTCTCAGGTCAAACACTAGGTCTATTGGGCTTCGGACGGATTGGGCGTGCCGTATCTGCAAAGGCCCGTGCTCTAGGCCTCAACATCCTGGTTCACGACCCGCTCGTATCGATTGACATAGTCAAGAAAGCACATGCGTCACTCGTACCCTTCGAGGTTCTACTCCGCAGTGCTGATTACGTTTCTCTCCACGTACCTCTTACGCCATCAACGCTGCACATCATCAATGCTCAGGCGCTTTCGCTAATGAAGCGATCTGCCTTTCTGATCAACACCGCCAGGGGTCCTTTGATTGATGAGAGAGCTTTGCTCGAGGCGATGCGCCGAAGATCCATAGCTGGCGCAGCTGTTGATGTATTAGAGGTGGAGCCGCCACCCCGCGATCATCCCTTCTTTCACGAAGACGGAATCTGGATTACCCCCCACGCAGCGTGGTATTCGGAGGCTTCGCGGCGTGACGTCAGAGTTAAGGCCGCCGCAGAGGTCCTGCGGGTTCTACAAGGGCGCAAGCCACGTAGTCCCGTTAATTCCCCTCACATTGCGGCTGGCAGGAACCGACTGGTTAAACCGACCGCTCGAAGGCCCAGGAAGGAGGAGATCCAGGTTGGGGCATAGGCCTGTTGAGGTTCATGACGTGATCATGCCCGCATATGGCATGGCTATGAAAGAGGGGATACTGGTCCGCTGGCTGAAGGAGACCGGCGACTTGGTGGAAGTTGGTGCTGCAATCGCGGAAATTGAAACTGACAAGACCACAGCCGAGATCGAGAGCACTGTCGCGGGCCGTCTTGGTCCACATTTGTTTGAGCCGGGTGCCGTGGTCCCTGTCGGCACATCCATAAGCAGCGTCATAGTCGGTGAGGACCATCAATCAGAGCCCCAACCAACTTCCGAGCCTACAAAGGCGAGTCCGCCCGATGAGGCAATAGGCCGAGCCATACGACGTCCAGATCGAATCCCGGTCGGCGTCGTCGCTCCTCCGGTAGATCATGGGAAGGTCGGCACTGGACGCGACGAATCGAGCGACGAAAGCGCGCTACCCGATCTAGCTGGCGTATCGATCGAAGATGCACTTAATTGGTTAGCCACGATGCTCCTCATTCGCGAATTCGAAACTGCTTTCGAATCTCGAATCCCTGCCACGAAGACGGGTGGCATCCATTCCGCTGCAGGCCAAGAGGCAGTTGCCGTGGGATCGATAAGTGCCCTAGAGCCACTGGATGTTGTTGCCGGCAGTCATCGCAGTCACCACCATGCGTTGGCGAAAGGGATGACCCCTCGAGCCGTGATGGCAGAACTGTATGGCAAGAGAACCGGGTCAGCGGGAGGGCGCGGCGGCCACATGCATGTGGCGGACTTCTCTAAAGGCTTCTTCGGCGCCAACGGCATCGTCGGTGGCGGACTCGGTATCGCAACGGGCGCCGCACTGGCGTTCAAGATGAGAGGTCTCAGCCAGGTGGCTGTGGGCTTCGTTGGCGAGGGAGGTGCCAGTACGGGTCGTGTTTGGGAGTGTGTGAACCTAGCGTCGATCTGGAAACTTCCTTTGATCGTCATCTGTGAGAACAATCTCTATGCGGTCCAAACATATGTCAACGACGTACTAGCTGCAGAGTCGGTAGCAACTCGAGCCGCCGGCTTTGGGCTGCCCGCGATGCAAATCGATGGCCAAGATATTGCCAAGGTGCATCGGGTCACTTCCGAGGCCCGCGCCCGGGCTGTGAATGGGGAAGGACCTACATTCATCGAGGCGAAGACCTATCGATACACCGGCCACGGAGTTGGCGAGAAGGAAACGTACCGGTCTGCGGACGAAGTTACCTGGTGGAAGGCAAACCAGGATCCTATTCAACGACTACGCGTAGCTTTGGAAGCACTTGACTCGTTGTCTAGCAGGCAATTCAGCAGCCTCCAAACCGAGGCTCGGCGCTCCGTAGACGATGCGATTCAGTTCGCCGAAGAGTCGCCATGGCCCGATCCGGACACGATCCTGGATCAGGTCTATGGCATAAAAGTGGATGCAGGGAGAAACCCGTGAGCGGTCTTATCACGCTGTCACAGGCATTCCAGCAGGGCATGCGGGAGGAGATGACCAGAGACGAGCGGATATTCGTACTTGGGACGGACTTGCTGCCTCGCGGAGGGCATTGGGGTCAAGTAACGGGCCTCGGTGAAGAATTTGGGCCCGATCGAATCCGGAACACGCCCATCTCGGAGGCGGCGATGATGGCGACCGGGGTGGGTGCCGCGCTAAATGGGATGCGCCCGGTCGTCGACCTCAACTTCATCGATTTCGTTTTTGGTGCGATGGATGAGCTAATCAACCAGGCAGCAAAAATCCGCTACATGTGGGGGGTGCCGGTACCACTTGTTGTCCGTGCTACTGCAGGCGTGGCGGGTGGTGGTGCACAGCATAACAACAGCATTGAGGCATGGTTTGCACACACTCCCGGCCTTGTTGTAGCGATGCCTGCAACACCTGCCGACACCAAGGGTCTAATCAAGACGGCACTTCGCGGACAAGACCCGGTGGTCTTCTTGATGCACAAGATGTTGACGGGCCTCCGAGGCGAGGCGGGCGGTCCTGATGACCTGGTGCCCTTCGGAAGCGCCTCGGTGAGGCGCGAAGGTCGCGACGTGACTCTCGTGGTCTATTCCGTCATGGTAGGCAAGGCCATCGAGGCTGCCGAAAGTGTGGCTCGGGACGGAATCGATGTCGAGGTCATCGACCTACGGACCGTGTTTCCCCTAGATCTGGATTTGATCGCGACCTCTGTTCGCAAGACGAATCGGGTCGTTCTCGCGGGCGAAGCGCCGCGTCATGGTGGAATTTGCGCAGAGATCGCAGCATCGCTCCAGGAAACCATGTTCGACGACCTAGACGGTCCAATCCTGCGAGTTGGTGGTCCCCATTGTCCAATTCCAAACAGTCCGCCTCTGCTCGAAGCGGCTACTGTGGGTGTACCGGATCTGGTGCGCGCATTGCGGTTGGCGGTGTCAGGCAGGAAAGTTTCGCGTACGCAGTAACGTGAGCTCCTGCTCCCTCTGCCTAGGCTTTCCCAAAGCGGCTTACTTCAACAGCGACTTGGTGCGACGTTGACACCCCTGGGCACGAGCTGAATGCGTTCGATTCAGGCGTCGGAGGCCTCGACCACGATGGCTGCCGTCGGGCAATTCTCCTCGGCTTCCCTGAGCACTGGCAAGTCGGCCTCGGCCCATGTGCCGCGTGTGGCTCGAGAGTAACCTGCTGAGCCAAGCTCGAACATTCCTGGTGCTATGCGCATGCACTCTTGATTAGCCATGCATTTCCTGGGGTTGACAGTAACGCGAATCTCCACGTCTGACACCTCCTGCTCTAATTCTGCGGATTCAGAGGACCCTCGCCAGCTGCCGACGAGGCGATTGCAACTGCGATCTCGTCCAAGTCGTCATTGTCAAGTTTTAGCGCCGATGCGCTCTCAACCACCTCAAGCTCCTTGACGTCGCGTGCTCCATAAATGGTTGCCGTTACCCCGGGCCAAGCCAAAACCCATGCGAGGGCGACGGCAGCCACTGATGTTTGACGCCGATAGGCAATTGGCCGCAGCCGATCTCGAAGTGAGAGGTTGCGCTCGAATTCCGGCGCCATGAAGTCTGGGTGCAAGAGACGGCTATCGTTCGAAGGAAGTGAATTGAGCAGGTCTAGCGACCACCCGTCGGTCAAGAGTCCGGTCTGAAGCGGGCTGTAAACAAGTACGCCAGCTCCTATTTCAGCTGCAAGCGGAATGAGTTCAGTCGCGGCCCCACGATGAATTAGCGACATACGTAGCTGAATCGAGTCGACCTGGCGAACAGCCTGGCAGCGTCTTACCTGCTCAGGGCTGAAGTTCGACACTCCAATGCCTCGGACGAGTCCTTCGTCGACCAACATGGCCAACTGTGCCCACGACTCTTCCAACATTGCCAGTTCGCTCTCTGGTGGCCAATGAACCTGGCAAAGGTCGATGCGTTCAAGTCCGAGGCGGCTGAGCGAGGAGTGCACCTCGGCACGAATCGTGTCTGGCCGTAGGATGAGGCGAGGTTCCTCCTTGGGATCAGCTTCATTCCAAACGACACCGCACTTCGTGAATACCAGCGGTCGTTCCGCTACCGGGATCTTGTTAAGAGCGCGTCCAACGACTTTCTCCGAATGCCCCAAACCGTAGGCCGGCGCAGTGTCGATCCAATTCAGTCCAATTCGCGCCGCGTGGAGGACAACGGCGACGGAGGCCGCATCGTCCTGGTGTCCGAGTCCATATCTCCAGTCGCCGCCGCCGATAGCCCAGGTGCCGAGGCCAATGTTGGATATCTCAAGGTCACTCGATCCGAGTCGGCGCATCGGCATGGCTGACCGGGTCACTCGACGTCATTGGCGATAGCGAACAATGCTCGAGATGGATATGGTCCTGGCCAGCACATCGCAGCGGCGCGATCCCTAACCGACCCTTGGTGAGGCAACATCACAAGCACCCCAGCGGCTAAGGCAAGGCGGGCTCGGGTCCTCGCTTCGAGAAGCGAGCCTCGCGCCCATGATCCTTTCCGAGTCTGACCAGTAGCGACTTCAAGCCTCGCACTCCCGGGTGCTCGCTCCACTCAACCGACTGGCTTGCCAGTTCGAGCTGCGGGAAGCGCCGAATCAGCGTGCTGAAAACAGTCTGAGCCTCAAGACGAGCCAAGGCCGCGCCGATACAGAAGTGGGGCCCGAGTCCAAAACCAAGCCCACGCGTCACGGGACGGGTCGCATCGAAGGTATCGGGATCATCGTATTGGAGCGGATCTCGGTTTGCCGAGGCGATGCACAGGCGGACGGTTTGACCCACGTGTACCGTCACTCCCCTTATTTCCATATCGGTCAAAGCAACTCGCTCCATGAACTGGAACGGTGCCTCAAAGCGGAGAGCCTCCTCAACGGCGCCCGGTACAAGCGATGGATCCTCGCGAATGGAAGCCCATTCGGCGGGTCGAACCAGCAGCGCGTACAGACCGTTTCCAACGAGATTGGCCGTAGTTTCATGACCTGCGAACAGGAGGTGGACCAGCATTGCAAACAGTTCCTCCTCGCTCAATTTGTCGCCGGCCTCCTCAGCTGCCAACAAAGCCTCGATCAGACTGGTCCCTCCTCGAGCTTTCTGCTTGGCAATTAGTTCCTGAACATAGTTCCGAAACTGCGTTAGATCCCGGTGCGCGGAAGCCAAGAAGTCGCTGAATCCCGGTCGGCCCATTCGGTTAGCTGAGGTGACAATGGCGTCGGACCAACGCCTGATGTTCTCGTAATCCTCGGCTGGGACTCCGATTAGTGCGCTGATAACGCCTAGCGGCAGCCTGAAAGCCAACTCGGCGACGAAGTCGCTGACATCGTCAAGAGCCATGCGATCCAGCAAATCGTCAGTAAGCGTCTGAATCATTTCCTGCATTTCGGCGACCCGACGAGGTGTCAGAGCCTGGTGAGCCAGTCGGCGCAATCTCGTGTGGTTAGGGGCATCATTCCGACTCATCCACAGGGACTCGAAGGCGATCATGTCGTCGAGGAGTGCACGTTCGGACTCAGTCAGGCCCTCCCGCGCCGCCATGAATCGGCTGCTTTGAAGTCGCCGGTTGGATAGCTGGGCGTCCATAAAGCCTGCGGCAACGTCAGCGTATGGCGTTACCCAGGTGACCGCTCCGTATGTATAGATTGGTGACTCGTCGCGCAAACGACGATATATCCGGTAGACCTCCGGGCGGACTGCAGGACCGTACTCCATGAGCGCGGCAACATCTTCAGCCAGTGTTGAGCGCCCGCCCATCGTCATACTCCAGGTTGAGGGGAGTCGATCAAGGAGGGTCGGTCGTGTGGCGATTTAGGCATCAGGGTGAGGATGCTGACGGTTGAAGAAGTAGCATGCGTTTACCTCGGTAACATTCTCGGCAGGTAGGGCGGGCTCACCGCGTAGTATGTTACATATCACATGAGGAGGTTGGTATCCAACTAGCCACGGCACGTGCATCAGCTGACCGGGCTCTCGAGCCAATTCAATATCGAGGCCTGACACTTCTAGCGCTGGAAGCTCTGCGGGGGGCACTCCTCAGACGCGATTTCGCACCAGATGAGCAGCTCAA
>WNGL01002907.1_pt1 | contig 21039 bp, 14 predicted proteins | sample 5400591 | NCBI WGS metagenome assembly WNGL01 (sample SAMN13153377, study PRJNA577476) | soil metagenome | isolation source: 80 cm soil or saprolite under Garry oak tree replicate 1 | place: USA:California | collected 2016-06-15 | reverse complement strand
TGTCCGTGGCGCGCGCGGTGAGCGTATGCGTCCCGGCGGCGAGATTCGAAAGCGTCGTCGTGAAGGGCCCGGGGGTGACGACGCTGCCCACCAGCGTCGCCCCGTCGAAGAAGTCCACGCTCGCCACCGTGCCGTCGGCGTCGGCCGCGCTCGCCGTCACCGTCACGTTCGTCGCGGGCAGGAAGACCGCGTTGTTGGCGGGCGCGGTGATGCTTACCGTGGGCGGCGTATCCACCGTGATATTGACGGCGGCGGAGGTCGTGACGGCGCCGTTGCTGTCGGTCGCCCGCGCCGTGAGCGTGTAGGCCCCGGTGGGGACGCTCGTCCAGTTGAAGCTGTAAGGGGAAGTCGTGTCCGAGCCGATGAGCGTGGTGCCGCGGAAGAACTCGACCTTCGAGATCGTTCCATCCGACGATGGTCGAGCCGGGGTTGAAGACGGCGTTGTTCGCCGGCGCCGTCAGGCTGACCGTGGGAGGAGCGTTGACCTTGATGCTCACGGATTTCGACGTCGCGGTCGCCCCCGTGCTGTCGGTCGCCTTCGCCGTCAGGCTGTAGCTGCCCGCCGCGACGCTGGTCCAGTCGAAGCTGTAGGGCGAGGTCGTGTCCGTGCCGATCAGCGTCGTGCCGCGGAAGAACTCCACCTTCGCGATGGGGCGGCTCGAGCTCGCCGGCGTCGCCGTCGCGGTCAGCGTGATCGTCGCCCCCGCCTGGAACACCGCGCCGCTGGCCGGCGCGGTGAGCGAAGCCGATAGCGCCGCCCGCGCAGGGCTCGCGAACCCGGCTGCGCAGGCCGCAAGCCCCAGGCCCAGGAACAGCCGGGTGGTTCCCTGTTTCGCGCGATTCATTGTCGTCGTTGTCATGGCGCGCCTCACTGAATGACCGCGATGGGGATGTCATTCAGGTACAGGTACTCGCGCTTGAGCGTCCCGCCCGGATCGGTCTCGGCGATCAGCCGCCCGCGCGTGTCGTAGACATAGACGCGGTCCTCGGTGGTGTTGGTCTTCCTGATCCGCTGACCGAGGGCGTTCACCTGGTAGGCGGTCGCACCCAGCGCGCCCGTCGCTTGCACCATGCGCCCGCGCGCGTCGTAGGCGTACTGGTTGACGCCGTCGTTGGTGGTCGAGCCGTCGGGATCGAAGCTGAAGCTTCGCGTCGCCCCGGCCTGCGCGGTGATGCTCGCCAGGCGATTGCTCGCCGTGCCGTAGGCGTACGTGTCCGTCGACGAGCCCACGGTCTTCGAGCTGCGGTTCCCCACCGCGTCGTAGCCGTAGGCGAAGGGCAGGTTCGGCAGCCTCGCGCCGATGAGCCGGTCGAGGTTGTCGTAGGAGTAAGTGTTGGCGTTGGCCGCGTTGCCCGTGTCGCTGATGAAGCTGATGCGGCTCGCCGCGTCGTAGCCCAGGGCGAAGAACTGGCTGCCGAGGTTGTAGCTCGCGATGCGACCGTCGAGATCGTAGCCGCGGGTGGTGCTCTGGCCGTTGCCGAGCGTGTAGCTCTTCACCCCGCCGAAAGGCTGGTAGGCGATGCCGCTCGCGACGACCTGCGCCGCTCCACCCTGCGGCGTGGTGCTCACCTGGCTGATCCGCCCGAGGGCATCGAACGCATACGCGATCGTCCTGCCGCTCGGATAGGTCATGCCGCTCATGCGTCCCGCGGCGTCATAGCTGTAGGCGAGCACGTAGGCGACGCCGTTGACGGTGCGCGTCTCGGAGGTCGTCCTGCCCTTCTGGTCGTAGGCGTAGGCGAGGAGACTCGTGACCTGGCTCTGCGGATTGGTCTCGGTGATCGTGCTGAGCCGCCCGATGCCGTTCGCGCCCTGATCGTAAGCGTAGGTTTGTTTGGACCCGTCGTGGAAGGTGATGCTCGTGACGCGATTGAGCGCGTCGTACGCGTAGGTCGTCACCTGCCCCTTGGCGTCGGTCTGGGTGAGCAGGTTCCCCGCCGCGTCGTAGGTGTTCGCGGTCGTGCCGGTGTCGGGCGAAGCTTGCGAATTGAGGTTCGCGAGGCCGTCGTAGTTGTAGGTGGTGGCGAGGTTGCGCGGATCGGTGACGCTCACCAATTGATCGACGCCGTTGTAGGCGTATTGCGTCTGCCCCTGATTCGGGTCGGTGACGCGGACGAGGCGATTGAGCGCGTCGTAGGCATTGATCGTGACATCCACCGTGCCCGCGAGCGGGCCGTCGATCGAGGTGAGATTGCCCTGGTTGTCGTAGCCGTAGGTCGTGGCCTGGTTCTGCGCCCCAAGCTCCTGGGCGAGGCGGTTGACGTTGTCGTAGACGCGGCTTCGCGTCTGCGCGAGCGCGTTGGCCGGATCGAACACCTGCTCCTGGGTCCTGTTGCCCATAGCATCGAGCGTGTAGGCGATGCGGTTGCCGAGGTTGTCGGACATCCCCGTCATCCGGTGCGCGGCGTCGTAGCTGTAGGCGAGCGACGAACCGTCGGGGAGCGTCACCTGCGTGAGCTGCCCCACGGCGTCGTAGGTGTAGCTGGTCAGCTCGCCGCCGACGCTGCGCGAGACGAGCCGCTGCCGCGGGTCGTAGCCGAGCGTCGTGGTGAGTCCGTTCGGATCGACGATCGTCAGCAGCTGGCCGTGCGCGTTGTAGGCGGTGATGGAGGTCGCATGCCCCAGAGCATTGGTGATCGTCGCGACGTTGCCGCGCTTGCCGAAGTCCGGGTCGTCGTCCGCGTAGTAGGCGGTAGCGGTGATATCGGATGCGTCGATCCGCGGGCCGTCGGCGCTGAGCACGTGGCCGTGCGCGTCATAGGCGTAGTTCCAGATGCGCGGCTGCCCCTGGAGCGAGGCGGCGAAGCCCTGGCTTCCGTCCGCATCGTTCGTCGACTGCACGGTCTTCGTGCACAGCACACCGATCGGCTGCCCGTTGGCGGAACCGTCGGCGATCACCGCGCTCGCCGGCGCGCAGCTCGCGTCGCCGTTGTAGACGAAAATCGTTCTGCGGTTCGGCTCCGAAGTGCTCGCCGGCAGGCGCCAGCGCGGGTGCCATGTGGTGAGGATCTTGCGGCTGCCTGCGGGCAAGGCCGCACCGGCGCCAACGACGTTGCTGCAGCTCGCCGCAGAGGCAATCCCTTCGACCCGCACCGTTTCCAGGTTCCTCGCGGTGTCGTAGGCGTAGCAGGTGGTGGTGTTGTTGAAATCCGTCTTCGACAGAAGATTGCCGGTCGCATCGTAGGTCTGGTTCTGGATGCCGACCCCGAAACCCGCGCCCCCTGTGAGCGAGTTCGCGGTCATGCGCGTGATGCCGTCCACTACCTGGAAGGTGTAAGTGCGCGCCGTGCCCAAAGGGTCGGTGACATTGGTCGTCGTGGCGTCGGGACGGATGAATTGGTAGCGCTGCGCCCCGAGGGCGTGCTCCGAGGAAAGTATCCGGCCATTGGCGTCGTATTTGAACGTGCCGTACAGGCTGCCGTTCTCGTCCACGATGCTGGTGAGCGCGTGCAGGTAATTCACCGGGTTCAAGGACTCGGTGTAGCGGTAGCTGCGCGCGTGCCCGTCCGGATAGGTGACCGAAGCGAGGTTGTAGTTGGGCGCAGGGAAGTCGTAGGTATACAGCGTGCGCCCGCCGGAGGGATCGGTCATCGCGACCAGTTTCCCCGGGGCGCTGTAGGCGAACGAGAGCGCGTTGCCGTAGGAGTCGGTGACGCCGATGAGCAGATTCGGCGGGAGCGCATCGCCCGTCGGATTGCCGGACCGATCCACGAACACGCCGCCGCTGCTGTAGGCGAGGGTGAGGGTTTCGCCCGATCTCCGGGTGATGGTCTGCAGCCGGCCGTCGGCGCGGTAGGTCTCCACGACATCCGGCCCCTGGTAGACGTAGCCGCCGCCGGAAAGGGTGGCGAGGCTCGCGCGCCCGTCGTTGTAGTTGAAGATCTCCGCGCCCAGGGTATCGAAGTACTGGATGTGTCCATCGGGAAAGGTGAGCGCGTAGATGCCCGGCGTGTTGCCCACCGGGATGACCCGCTTGTCGAAATTGGAGCGCCACGTGTACCCCAGTTGCAGCTGGCTGTGCCCGTCCGGCGTGAGCGTGAACAGGTCGGGAAAGGACCAGGACTGATAGTAGCGCGTGAAAACCAGCCCGCCCGCCCCGCGGTAATCGGTTTCGGTTTCGACCTTGGTGCCGGCCGCGGCCGTCACCGGATTCCCGATGTGGTTGCAAGTCGGGCACTCGACCGGAATGGTGCAGGCGGTGACGGAAACCCCGTTGCGCGTGACCGATCTTTGCGTGGATCCGAACGGACATCCCAGGGTCCTGCTCTTGGACCAGCGGAGGTCCTCGGCGCCGGTGGGCCAGCTGCCGCTCGAGCACGAGACGACGATGTGGCGCGAATCGCCAACCAGCCAACCGTCCTGGAATTTCTGGCCGAGCCCGCCGTAGCAGAAGTTCGTCCCGTCAAAGGTCGCATTCCAGCCGGAGTCGCTGGCGATGCTGCAGGACCCACCGCTCAGATGCTCCATGAACGAGACCGACAACGTCGTCATCTCCTCCTCAGTGGCCGCGTGCCCTCCGGGGCAGTCCGGGTTTTGAAACGTCCCGCCAGTGGCCTCGCAACCCGCGCGCTGTTCCGAAAGAAAATCCGCCGTATTGGGACATCCGCTGATCCACCATGGATTGGGCTGCTCCGCCAAACAGATGAAACGGCCGTTGACCGGGTCGTCTTCGACGCAGTCGCTGGCGGCGGCGAATGCGGAGAGTCCGGTGAAAGCAAGGAAAAGGCAGCAAGTTGAAGGCAGCAAGAACCGCAGCCGCAGGCTCTTGTGCATCGTCGCGCGAATGTTCATTTGAATCTCCCTCGCCGATAGTCGCTACCCGGCCCACGTTCGCCTTGACCCTAGCCCCTTGCTCTTCCGGCAAGATAAGGGCTTGGGCAGGTTGTCTTTAAAAAATACGCTGACGAGATTACAAGAACGCCGCAACAACAGCCCTAAGGTTTTTCCCGGGGGTGTATAAGGTTTTTCCTGATAACGCAAGCCATCGGCCGCCCGGGCGCTCCGGCCTAAGGCGCACTATCCCCCAGCGCCACGCCCTCTCTGCGCGGATCGGCGCCGCCCGCCCAGCCCGTCGCCGTGCGCACGATGCCGTGCAGGCCGCTCGCTTCCGGCCGGATGCGCACGCTGTGGCCCATGCGCTCCAACTCCGGCGCGAGGCGTTCGAGCTTCGTGCCGCGCTCCAGCTCCGTCGGGCCGTTGCGGCTGCCCATGCGCGGAGCGTCGATGGCCTGCTGGATGTCCATGTTCCAGTCGAGCACGTTCACCAGCGTCAGCGCCACGTAGTTGATGATCGAGTGGCCGCCGGGCGAGCCGATCACCATATACAGCCTTCCCTTTTCGTCGAACACCATGGTCGGCGCCATCGAGCTGCGCGGGCGCTTCTTCGCCTCGACGCGGTTGGCGACGGGCTTGCCGTCTTCCTCCGGCGCCCAGGAGAAATCGGTCAGCTCGTTGTTGAGGAAGAACCCGCGCACCATCTGGCGGTTGCCGAACGCGGCCTCGACGCTCGCGGTCAGCGCCACCGCATTGCCTTCGGCGTCGACGATGGAGACGTGCGAGGTCGCGGGAAGCTCGAGCGGCTCGGCGAGCCCGTAATTCGCCGCGACGCCGGCGGGATCGCCCGCGCGTGCGCGTCCCATGGAATGCAGCGGGTCGATGAGTTTCGCGCGCGCAGCGAGGTAAGCCGGTGCCAGCAGCGCCGCGAGCGGCGCTTGCACGAAATCCGGATCGGCGATGTAGAGATTGCGGTCGGCGTAGGCGAGCCGCCCGCTTTCCGCGAAGAGGTGCGCGGCCTCGACCGAGTCGGCTTTCAGCGCGCGCAGATCGAAGCGCCCGAGGATCTCGAGGATCTGCAGCACCGCGAAACCGCCGGAGCTGGGAGGAGGCATGCCGCAGACTTTCCAGCGGCGGTACGCGCCGCACAGCGGCTCGCGCCGTATCGCGGAATAGGCGGAGAAGTCCGACTCGGCGAGGTCGCCGGCAGCGCGCTTGTGGCTGCGTACCGCGGCGGCGATGTCGCGCGCGATCTCGCCGCGGTAGAACGCGTCCGCGCCGCCCGCCGCGACGCGCTCGAGCACCGCGGCATATTCCGGGTTCCTGAGCAGCGTTCCCGCGGGCTTCGCCTTGCCGTCGGGCAGATAGAAGTAGCGGCGCGCCTTGGCGTCGAGCGGGAGGAACCGGTCGGCGGCGACGAGCGCGGAGAGGCGCGGCGAGATCGGGAATCCTCCCCGCGCCAGCCTGATCGCCGGCTCGAAGAGTTTCGCCCAGGGAAGCTTGCCGTGCCTGCGGTGCGCGAGCTCGAGCAACCGCAGCAGGCCCGGCACGCCCACCGATTTTCCGCTGACCACCGCGTCGGGCCAATCGAGCGGGCGCCCGTCGGCCCCGAGAAAACGCCCGGGCTTCGCGACGGCGGGCGCGGTCTCCCGGCCGTCGTAGGCTTCGAGCTTCGCCTCCCGCGCGGCGTAGTGCAGCAGGAATCCGCCGCCGCCGAGGCCCGAGGATTGCGGCTCGACCAGGCCGAGCACGAGCTCGACGGCGATCGCCGCGTCCACCGCGCTCCCGCCGCGGCGGATCGCGTCGTAGCCGGCGCGCGCCGCGAGCGGATGCGCCGCGACCACCATGAAGCGTTGCGAGGCGACGGGCGGCTGGGCGACGACTGCCGTCGCCGGTCGAGCGCAAAGGCCGGACGCGGCAAGGAAAGCCCCGACTACCGCCGCGCCGCGCCAGAAGCTTTGCTCACGCATATGACGGATTGTATCCGTCATAGCGATGCCGATCGGCGGCTCGTCAGCGCCCGGGAACGATGATGCGGCTGCCCTCGCCCGCCATCTCGAGCATCAGCTCGTTCATGCGGCGCACGAAGCCGGCCGGGTCCTCCAGCTGCCCGCCCTCGGCGAGGAGCGCCTGGTCGAAGAGCAGGTTCCCCCAGTCGGCGAAGCGCGCCTTCTCCTCGTTCAGGCGCTGCACCATGGGATGCGCCGGATTGATTTCGAGGATCGGCTTGGGCTGCGGTCCTTTCTGCCCGACGGCCTTGAGGATCCGCGCGAGATTGCCTCCCATGTCGTGCTCGTCGGCGACCAGGCACGAGGGCGACTGCGTGAGGCGCGCGGAGACGCGCACGTCCTTCACCCGGTCGCCGAGCGCGTCCTTCAGTTTCGCGACGAGCGCCCGGTGCCCGCCCGCCTGCTTCGCTTCCTCTTTCTTCTCGTCGTCGGATTGGAGCTTGGAGAGATCGAGCTCGCCCTTCGCGACCGAGGCGAGCGCCTTGCCCTCGTGCTCGGCGAGATTGGCGACCAGCCACTCGTCGACGCGCTCCGAGAGGAGCAGCACCTCGATCCCGCGCTTGCGGAAGATTTCCAGGTGCGGGCTGTTCTTCGCCGCGAGGAAGGTCTCCGCGGTCACGTAGTAGATCCTGTCCTGCCCTTCCTTCATGCGCGCGATGTAATCGGCGAGCGACACGCCCTGCTCTTCGCTGTCGGCGTGGGTGGAGGAGAACCGCAGGAGCCTCGCGATCCGCTCGCGGTTGGCAGGATCCTCGCCCACGCCTTCCTTCATGACGCGCCCGAATTCCTTCCAGAATCCCGCGTACTTGTCCTTCCGGTTCTCGGCGAGGTCCTCGAGCAGGCCGAGGACGCGCTTGGTGCTGCCGGCGCGGATCGCCTCGATGTCGCGGCTCTCCTGCAGGATCTCGCGCGAGATGTTGAGTGGCAGGTCGTTCGAATCGATCACGCCGCGCACGAAGCGCAGATACGCGGGCAGCAGCTGCTCGGCGTCGTCCATGATGAACACGCGCCGCACGTAGAGCTTCAAGCCGCGGCGCTCGTGCCGGTCCCACAGGTCGAAGGGCGCGCGCGCCGGGATGTAGAGAAGCTGGACGTACTCCTGGCGGCCTTCGACGCGGTTGTGGCTCCAGGCGAGCGGTGCCTCCGGGTCGTGGGCGACGTGCTTGTAGAACTCCTGATACTGCTCCTCGGTGATCTCCGATTTCGCGCGCGCCCACAACGCGCTCGCCTGGTTGATCGTCTCCTCCTCGTCGGTCGCCCTCTCCTCGGATTTTTCCTTGTCCCACTTCATCTTCTTCATCACGATCGGGATCGCGATGTGATCGGAATATTTCCGGACGATCTCCTTCAGCTTCCGGTCCGAGAGCAGATCGTCCTCCCCCTCGCGCAAGTGCAGGACGACGTCGGTGCCGCGCCCTTCCTTTTCCGCGGCTTCGACGGTGAACTCGCCGCCCCCGTCCGATTCCCAGCGCACCGCTTGATCGGCCGCAAGCCCCGCGCGGCGCGAGAGGAGCGTGACGCGGTCGGCGACGATGAAGGACGAATAGAAGCCCACCCCGAACTGCCCGATCAAGCGTGCGTCCTTCGCCTGATCGCCGGTGAGCGACTGGAAGAACTCGCGCGTCCCGGACTTGGCGATGGTGCCGATGTTGTTGACGACTTCCTCGCGCGACATGCCGATGCCGTTGTCCGATACCGTGAGGGTCCGCGCCTGTTTGTCGTAGGAGACGCGGATCTTGAGGTCGGCATCCGGGCCGTACAAGGCGTTTCCGGAAAGCGCCTCGAAGCGCAGCTTGTCGGCCGCGTCGGAAGCGTTCGAAATCAGCTCCCTCAGGAAGATCTCCTTGTTGCCGTACAAGGAGTGGATCATGAGGTTGAGCAGCTGCTTGACCTCCGCCTGGAAGCCCAGGGTTTCCTTTGCGACCGCTGCCGGCATGGCGCTCTCGACTCCGACGTTTTTCGGGGAATGGCGGGCCTTGAGCCCGAGCGAAGAATGAGGCCGCGGCCCGGGGATTTCAAGTCCGCCCGGTCCGCACCGCACTCCCGCTGCCGCAGGCTAGAATGGAACTTGCCGGGACGTTTCCGGTCAAGAACGCAGGCCCGATGAATTTCCGCCGATTCCGCTTCCTCGCCGCGCTCCCGCTGTTCGTGCCGGCCCTGGTCCCCGCCCAGCCCGCCGGCGCGGGGCTGCCCGCCGGGATCGCGCGGATCACCTCGGTCGAAGGCGTCACCGAATACCGTCTGGCGAACGGTCTGAAAATCCTCCTGATCCCCGACCGCTCGATCGACACCGTCACGGTCAACCTCACCTACCTCGTCGGCTCGCGGCACGAAGGCTACGGCGAGACCGGGATGGCGCATCTTCTCGAGCACCTGATGTTCCGCGGGACGCGGCGCTTTCCGAACATCAAGGCGGATTTCCAGCAGCGCGGAGCGCGCTACAACGGCAGCACTTCGTTCGACCGGACCAACTACTACGAGACTTTCCCGGCGAGCGAAAGAACCCTGGCCCACGTATTGGATGTCGAAGCCGACCGCATGGTCAACGCCTCCATCGCCCGGCGCGATCTCGACGCGGAAATGACCGTGGTGCGCAACGAGTTCGAATCGGGGGAGAACAGCCCGTTCACCGTGCTGCGCGAGCGCATGGCGGCGAGCGCCTATCTCTGGCACAACTACGGAAATGCGATCATCGGGGCGCGCTCGGACATCGAGAACGTGCCGATCGAGCGTCTGAAGGCGTTCTACAGGCACTACTACCAGCCGGACAACGCGGTGCTGCTGATATCGGGCAAGCTCGACGAGCCGGCCGCGCTCGGGCTCGCGCAGAAGCACTTCGGGAAGATCCCCAGACCTTCGCGCGCGCTGCGCGGGACCTATACCGTCGAGCCGACCCAGGACGGAGAGCGCACGGTCACGCTGCGGCGCTCGGGCGACGTGCAGATCGTCTCGGCGCTCTACCACATGCCTCCGGGGACCCATCCCGAATACGCCGCCGTGGACGTGCTCGTCGCGCTGCTCGATCACGTGCCCTCGGGCCGGCTGCACAAGGCGCTCGTCGAAACGGGCCTGGCGAGCTCCGTTTTCGGCACCGAGCGGCAGCAGCGCGAGGCCGGCTTCGCCTACTTCGGCGCGAGCCTCGGCCAGGGCGCCTCGCTCGAGGCCGCGCGCGATGCGCTGCTTCGCGTCCTGGAGGGTTTCGCGAAAACCCCGGTCACCGAGGAGGAGGTCGATCTCGCGCGCCGGCGGCTCGTCAACGACATCGAGCTCACGCTCGCCGATTCCCGCGAGCTCACCAGCGCCCTCTCCGAATCCGCCGCCATCGGCGACTGGCGCGTTCTCTTTCTGCACCGCGACCGGCTGAAGAAGATCACCGCCGCCGACGTCCAGGCCGCCGCGACGCGCTATCTGAAACCCGCCAACCGCACCCTGGGAATGTTCATCCCGACGCCCTCGCCCGACCGCGCCGAGATCCCGCCGGTGCCCGATCTCGCCGCGGCGCTCAAGGACTATCGCGGCTCGGCTGCGGTCGCGCAGGGCGAGGATTTCAATCCGACTCCCGCGAGCATCGAGGCGCGCGTCATCCGCAGGACGCTCCCGGGCGGCATGAAGCTCGCGCTTTTGCCGAAGAAAACGCGCGGCGGCACCGTGGTGGCGCAGCTCGCTCTGAGATGGGGCGACGAGCAAAGCAAGCTGAACCGCGCGGCGGCCTGCGGCGTCGCGAGCGGGATGCTGCTGCGCGGCACGCAGAAGAATTCCCGCGAGCAGCTGCGCAATCGATTCGACCGGCTCAAGGCGAACGTGGGCGTCGGCGGCGACGGGGGCTCCGTCGAAACCGTTCGCGAGAGCCTTCCCGAGGCGCTCAAGCTGATGGCCGAGGTATTGCGCCAGCCGTCTTTTCCGAACGAAGAGTTCGAGCAGCTGCGCCGCTCCTCGCTCACCAGCATCGATACGCAGAGAAGCGATCCGGGCGCGCTCGCAGGCCTCGCGCTCGCCCGCCACCTGAACCCGTACCCCCCCGAGCACTGGCTCTACACGGCCACGCTCGACGAGCGCAGCGCCCGGCTGCAGGCGCTTTCCCTGGCCGAGGTCAGGCGGTGCTACGCCGATTTCTACGGCGCCTCCGACAGCGAGCTCGCGGTCGTGGGCGATTTCGATCCGGACGAGATCGCGCGCCTCGCCCAGGAGCTCTTCGGCGGCTGGAAGAGCCCGCGCCCCTACGCGCGCATCCCTCTGCGAATCGCGGAGGTCGCGCCGGTCGACGACGTGATCAACACGCCCGACAAGGCGAACGCGGTGCTGCGCGCTGGCGTGCTCCTTCGGCTGCGCGACGACAACCCCGATTATCCGGCGCTCCTCCTCGGCAACTATCTTCTCGGCGGCTCGTCCGACTCGCGCCTGGTGCGGCGCATCCGCGAGAAGGAGGGGCTGTCCTACAGCGTCGGCTCGTTCCTGTCGGCCGACAGCTTCTTCGAGCGCGGCAGCTTCGGGGTCTTCGCCATCTACGCGCCGCAGAACCGCGCGCGGGTCGAAGCCGCGCTGGCGGAGGAGCTCCGCAGGGCGCTCGCCGAAGGTTTCAGCGCGGAGGAAGTCGAAGCCGGAAAGAAGGGCCTGCTGCAGTCGCGACAGCTCGCGCGCTCGAGCGACGCGACCGTCGCGAGCCGCCTCGCTTCCTACCTCGTGCTCGGCCGAACCTTCGCGTGGGAAGAGGAGCAGGACCGGCGGATCGCCGCCATGACGCCCAAGGCCGTGGCCGAGGCCATGCGCCGGTATCTCGATCCGGCAAAGCTCTCTGTGGTCAAGGCCGGGGATTTTACGAGCGTCGCGGCCAACCCGCCGGGGCCGAACCGGGCGAACTGAGACCCGCTACTTCAATTCCTCGTAGCGAATCACCAGAACTTCGAGCCGCTCGTCCCCGGCCGGCGTGCTGAGCGTCACCGCGTCGCCCTCGCGCGCCTTGAGCAGCGCCCGTGCGATCGGCGACACCCACGACACCCGGCCGCGCGCGGGGTCCACTTCGTCGGTACCGACGATGCTGACGGTGTGCTCCGCACCGCCCGCATCGCGGTAGGTGACGGTGGCGCCGAAGAATACCCGGTCCTGGTCCTGGTCGCGGGGATCGACTACCTCGGCGATCTCCAGGCGCTTGATGAGGAAGCGGATGCGGCGCTCGATCTCGCGCAGGCGTTTTTTCCCGTAGAGGTAATCGGCATTCTCCGAGCGGTCGCCGTTGGACGCGGCCCAGGCCACCGTCTTCACCAGCTCCGGCCGCTCGACCTCGACCAGTGTCTTCAATTCCGATCCCAGGCGCATGTGACCCAGGGGCGTGATGTAGTTCTTCTGCCCCCGCGGCACCCGGGGCTCGACTTCGATCTCCTCTTCCGGTGCGTCGCCCTCGCGCGTGAATGCCTTGCTCATCGCCCCATGTCCCACCGTAGCCGCCCTTGCGGCTCCACTATAATAGCCTCAAACAAGCCGGGGCCCGTGTAGGGAAAGCGCCATGAAGTTCATCAGCAAGCGGCTACGGGAAATCGCGCTGGTCGTCCTCGTGGCGCTCGCGGCGACCCTCGCCAACCTGCCCGAGGAAACGCTCGAGCGCTTCGACGTCGATCGGGGTCTCCTGCTCGGTTCGCTCGCCTTGACGGTTTTCATCGCGCTGTTCCTGTACCTCAAGTTCCAGTTCTTCTTCCTGGTCGTGCTGCTGGCGGTCGCCGCAAACATGCCCGGAGAAGTGGCCGAGAGCCTGGGCATGTCGACCCTGCCGCTGGTCATCGCCATGGCCACGATGGTGGGCTTTTCGCTCATCAACTACGTGGTGGACCTGCTTCCGACGGGCCTCGAGAAAAAACCGAAACAACGGAGCGCAGAAGGCATCAAGGTGCTGTTCTACGCCATCGAGAAGGGCAACCTCATCTACGCGCAGAAGGTCCTCTCCCAGAACTTCGACCCCAATCTCGTCGCCGAGAACGGCTATACGCCCCTCATGTACGCCGCGGCGCGCGGCGACTCGAAGATGGTGGAGCTGCTGCTCAGGAACGGCGCGGACGTCAACGTGGTCAGCAAGGAAGGCGACACGGCGATCGAGCTCGCCCTGCGGATCGGCTCGCACGAGTGCGCCGACATCCTGAAGAAGGCGCGTGCCGACCAGGTGGTGCGCGAGCAGGCCGCGCGGACCCCGCAGGCGAAGCAGGACTGAGGTCTTCCGGTAACAAAGTGTGTCGGGCCTGGAGCGGCGGGAACTTCGACGGGCATGCGCTGCCCAAGACGCGTTACCGAAATCATTGCAGGAGACCCCTATGTCCAAAAAGAAATTCGCCATGGTGCTGGCCGTGTGTGCGGCCGCAACGATCCTGGGCTTCGAGGGCGGCAGGCTGACCGCCGTATCGAGCTCGCAGGCCCAGACACCGCAAATCCAGAGGTCCGCCGCCGGCGCGCTCCCCGATTTCAGCGCCCTGGTCGAGCAAAACGGGCCCGCAGTCGTCAACATCAGCACCACCAGCGCGCCCGTGCGCACCCAGATGCAACTACCCCAGATCCCCGGCGAACCGGGCGACCCCATCCAGGAATTTTTCCGCCGCTTCCAGATTCCCATGCCCCAGGGCGACGCGATTCGCAAAGGGGTCGGCTCGGGTTTCATCGTGAGCGCCGACGGCTATATCCTGACCAACGCGCACGTCGTCGATGACGCGAGCGAGGTCACGGTAAAGCTCACCGACAAGCGCGAATTCAAGGCGAAGGTGATCGGCGTGGACCGCCGCACCGACGTCGCACTGGTCAAGATCGACGCAAGGGATCTCCCGATGGTCCGGATCGGGGACGCTTCGAAAGCCCGGGTCGGCGAATGGGTCGCCGCGATCGGCTCGCCTTTCGGTCTCGAGAACACCGTGACCGCAGGGATCATCTCCGCCAAATCGCGCTCGCTGCCCGACGAGAACTACGTGCCTTTCATCCAGACCGACGTCGCCATCAACCCGGGCAACTCCGGCGGGCCGCTTTTCAACATGGCAGGCGAAGTGATCGGCATCAACTCGCAGATCTACAGCCGCACGGGGGGCTACATGGGATTGTCGTTCGCGGTCCCCATCGACGTCGCGATGAAGGTCAAGACCGATCTTCAGAAATTCGGCAAGGTCAGCCGCGGGCGGCTCGGGGTCACCATCCAGGGCGTGACTCAGGAGCTGGCCGATTCCTTTGGACTGAAGAAGGCGCAGGGCGCTCTGGTCAGCGCCGTGGAACCGAAGAGTCCCGCGGACAAGGCCGGGGTCAAGACCGGCGACATCATCCTGGCGGTGGACGGACGCGCCATCGAGAATTCGATCGACCTGCCCCGCATCATCGGCGAGTCCCGCCCGGGAACCGCGGTGACCATCAAGGTCTGGCGCCAGGGCGAAACACAGGAGTTGCGCGCTTCCCTGGGCGAAGCCCCGGCGGAAAAAGTAGCCAAGGCCGACAGCGAATCGAAGACCAAGCCGAGCAAACTCGGTGTGGCGGTGCGCCCGCTGACCGAGGAGGAGCGCAAGCAGATCGAAGCCGAAGGCGGGCTGCTCGTGGAGCAATCCGAAGGCGCCGCTGCTCGGGCGGGCGTCCAGGCGGGCGACGTCATTCTCGCCTTCAACAACCAGCCCGTGAAAAGCGTGGACCAGCTGCGCCGCCTGGTGGACCGTTCGCGCGGCAGCGTCGCGCTCCTGATACAGCGCGAAGGCAACAAGATCTACGTGCCGGTCCGGCTCGGCTGATCGGAACAGACCCAAATAAAAACCGCGGCCTTCGGGCCGCGGTTTTTTTCGTCTTCGGAGAGCGCCGCGCCTGCTAGAATCGGCCGGACACCGAGGAGGACGCCATGGCCGCACCCCGATCTCTCCAGTTCGACACGCTCAGCCTGCACGCGGGACAGAGGCCCGATCCGGTCACCGGCGCGCGCGCGGTGCCGATCTATTTCACCACGTCCTTCGTGTTCCGCGACGCCGACCACGCGGCGGCGCTCTTCAACATGGAGCGCGGCGGGCACGTCTACTCGCGCATCTCCAATCCCACCAACGCGGTGCTCGAGGAGCGGGTGGCGGCCCTCGAAGGCGGCGTCGGAGCGATCGCGACGGCGAGCGGCCAGGCTGCGCTGCACTTGGCGATCGCCACGATCGCGGCGGCGGGCTCGCACATCGTCGCATCGCGCGCCCTCTACGGCGGCTCGCACAATCTGCTTTCCTATACGTTGCCGCGCTTCGGCATCGAAACCACGTTCGTCGACCCCCGCGATCTCTCCGCCTGGAAAAAGGCGATCCGGCCGGACACGAAGCTTCTCTTCGGCGAGACTCTCGGCAACCCCGGACTGGACGTCCTCGACATTTCCTCGGTCGCCGCAATCGCGCACGCCGCCAAGCTGCCGCTGCTGGTGGATGCCACCTTCACCACGCCCTACCTGCTGAAGCCTTTCGACCACGGCGCCGACCTCGTCTATCACTCGGCGACCAAGTTCCTCGGCGGCCACGGCGTGGCGATCGGCGGAGTGCTCGTGGACGGAGGCACGTTCGACTGGGAAGCCTCGGGGAAATTTCCGGAGCTGACCGAGCCCTACGCGGGGTTCCACGGCATGGACTTCCAGGAGGAGTCCAGCGTCGCGGCGTTCCTCCTGCGCGCGCGGCGCGAAGGCCTGCGCGACTTCGGCGCCTGCATGAGCCCGGCGAGCGCGTTCCAGATTCTGCAGGGCATCGAAACGCTTCCGCTGCGGATGGAGCGGCACGTCGAGAACACGCGCAAGGTGATCGCTTTCCTCGGCGGGCAGGCCGCGGTCGAGTCCATCGCCTATCCCGAGCTGCCTTCGCATCTGGACCACGCCCTCGCGCAGCGACTTCTCCCGCGCGGCTGCGGCGCCGTGTTCAGCTTCAACCTGAAGGGCGGCCGTGGCGCCGGCCGGCGCTTCATCGAGGCGTTGAGAATTTTTTCGCACCTCGCCAACGTCGGCGATGCGAAGTCGCTGGTGATCCACCCGGCGAGCACCACGCACTTTCGCATGAGCGACGCGGCCCTGGCCGAAGCGGGAATCGGACCGGGCACGATTCGCCTGTCGATCGGCCTCGAAGACCCGCAGGACCTGATCGAGGATCTCGCGCGGGCCTTGAGAGCTGCAAAGGATTGAAGATGGAACTCCGGGTCGCGAACAATCCCGCCTATGCCTACACGGGCGGGAAGACGCTCGATGCGAAGCTGCCGGCGGTCGTGTTCATCCACGGCGGCGAACAGGACCACAGCGTCTGGGCGCTGCAGTCGCGCTATCTCGCGCACCACGGCTACGCCGTGCTCGCGGTCGATCTGCCGGGGCACGGCAGGAGCGGCGGCGCGCCGCTCGCAACGATCGAGGACATGGCCGGCTGGATCGTCGCGCTGCTCGATGCGGCCACGGTAAGCACCGCGGCCCTGGTCGGCCACAGCCTGGGGTCGCTCATCGCGCTCGAATGCGCCGCACGGCATCCGCAGCGCGTCAGCCGCGTCGCCCTGCTCGGATCCGCCTTTCCGATGCGCGTCTCGCCCGATCTCCTCCAGGCGACGAAGCACCGCGAATCCGACGCCCACGGCATGATCAACGCCTGGTCTCACTCCGGCTACGCGCACTACCCGAGCAATCCTGGACCGGGATTCTGGGTGATCGGCGGGAACCTGCGGCTGATGCAGCGGCAGAAGCCGGGGGTGCTGCACGCCGACTTCGCCGCCTGCGACGCATACAAGACGGGATTCGAGCGCGCCGCGCAGCTGAAATGCCCCGCGCTGTTCCTGCTCGGTGCGCGCGACGCGATGACGCCCGCCCGCGCGGCACGGGACCTCGCGCGGGCGGTTCCGAATTCGACCGTGGTGACGCTGGACTCCGCCGGCCACAACCTCATGGGCGAAAAACCGGACGAAATTCTCGATGCCTTGGTCGATTTTCTCCGTGCCTAGGGTCGCGATACACTTCGCACATGACTCCACGATGCATAGCGCTCGCCCTTCTGCCGATCGCTTCGCCTGCGGCCCTCGCGCAGAACGTCCTGCCGGACTACGCGTGGATCGGCGCAGGCGTGCGCACGCGGCCCGCGTACGACGGCTCGGCCGCGCAGCGAACCGATTTGATTCCGACGGTGAGATACTACGGAAAGCCCTGGTTCGCGCGCACCACCCAGGGAATCCTCGAGGGCGGCGCCAGGATGGAGCTCGCGCGGGGCCTCAATGTCGGAGCGCAGCTCGCCTACGAAGGAGGCCGCCTCGCGAGCGAATCCGATTTCCTCAGGAGCAACAACGTCCCGGACATCAACCCGGGCGTTTCGGTCGGTCTGCACGTCGAATGGGACCGGAACCTCGGCCCGGTGCCGGTGACGCTGCTCGCGCGCGGGCGCCACTTCGTCGACAGCGATCGCGGCGCGCAGGCCGATCTGCGCTTCACCGCGATCGTTTTCGGGGGCGGCGCGATCACCGCCGCCGTCTTCATCCAGGGGACCCGGGCCGATTCGAAATCGAACCAGTCGTTCTACGGCATCGCGCCCGCCCAATCCACCGGCCTATCCCCTTATACGGCGGGGAGCGGCCCGCTGTATACGAGCGGCGGATTGCTCTGGGGAGTCGATCTCAGCCGGGAATGGATCGTCGTCGGCAACCTGGAGGCGCGGCGGCTGCACGGCGACGCCGCGCGCAGCCCGCTCGCGGAGCGCACCTCGAACCACTACGCCAGCGCGAGCCTGGCGTACCGGTTTTGAGGCGGGCGGCATGGTCGACGACCTCGCGCGCGCGCTGCTCCCCCAAGGCTCCTTCCTGGGCCCTTTCCTGAACGCGACAAGCATCTACGGAATCCGCTACGTGCTGCTCGCCGGGATCGCGTTCTTCGCCTGGTACGCAATGCACCGCAAGGACAAGATTCAGCGCGCGATGCCGCGCAATGCGCAGATCCGGCGCGAGATCGCCTACTCGGCGATCGCCGTCCTCGTCTTCGGCCTCGTCATCGGGCTGATCTCCGGTTACGGCATCGCGCCCTACACGCTCGTCTATCTGGACGTCGCCCGATACGGATGGGCGTATTTCTGGCTCAGCATCCCGCTCGTGATCCTCGCGCACGATGCCTACTTCTACTGGACGCACCGGCTGATGCATACGCCGGCGCTCTTCCGGATCTTTCACGGCGTGCACCACCTTTCGAGAAATCCCACGCCCTGGACCGCGTACGCGTTTCACCCGCTGGAATCGGTCGTCCAGGCGCTCGGCCTGGTGTCGATCATCTTCATCATCCCTTTGCATCCGACGGCGCTGCTGATCTTCCACACGATCTCGACCGCGATCAACGTGTACGGGCACCTGGGTTACGAGCTCTATCCGAGAGGGTGGGCGCAACACCCGCTGGGCCGCTGGATCAACACCTCGGTCGCGCACAACGCGCACCACGAGCAGGCGCGCCACAATTTCGGGTTCTATTTCCTGTTCTGGGATCGATGGATGGGGACGCTCGATCCGTCCTACGAAGCGAAGTACCGACTGAGCTTCGCGCCGCGCCCGGCTTCCTAGTCGCGCAGCTCGAGCAGCACCGGCTGATGGTCCGAGGCGTCGGTCTGGCTGTTGACGACCACTTCCGCGACGCGATGGGCCAAGTCCTCCGTCACGAAAATGAAATCGCAGGCGAAGGGCGGCCCCGGCCACTGCCGCTTGTCGTGGACGCCGATCGTCGGCGCGTGCGCTTTTCCCGGATGGGAGAGCTGCCACGCGTCACGGTAGGCGGGAACGCCGGGCGCGAGAGGAGATTGCAGGCGAGCGTGCAGCGCATCGTCCGGCTGGAAATTGAAATCCGCGGTGAGAATCGCCGAAGCGGGCCGGGGCAGCGTTCGAAACGGGCCTTCCTTCGCCGGGACCGGCGCGGCCGCGTGGCCCGCGGCTTCGATCTGCAGCTCGCGCAGCGCCTCGACCTGCGCAGCGCGCTGCATCGCCGAGTAGTACTCGAGGTGCGTCGTGGTCACGCGCAAGGGCCCGGAAGGCGACTCGAGCACGATTTCGAGCGCCGCGCGCTGCATGCTGGGCACCGAAGGATCCGCCGGCCAGGGCAGGAGGCGCCGGAACACCTGCAGGACGGGAAGGCGCGTGACGATCGCGTTGCCGAATTCGCGCCGGTCGCCTTGCGGCGCCGGTACATCCGTGGCCACGCCCTTGACGACGGTGTAGCGCGGGAACCACCGCGCGAGCGCCTCGTACTGGTTCTCGCCCCAGCTTCCCGCAAGATCGGGGTAGTTGCTCGCGATCTCCTGCAGGCACAGCACATCGAAATCGGCCATCTCCCTCGCGACCCTGCCGATGCGCGCCGGGTCGACCCGGCCGTCGCACCCGCGGCACCACTGGACGTTCCAGCTGATGAGCTTCATACGATTACCAACTGTCATTGTTAAGCGCTTGCCCGTCGGCCGCGCATTTCTCCGGCCGCGGCGACAGAAACGCGAAAGGCCGGCAAACGCCGGCCCTTCGCTTGGGGGTGATGAAGCGACGCGCTACTTCACACCGACCCTGATGAGCTGAGCCTCATCCCGCCTTGCGACCTACTGCTCGTCAGTCGTCGTCCTCGCCGCGCTCGAACCGCAGCAGGTTCGCTTCCGCCCTGCCGGAGAAGTTCTCGATCCCGACCACCATCACGCCGAGCGCTGGCGTGGCGGCGAACTCGGTCGGATCGATCGTCAGCGGCACCGAGGCGCGGGCGCGCGGCCCCACCACGGCGAACGCACCGGTGCTGACCGCATTGTTGAACGCGTTGAACCTGCCGGCGTTTGCCGCGATGGTCCCGTCCGCATTCTCGCCGAGGAAATCGAAGTCGCCGGTGAACCCGTCGAACCCCTGGGCGGCATAGGCGAAGCGCGGGCTCGACGCCTTGACGCCCGCGTCCGCGGCCACGATGGGCATCAGGATCGTCGACTCGTTGGTGGGCGCCGTGGCAGCGAAGACCACGGTCTGCTTCACCTGGACCGCCGGGCTCTTCGACAGGTCGAAGATGTTGACGCGCACGCGGCCGCTCGTCAGACCGACGCTCACGACCGCGAAGTCGAACTTGCCGTCGCCGTTCACGTCGAGGAGGATGTCGTACTCGTTGAGGACCGCGGTGGTCCACGGATGGAAGACGTTCACTGCGAAGACCAGGATCTTTCCCACGGACGCCGGCAGCCCCACGTCTTGAGCATTGAGCGACTGCACCCCGACGGCGCGCAGGCCCGCCGTCGCGGCCTTCCGGTTCTTCCCGCGCAGGCCCCAGGCGTAGAAGTCCGCCGTCCCGGTCACCGCGGATGAGTTGTTGCGAACCTCCGCCGTCGTACTCGGGGTCGCGGGGCCGAAATTGCCTGACGCGAACTTCGCTTCCACCTCCGACCGGGCCCGCGCCACGAGGAAGTACGGCACGGCGAGCGAGGCGCCGCCGTTCCCGTTCGCGGCCGTCGGGCTGAACGTGACGAGCCCGGATGCCTGGCGGAAGGCTCCGAACCCGGCAGGTCCGGAAGTCCCCGATGCGCTACCGGCGGTCGCGGCCGGAACGTTCAGCTGGACGCGCACCTCGGCGCTCTCACCTCGGTTCAGCGTCACGGTCGACGGGGAGACCGTGACCAAATGGGGCGAGTTCAGCGAGGTAGCGGGGTTCGTCGTGCTGGCCCCCTGAATGACCGACGCCGCGAACGTCTGCGTCGAGGACCCGAGGTTCTGCACCCGGATGCGTTCTTCGCCGGAGAAGTCGCGAGAGAACTCGCCCACCCCGAAGCTGACGTTGCCGGCGTCCCTGGTCCCGCGCGCGACCACCGAGGTGCGCGTAGCGGCGAGCGGCTGGACGAGCCCGGAGCCACCCAGCTTCGCCTGGAAGCCGCCGAGCTGCGACGCATCGGCCGTGTTGGCGATCGCCAGCCGGACGTTGTCCGCATCCCAGTCCGGGTGAGACTGAAGCGCCAGCGCCGCCACCCCGCTCACGTGCGGCGTCGCCATGGACGTGCCGGAAAAGCGCACGCCGAGATTGCCGGTGCCGATCGCCGTGGAGAGGACGCTCACGCCGGGCGCGGTCACGTCAGGCTTGAGGAAGCTGTCCAGGTTGCGCGGACCGCCCGAGGTGAAAGCGGCGAACCGCTTGAAGCCCGGGTTCGCGATGTCGGCGGCCGCGAGCGTCGTGCTGGCGGCGGCGATCACGGCGCGCGCGTCGGTGCTGAGCACGCTCTGCGAGTTGCCCCGCACACCGAGGAACGGGATGGTGACGATCTTGCCGGTGGCCGGATCGAAGATGTCACCCTCGAA
>WNGL01002803.1_pt1 | contig 21049 bp, 17 predicted proteins | sample 5400591 | NCBI WGS metagenome assembly WNGL01 (sample SAMN13153377, study PRJNA577476) | soil metagenome | isolation source: 80 cm soil or saprolite under Garry oak tree replicate 1 | place: USA:California | collected 2016-06-15 | reverse complement strand
TGGTTCCAGGCGCGGCCCCCCCAGAATGGACGCGGGGGGCCCAGTTGCCTGGGCCCCCCGGCGAACGACAAACGTCTCTCGAGGCTCGCTACTCGGCGCCGACGCCGAGGTAGGTGCGGAGCTTCTCCTCCTCGAACTTCTCCTGCGCCTCCTTCTCGGGCGAGAGGAGCGAGACGAGGATGCCGACCGCGAAGGCCGCCGTCATCGAGAAGATGGCGGGGTTCTTCATCGGGAATATCTCCGTCTGGAAGTGGAAGACGTCCACCCAGACGGTCTTCGACAGGAGGATCATCGTGATGGAGGAGAGCGCGCCGACGAGGATCGACCAGACTGCGCCCATCGTCGTGAAGCGCTTCCAGATGATCGACATGAGCAGGGCCGGGAAGTTCGCGGACGCCGCGATGGCGAACGCGAGACCGACCATGAAGGCGACGTTCTGGCCCTTGAAGAGGATGCCCAGGCCGACGGCGAGGACGCCGAAGATCACGGTCGCGATCTTGGCCGCCTTCACCTGCTCCTCCTCGGTCGCGTGCCCGTTCTTGATGACGGACACGTAGATGTCGTGGGAGTACGCCGAAGCGCCCGCGAGGGTGAGGCCGGCGACGACCGCGAGGATGGTGGCGAACGCGACCGCGGCGATGAAGCCGAGGAACGCGGTGCCGCCGAGGAGCTCGGCGAGGAGCGGCGACGCCATGTTGCCGCCCTTGTCGACCGAGGTGATGTACTGGCGGCCGACGAGGACCGACGCGCCGAGGCCGACGATCGGGATGATCACGTAGAAGTAGCCGATGAGGCCGGTGGCGTAGAGCACCGACTTCCGGGCCGCCTTCGCGTCCGGCACCGTGTAGAAGCGCATGAGGATGTGCGGCAGGCCGAGGAGGCCGAACATGAGGGCGAGGCCGAGGGAGATCGCCTCGACCGGGTTCGCCACGATGCCGCCCGGCTGGAGAGCGGCCGGCCCGTGCTGCTTGACCACGGCGGCGTAGAGCGCCGTCGGGCTGAAGTCGAACTTCGAGAGCACGAGGATCGTGAGGATGGTCACGCCGAAGAGGAGCAGGCCCGCCTTGATGATCTGCACCCAGGTCGTCGCGAGCATGCCGCCGAAGAGCACGTAGGCGAGCATCACGGCGCCGACGATGATCTCGGCGTACTCGTACTTGAGGCCGAACATCAGCTGGATGAGCGCGCCCGAGCCGACCATCTGGGCGATCGTGTAGAAGAGCACGGTGAGGATGCCGCCGATCGCCGCGGCGATGCGGACGGGCTTCTGGCGGAGCCGGAACGCGACCACGTCGGCGAAGGTGAACTTGCCGAGGTTGCGGAGAGGCTCGGCGACGAGGAACATGAGCGCGGGCCAGCCGACGAGCCAGCCGGTCGCGTAGATCATGCCGTCGTAGCCCTTCAGGGCGCACATGCCGGAGATGCCGAGGAACGAGGCGGCCGACATGTAGTCGCCGGCGAGGGCGAACCCGTTCTGGAGCGCGGACACGGAGCGGCCGGCCGCGTAGAACTCGGAGGAGGTCTTCGTCTTCTTGGCGGCGAAGTAGGTGATGACGAGGGTGACGGCGACGATCGCGAAGAAGAAGGCGATCGAGGCGACGGTCGGCTTGCCGAGGGTCGTTTCCATCGTGGCGGTCGGGACGGGCTCCGCAGCGAGGAGGGCGTTCAGAATCGCGCCGGGCTGGATCATGTGGGCGGTTCTCCTTTGGAGAGGGTGGGGGGGGCTAGCGCGTGAGCTGGTTCTTCAGGCGCTCGACCTCGGGGTCGTACTTCTTGTTCGCCCACGCGACGTAGTACGCGGTGAGCGACCAGGCGATCACGATGGACGCGATGCCGAGCGGGATCGCGAGCGTCGTCACCTCGCCGATCTTCTGGGAGACGAAGTCCTTGGCCGTGGCGACGAGAATGATGAAGCCGTAATAGGAGACGAAGAGCGCGGCGAGGAGCACCATGCTGATGCTCCACCGCTTCGCGACGAGGTGCTTGAAGTCGGCCGACTCGATCACCTCGTGGGCCGACTTGTGGATCCGCTCCGCCTTGGGGGCGACGACATTCGACATGGATATCCTCCGGTGCGCGGGAAACTCTGGGCGTCGAAGCGTATAACACCTCGGTTTGCGCGTTGACCAGGGGCCCATGCAGAAAATTGCGCGGTGGGATTGACGGCGATCAATTCATATTGGGCGGGTCCGGTCGACGATTTCGCGAAAGGTAAATTCTGCGCGCATCGTCTGCGATCCCGGCGCAGGATTTGCCGTTCGGGGCCGTTTTCTGTTACTCTCTCGAGCCCTGGCCGGTGAAAACCGTCCTACCCCATTAGATGTAGCGGCGGGATCGCGGGGTCCAGGATGAAGCTTGCGCTGGTCGCAGACGTCCACGCCAACCTGGAAGGGTTGTGCGCGTGCCTCGATCACGCGGAGTCCCAGGGAGCCGAGCGCCACGCGTTCCTCGGCGACCTCGTCGGCTACGGCGCCGATCCCGGGCCCGTCGTCGACCTGGTCCGCCGGTACGTCGAAGAGCGTGGTGCACTGGCAGTGAAGGGCAACCACGATCAGGCGGCGGTCGTGGCGGAGGAGGCGGACGCGATGCGCCGCTCCGCGGAGCTCGCCATCGAATGGACCCGCGCCCATCTCGGCCCCGCGCAGCTCGAGTTCCTCGCTCGGCTGCCGCTCGTCGTCCGTGACGACCGGCTCTTCCTCGTGCACGCGAGCCCGGAGGAGCCGCCCCACTGGGTCTACGTGACCGACCCGACACGCGCAGCGGCCGGGCTCGCCGCCTCGGCGCCGGCGACGTGGGTCTTCTGCGGCCACGTCCACGAGCCGGTGCTGTACACTGTGGGAGCGACGCCCCGGCCGGTCGCGTTCCGCCCCGTCCCGGGGGTCCCGATCCCCGTCCCGCCGCACCGCCGCTGGCTCGCGGTGGTCGGCTCGGCGGGGCAGCCGCGGGACGGGAACACCGCCGCCTGCTACGCGATGCTCGACACCGACCGCGCCACCCTCGCCTTCCACCGCGTCCCTTACGACTGGCGCGTCGCGGCCGCGAAGGTGCGGGCCGCCGGGCTGCCGGAGAGCCTCGCGCGCCGCCTCGAGCGGGGGGAGTGATGGGCGCGCTCCTCGTTCCCGGCACCGAGATCGACGGGTTCCGGATCGAGAGGCCGCTCCACGCCGGGGGGATGGCGGTCCTCTACGAGGTGACCGGCCGCGACGTCGGCTTCCCCCTCGTCATGAAGGTCCCGCGCCTCGGGTTCGGCGAGCCCGCCGAGAGCGTCATCTCCTTCGAGGTGGAGCAGCTCGTCCTCGCCGCGCTCGAGGGCCCGGCCGTCCCGCGCTTCGTCGCCGCCGGCGACCTCTCGCGCCAGCCGTACCTCGTCATGGAGCGGATCGAGGGGCGCACGCTCGACGCGTGGACCGACGACGGGCCCGTCGAGGCCGCCGAGGTCGCCCGGCTCGGCGCGGCGCTCGGGACCGCGCTCCACTCCATCCACCTCCAGGAGGCGATCCACCTCGACGTGAAGCCGTCGAACGTGATGATCCGGCCCGGCGGTGAGGCGGTGCTCATCGACTTCGGGCTCGCCCACCACGCCCACTACCCGGACCTCCTCGCCGAGGAGATCCGGAGTCCCATCGGCTCGGCCCCGTTCATCTCGCCCGAGCAGGTGATGGGGGTGCGCTGGGATCCGAGGAGCGACGTCTTCGCCCTGGGGGCCGTCCTCTACGAGCTCGCGACCGGGCGCTTCCCGTTCGGGATGCCCTCCTCGCTCGGCGCCCTTCGGAAGCGGCTGTGGCGGGATCCCGTCCCGCCCCGCGCGATCGTGAAGGAGACCCCGGAGTGGTTGCAGGAGGTGATCCTCCATTGCCTCGAGCCGGACCCGGACGCGCGCTACCCCTCCGCCGCGCAGGTCGCGTTCGACCTCTCGGACCCGCCGCAGATCGGGGTCGGGCCGCGCGGAAGGAAGCTCCGCCGGGACGGCAGGCTCGAGGTGTTCCGTCGCTGGTTCCGTGCGGTGGGGCTCGAACCCGGCGAGGCGCCCGGGCCGACCCGCCGGCTCGCCGGGCCGGCGATCGTGCTCGTCGCGATCGCGACGCAGCACACGGACGACGCGCAGCTCGACGCGCTCCGTGAGGCGGTCCGGCGCATCCGCGCCGCCTCCCCCGAGCAGCGGCTCGCCTGCATCACGGTGATCCGGCCCGCGCCCGAGCTCGGCGGCGAGCGCGAGGAGGACGCAGCCACGAGCCAGCGGATCAGGCACTCCGTCATCCTGCGCAACTGGGCCGAGCCGCTCGGGCTCTCGGCCGGGCAGATCTCGTTCCACGTGATCGAGTCGAACGACCCGGCGGACGCGATCCTGAAGTTCGCGCGGCTGAACCAGGTGGACCACGTCGTCATCGGGGCGCCGCCGCGGGACGTCGCGCTGCGCGGGATGCTCGGGGCGGTCTCCTCGAAGGTCTCCTCCGACGTCGCCCCCGAGCTCCAGTTCTTGCGCCTGCTCGGGACGGTGTCGTCGAAGGTCGCGGCGGAGGCGCCCTGCACGGTCACCGTGGTGCGGCCCCGCGAGGCGACGCCTTGAGGTGGACCTTCTTCGAACGGACTACGCGTCGTGGTGGATCTCGCGGTCCTTCGTCTCCGGCATGAAGAGCGTGCCGAGGACCGCGGTCATCACCGAGATGACGATCGGGTACCAGAGGCCGTAGTAGATGTCGCCCGTCGCGGCCACCATCGCGTAGCCGATCGTCGGCAGGAAGCCGCCGAACCAGCCATTGCCGATGTGGTACGGCAGGGACATCGACGTGTAGCGGATGCGGGCCGGGAAGAGCTCCACGAGCCACGCCGCCATCGGCGCGTACACCATCGTCACGTACAGCGCGAGGAGGAAGACCAGGAAGACGACCATCGGGACGTTGACCTTGCTCATGTCCGCGGCGGCCGGGTACTTCGCGGCCTTGATGGCGTCACCCATCGTCTGGTCGAACGCGCCCAGCTGCGTCTTGAGGTCGGCGGCGGCGAGGATGCGCCCGTCGAACGACGGGATCACCGCGAGCGCCCCGACCTTCACGATCGCGAGCGTGCCGGCCGGCGCGGCCTCGTTGTGGTAGGGGATCGCCTTCCTCGCGAGCCAGCCCTTGGCGATGTCGCAGGACGAGGTGAACTTGCGCTTGCCGACCGGGTCGAACTGGAACGAGCAGTCGCCCTCGGACGCCACGACCGTCACCGGGTTGTCGTTCGCCGCCGCGAAGATGTCCGGGTTCGCGGCCTTGGTGAGCGCCGTGAAGATCGGGAAGTAGGTCACGGCGGCGACGACGCAGCCGAACATGATGATCTTCTTGCGGCCGATCTTGTCGGAGAGGACGCCGAACACGATGAAGAACGGGGTCGCGAGCATGAGGCCCGCGGCGACCATCAGGTTGGCCGGCTGGGCCGGGACCTTGAGGGTCTCGGTGAGGAAGAACAGCTCGTAGAACATGCCCGTGTACCAGACCACCGCCTGGCCGGCGACGCCGCCGAAGAGGGCGAGGAGCACGATCTTGAGGTTGCCCCAGCGGAGGAAGGACTCGGTGAGCGGAGCCTTCGAGCCCTTGCCCTCGGCCTTCATGCGCTGGAAGACCGGGGACTCCTGCAGCTTCATCCGGATGTAGACGGAGACCGCGAGCAGGAGGATCGAGATGAGGAACGGGATGCGCCAGCCCCAGTCGTCGAACTTCGCGCCGAGCGCGACACGGCAGCCGAGGATCACGAGCAGGGAGACGAAGAGGCCGACGGTGGCCGTCGTCTGGATCCAGCTCGTGAAGAAGCCGCGCTTGTCCTTCGGCGCGTGCTCGCAGACGTAGGTCGCCGCGCCGCCGTACTCGCCGCCGAGCGCGAGGCCCTGGAAGAGGCGGAGGCCGATGAGGATGATCGGCGCCGCCACGCCGATGGAGGCGTAGGACGGCAGCATGCCGACGATGAACGTCGACAAGCCCATGATCATGATGGTGACGAGGAAGGTGTACTTGCGGCCGATGAGGTCGCCGAGCCGGCCGAAGAAGATCGCGCCGAACGGACGGACCGCGAACCCCGCCGCGAAGGCGAGGAGGGCGAAGATGAACTGGCTCGTCTCGTTGAGGCCGGAGAAGAACTGCTTCGCGATCACCGCCGCGAGAGATCCGTAGAGGTAAAAGTCGTACCATTCGAAGACGGTGCCCAGCGACGAGGCGATGATGACCATCTTCTCGCTCTGGATGATGGGGACCGCTGCAGCCGATGCCGCGGGAGGCTCGTTCTGCGTGACCGGGGCCAAGGGCATGTCGGGTCCTCCAGGGTGGACACGGGCGGATCGCAGGGGCTGCGGTTCGAACGACCATCGGTACCATATCGGTTTGCAGCAACGCAATGCTTGCGCGCAGCATTGTCCGCACGGCCGCGTTTGCGCAGTCACCCAATGTATATCATTGAAATCACACGATCTCGGCTGCGCGCGTTGCGCGGACGTTGTACCGTTTCTGCGTGAGGACGCACCGTGAATCGCGTCCGAGGCCTCCGCCATGACCCCTGAACGGCAGCGCGCCTACTGGAGACGGAACCTCGCCTATATCGGCGTCCTCCTCTCGATCTGGGCCTCGGTCTCGTACGGCGCGGCGATCGTCTTCGCGGACGCGCTCGACGCGGTCCGCGTCCTCGGGTTCCCGCTCGGCTTCTGGTTCGCGACGCAGGGCTCCATCCTGGTGTTCGTCGTGCTGGTCTTCGTCTACGTGAAGCTCATGAACGACCTCGACCGGAAGTTCGGCGTCTACGAGCGCTGAGCTGGGAGGGAGGCACGATGGGAGCGGTCGCCTGGACGTGGCTCGTGGTCGTGGCCTCGTTCGCGCTGTACTTCGCGGTCGCGCTCTGGTCGAAGGCGCGCACCGCCGCCGACTACTACGTCGCCGACCGGGCGATCAGCCCGGTGCTGAACGGCATGGCGACCGGCACCGACTGGATGTCGGCCGCCTCGTTCATGTCGATGGCCGGGCTCATGGCGGTGATGGGCCGCGACGGCTCCGCCTACCTCATGGGCTGGACCGGCGGCTACGTCCTCCTCGCCGTCCTGCTCGCGCCGTACCTGCGCAAGTACGGGAAGTTCACGGTCCCGCAGTTCGTCGGCGACCGGTACTACTCGAACGCCGCCCGGGTGGTCGCGCTCCTCTGCGCGATCGCGATCTCGTTCACCTACGTCGCGGGCCAGCTGCGCGGGGTCGGCATCGTGCTCGCCCGCTTCCTCGGGGCCGGCGTGACGCAGGGGGTGCTCGCGGGCGCGGTGGTGGTCCTCCTCTACGCCGTGCTCGGCGGGATGAAGGGGATCACCTACGTGCAGGTGGCCCAGTACGTGGTCGTCATCGCGGGCTACCTCGTCCCCGCGATCTTCGTCTCGATGATGCTGACCGGGAGCCCGGTCCCGCCGCTCGGGATGGGCGGGACGCTCACGCCCGAGGGCGCCGCCTTCCTCGGCGCGCGGCCGGGGGAGGAGCTCCTCCGCGTGGTCGACCGGCTCACGATCGAGCTCGGGTTCCCCGCCTTCACGTCCGGGTGGCGCCCGCGCCTCGACGTCCTCGCGATCACCGCGGCGCTCATGGTCGGGACCGCGGGCCTGCCCCACATCATCATCCGCTTCTTCACGGTCCCGAAGATCCGCGACGCGCGCTCCTCCGCCGCCTGGGCGCTCCTGTTCATCGCGGCGCTCTACACGACGGCGCCGGCGGTGGCGGTCTTCGCGCGGGCCTCGTCGATCGCGACGCTGCAGGGCAAGCCGGCGGCGCAGGCGCCCGCGTGGCTCGGGGCGTGGCGCGAGACCGGGCTCGTCGGCTTCACGGACAAGGACGGCGACGGGCGCATGCGCCTCTCCGCCGATCCGGCGCGGAACGAGGTGTCGCTCGATCCGGACGTCCTCGTGCTCGCGAACCCGGAGATCGCGCGGCTCCCCCCTTGGGTGGTCGCGCTCGTCGCCGCCGGGGCGCTCGGCGCGGCGCTCTCCACCGCGGCCGGGCTCCTCCTCGTCATCGCCGCCGCGATCTCGCACGACCTCCTCAAGTCCGTGCTCTACCCGCGGATGAGCGACCGGGGGGAGCTCTGGGCGGCGCGGCTCTCCGCGCTCTGCGCGACTGCGGCGGCGACCGCCGTCGCGCTCCACCCGCCGGGCCGCGTCGCGGAGGTCGTGGCGCACGCCTTCGGGCTCGCCGCCTCGTCCTTCTTCCCGGTGATCCTCGCCGGCATCTTCTGGAAGCGGGCGACCAAGGCCGGCGCCATCGCCGGCATGTCGGCCGGCATCCTCTTCACCGGTGGCTATATCCTCTGGTTCCGGGTCCTCTACCCCGAGCTCGGCCCGGACCGCTGGCTGCTCGGCATCTCGCCCGAGGGGATCGGCATCGTCGGGGCGCTGCTCGCGTTCGCGGTGATCGGCGTCGTCTCGCTCCTCACCGAGGCGCCGCCGAAGGAGGTGCAGGACCTCGTCGCCTCGCTGCGCTACCCGCGGGAGGCGCAGCCCACGGGCTCGGGGTCGGGGAGGAGGGTGTTCCGCTAGTGGACGCGCTCGACCCGGTGGCGTACCTGCGCGCGACGCCGCCGTTCCACGCGCTCCCGGAGCCGCTCTTCGAGGCCGCGGCGGCCGAGCTCGAGGTCGGCTTCTACCCCGCCGGCACCTGGCTCGTCCGCACCGGCGGCACGCCGCTCGAGCGGCTCTACGTCATCCGCAAGGGCGCGGTCCGCCTCGAGCGGGAGGGGCAGCCGGTACAGGTGCTCGAGGACGGGGAGACCTTCGGCTACACGTCGCTCATCACCCGCCAGTCGACGCTCGACGTGGTCGTGGAGGAGGACCTCCTCGCCTACGAGCTGCCCGGCGCGCAGTTCGAGCGGCTGCGCGAGGCGGACGCCGGCTTCGCGGGCCACTTCGCGGTGGGCCTCGCGGCGCGCCTGCGGAACAGCCTCGAGCACTCGCCGGTGGTCCGGTTCCGGGCGAACCTCTCGCAAGAGCTCGGGCGGCTCCTGCGCCGCCCGGCGGTCTGGATCGCGGCCGAGGCCACCGTCGCCGACGCCGCCCGGGTGATGCGGGCGGAGGGGATCTCCTCGGTGCTCGTGCGCGGCGATCCGCCCGGGATCGTCACCGACCGCGACTTCACGAACCGCGTGCTCGCCGACGGGCTCGGGCCCGGGACGCCGGTCGCGGCGGTCGCGTCGCGGCCGCTCCGGACCCTGCCCGACACGACCCCCATGCACGAGGCCTGGGGGAGGCTCCTCGAGTCCGGCGCCCACCACGTGCCCGTGACGCGCGGCGGCGAGGTCGCCGGCGTCGTCACCGCGAACGACCTCCTCAAGGCCTCGGCCCCCGGGCCGATGGCGGTGCTGCGCGAGGTGGAGCGGCTCGCCTCGCGCGCGAGCCTCCCGGGCTACGACGCGCGCGTCGCGCAGATGGACGCGGCGCTCCTCGCGGGCGGCCTCGACGCGCCCGCGATCGGCCAGCTCGTGTCCCGGCTCAACGACGCGCTGCTCGCGCGGATCCTGGCCTGGGCGGAGGCCGACCTCGGGCCGGCGCCGGCGCCGTGGGCGTGGCTCGCCTTCGGCTCGGAGGGGCGGCGCGAGCAGACGCTCCTCACCGACCAGGACAACGGGCTCGTGTTCGCGGACGCGGGGCGCGAGCACGCCGCCTGGTACGCCGCGCTCGCGGAGCGCGTGAACGCGGACCTCGAGGCGGCGGGGTTCCCGCCGCGCCCGGCGGGGCACGTGGCGCGCCGATCGCTCGCGACGCTCTCCGAGTGGGCCCGCCGGTTCAACGACTGCATCGACGAGCGGCGCCCGCACGCCGCCGCGCTCCTCTTCGACTTCCGGAAGGTGGGCGGCGCCCTCGACGTCACGCCCCTCGAGCTCGCGGTGGGCCGCGCCCAGCGGAACCCCGCCTTCCTGCGCCACCTCGCGCGCGCCGCGGTCGAGCACGCCCCCCCGGGCTCGCTCGGGCTCCGTCTGCACGCCGGCGGCCACGCCGATCTCAAGGCGCAGGGGATCGTGCCGATCGTCTACCTCGCCCGCTGCTACGGGCTCGAGGTCGGCGCGCGCGCCCGCGGCACCCTCGAGCGGCTCGAGGCCGCGGCGCACGCCGGGCTCCTCTCCCAGGACGCGCACGAGAGCGTCGCCCACGCCTACCGGTTCCTCCTCGGGCTGCGGCTCCGGCACCAGCTGCGACAGCTCTCGGAGGGGAGCGCCCCTGGCTCGGAGGTGCACCTCGCCGAGCTCTCGGCGATCGAGCGGAGCCGGCTCAAGGAGTCCTTCCGGGCGATCGCGCGCTGGCAGGAGCGCGCCGCCTATCACTACCGCACGGACTTCTTCTAGCGCGCCCGCGATGGCCTCCGTCGACCCCAAGACCTGGCTCCGGACCACGCCGCCCTTCCAGGCGCTCGCCGCGCCGCGCTTCGAGCGCGCCGCCGAGGCGATCGACGTCGTCTACCACCCGGCGGGGACTTGGCTCGTCCGCACGGGCGGTCGGCCGCTCGAGCACCTCTTCGTGATCCGCAAGGGCGCGGTCCGGATCGAGCGCGACGGGCAGACGATCCAGGTGCTCGAGGAGGGGGAGACCTTCGGCTACACCTCCCTCCTCACCGGGCAGGCGAACCTCGACGTGCAGGTCGAGGAGGATCTCGTCGCGTACCGCCTGCCCGCGGCGGAGTTCCGCGCCCTCCTCGAGGACCCGAGCTTCGCGAGCCACTTCGCGCTCGGGCTGGCCGAGCGGCTCAAGTCGGCGCTCGCGCAGCCGCCCGCCGCCTCCTTCCGCACCGACCTGTCGCTCGAGGTGCAGCACGTCGCGCGCGAGCCGGCGGTCTGGGTGGACGCCGAGGCGACCTGCGGAGAGGCCGCCCGTCGGATGCGCGAGGAGCGCGCGAGCTGCGTGCTCGTCCGCGGCAGCCCGCCCGGCATCGTCACCGACCGCGACTTCCGGAACCGCGTCCTCGCGGAGGGGCTCGGCCCGGACGCGCGCGTCGCCGCGGTCGCGACCGCGGCGCCGAGCACCATCCGCGCGGGCGCGCGCGTGTACGAGGCGTGGGCGGCGCTCCTCGACGCGGGCGTGCACCACCTCCCGGTGGTCCGCGGCGAGGAGATCGTGGGGGTCCTCACCTCGACGGACCTCCTCCGCTGCTCCGCCCACTCGCCGATGACGGTCCTGCGGCGGGTCGAGCGGCTCGCCGGTCGGGCGAGCTTGCCGGGCTACGCCGCCACGGTCTCGGAGATGACCTCGGCCCTGCTCGCCGGCGGCCTCGAGGCGAACGTGATCGCCGGCTTCGTCGCGCGGCTCAACGACGCCCTGCTCCAGCGGGTCGTGCGGATGGCGGAGGACGACCTCGGGCCGCCGCCGTGCCCCTGGGCCTGGCTCGCGCTCGGCTCGGAGGGGCGGATGGAGCAGACCCTCCTCACCGACCAGGACAACGCGCTCGTCTGGGAGGGGGAGGGCGAGGGGCCCCCTCCCCAGCCCCGCTCCGCGGGGCGAGGGAAGTCCGGGGACGAGTTCCGCGCCTGGTTCGTCCGCTTCGCCGAGCGCGTCCACGCCGACCTCGAGGCGGCCGGCTTCCCGCGTTGCCCGGGCGGCTACATGGCGCGTGGCTGGAACGGCACGCTCGACGAGTGGAAGCGCCGGTTCGAGGAGTGGATCGACGCGCCCTCGCCCGAGGCGCTCCTCCACGGCGCGATCTTCTTCGACTTCCGCGCCGTCGCGGGGGACCTCGACCTCGCGACGCTCGAGGCGAGCCTCGCCGACGCGCCGAGGAAGCCGGTCTTCGTCCGCTTCCTCGCGCGGAACGCGCTCGACTTCCGGCCGCCGCCGCTCCTCCTGCTCACGATGCGCGGGCACTCGACGGTGGACCTGAAGCTCCACGGGATCGCGCCGGTCGTCCTCCTCGCGCGCGCCTACGGGCTCGAGCTCGGCGGCGCCGAGCGCAACACCCTCGACCGGCTCGAGGCGGCGGCGCGTGCGGGGAGGTTGCAGGAGACGGTCTACACGGAGGTGGCGGAGGCGTATCGGTTCCTGGTCGGGCTCCGGCTCCGGCTGCAGCTCGATCGCATCACCCGCGGGAAGCCGCCGTCCTCGGCGGTGACGCTGGCCGAGCTCTCCGCCGTCGAGCGCGGGCACGTGAAGGACGCGCTCCGTGCGGTGAAGGCGTTCCAGGAGGCGGGCGCGCTCCACTTCCGGACGGACTACGCATGAGCTTCTTCTCGTCGCCGGCGTGGGACTCCCTCGTCTACTGGGCGCTCGATCTCGAGACGGGCGGCCTCGACGCGCGGCGCGACCCCATCCTCGCGGTCGGGATGCTCCCCGTGCGCGACGGGCGGGTGCGGCTCGGGGAGAAGTACCGGACCCTGGTGAGGCCCGCCGACGGCCAGCCCATCGACCCCGAGTCGGTCCGCGCGCACCAGCTCGTCCGGGACGAGGTGAAGGACGCGCCGCCCATCGCGGAGGTGCTCCCGGAGATCGAGCGGCGCCTGGCGGGCGGCGTGCTGCTCGTCCACCACCGGGCCGTCGACGTCGCCTTCCTCGAGGACGCGTACCGCCGGAGCGGGATGCGCTGGCCGGCGCCCCCGGTGGTGGACACGGTCGACCTGCTCGTGAAGGTCGCGCGGAAGGTCCACCGCGCCCGCCCCGAGCTCCCCGCCGATCCGCCCGTGCTGAACCTCTCCGCGGCGCGGGAGGCGCACGGGCTGCCGCCGTACCAGGCGCACGACGCGCTCTCGGACGCGCTCGCCACGGCGGAGCTGTTCCTCGTCCTCCGCCACGCGCTCGGCGCGCGCACCCTCCGCGATCTCAGGTGACGGTCGGCGCGACCCGCGCCGGCCGCGACCCGAGGAGCAGCGCGGCGAGCGCGACGAGCTCGAGCCCCGCGGCCCAGCCGAACAGCGGCGCCGCGCCGCCGAGCCGGTCGTACCCGATCCCGGAGAGCGCGTAGCCGGCGGCGTTGGCGCCGCCGAAGACGATCCCGCCGAAGACCGCCTGGCCGGTCGCGCGCAGCCGCGGGGGCACGAGGTCGCCGAGCGCGCGCACCGCGCTGCCCCAGAAGAGCCCGAAGGTGAGGCCGTGGAGCGCCTGCAGCCCCGCGACCACGGCCGCGTCCGTGGCGCGGGCGGTGAGGCCCCAGCGCACCGCGGACGCCGCCATCGAGACGGCGAGGAGCGCGCGCAAGGAGAAGCGCCGCTCGAGGCGCGGGAAGGCGAGCAGCACCCCGATCTCGGCCAGGACGCCGACCGCCATGCCCGCGCTCGTGACGTCGTCCGGCAACCGGAGATCGCGGACCAGCACCCCGAAGAAGAGGTGGTACGGCGCGCACGAGGCCCAGTGGAGCGCCGCCGGGCCGAGGAGCGACCAGAGCCGCCCGTCGCCGAGGAGCGCGAGCATGTCGCGCGGAGCGGGCCGGTCGCCGTGCCGGGGCGTGGACGGGATCCCGCGCGCGACGAGGGCGTAGCCGCCGATGCACGCCACGACGACGAGCGGCACGAGGAGGTCCGCCGGCCGCCCGCCCCGGAGCGTGAGGACCCGCCCGACCGCCACGGTGAGGGCGATGAAGCCGAGCGAGCCGAAGAGCCGGACCCGCGCGTAGGAGACGCCCGGGTTGTCCCGGCACCATTCGATCGTGATCGAGTCCGCGAGCGGGACGACCGCGCGGTCGCCGAGCGCCATGAGCACCACGACCGCGCCGACCTCGAGCGGCGTGCGCGCGAAGGGGAGGAGCAGCACGGCGAGCCCGACCCAGGCGGTCGCACGGCGCAGCGCCCGCTCGGGCGTCGCGCGGTGGTCGGCCCAGGTCGCCCACGCCACCGCGACGAGCGGCGCGAGCGGGAAGGACGGGAGCATCTGGACGAGGCCGATCTGCTTCCCGGAGAACCCGAGCCCCTTCAGGTAGACCGCGAAGAAGGGCAGGTACGTCCCGACGTTCCCGTAGTACAGGAAGTAGAGCGCGCGCAGGCGCGTCGCCGTCGAGGCCGGCACGGAACGCATGTATCACGTGAACGTGAACGTGGACGTGGACGTGGACCTGGACCTGGACTTCGACCTCGACCTCGACCTAGTCCAGGACCAGGACCAGGACCAGGACCAAGTCCAAGTCCAAGTCCAAGAGGATTCATGACCGACGTCGTCGGAATGGTCTTATGCGCCGGGCTCGGAACCCGGCTCCGGCCGCTCACGCTTCGCGTGCCGAAGCCGGCGGTACCGGTGTGCGGCGTCCCGCTCATCTCGTGGACGCTCGGCCTCCTCGCAGGCGCCGGCGTCGCCCGCGCGGTCGTGAACGTCCATCACCTGCCCGACGCGATGGCGGCGGCGGCGGAGGCGGGGGCGCGCACGGCCGGGCTCCCGCTCGCGATCTCGCGCGAGCCCGTGATCGCCGGAACGGGCGGCGCGCTCCGGGAGGCGCGGCGCCACCTCGAGGGCGCCGGCGCGATCGTGGTCGTGAACGGCGACGTCCTCTTCGACCTCGACCTCGGCCCGGCGCTCGCGGCGCACCGCGCCTCCGGCACGCTCGCGACGATGTTGCTCCTGCCGATGCCCGCGGGCGCCTCCTACGCCGCGGTGGAGGTGGACCCCTCCGGCGCGGTCCGCCGGATCGCGGGCGCGTTCGGGCCGGGCCCCCTCCCCAGGCCCGCTCCGCGGGGCGAAGGGAGTCCGGGGACGAGCGGCGACCGGCTCTCGCCGTGGCACTTCACCGGCGTGCACGTCCTCTCGCCGGCGCTCCTCGATCGCGTTCCGGCCGCGCCGTTCGAGTGCGACGTGAACCGGCACGTCTACCCGCCGCTCCTGGCGTCGGGCGCCGTGCGCGGCCTCGTCGTCGACGGTTACTGGAACGATCTCGGGACGCCCGCGCGCTACCTCGAGGCGAGCCGCGACGTCCTCCTCGGGCGCGTGCCGCTCAGCCGATTCGAGCGCGCGGATCCGCTCGGGCGCTCGCGCGCGATCGCCCCCGGGATCCGCGCCGGGCCGGGCGCGACGGTCGACCTCGAGGCGACGCTCGTCGCCCCGACGTTCCTCGGCGCGGGCTGCCGCGTGCCGGCGGGCGCGACCGTCGAGGACGCCGTGCTCTGGGACGGCACCTCGCTCGCGTCCGGCGAGCGGGTGGTGCGCGCGATCGCGGCGGGAACCGACCGGATCTCGGCGGGCTGACCGTTACCCGAGGACCTGCACGAGCACGCAGGTCACGTTGTCCTGCCCGCCGCCCTCGTTCGCCGCGTCGACGAGCGCCTGTGCGCCGCCGCGGAGGTCCTTCGGATGGCCGCGGACGATCTCCGCGATCCGCTCGTCCGGCACCATCCCGGTGAGCCCGTCGGAGCAGAGGACGAACACGTCGCCCGGCTCCACCGGGACGCGCTGCACGTCCACCTCGACCGCCTCGCGCATCCCGAGCGCGCGAACGATGACGTTCTTGTGCGGGAACGCCTGGATCTCCTCGGGGGTGAGGGCCCGGCTCTTCTTGTAGTCGTTGAGGAGCGAGTGATCCTCGGTGAGCTGCCGGAGGACGCCGGCGTGAAGGACGTAGGCGCGGCTGTCGCCGACGTGCCCGACGAGGACCTCCTCCCCCGCGCGCGGCACCGACAGCGCGACGAGGGTGGTCCCCATCCCGCGGAGCCGCTGATCGGTCGCGGCGCGCTCGAAGATCCGGAGGTTCGCGAGCTTCACGCCGGTGCGGAGCCGGTTCTCGTCGTAGCCGCGGGCCGGGTCCAGCTTGAACGGCCAGGTCGCGTCCTCGTCGCGCCCGGTCATCCGGAAGAACTCGGCCATCTCCTCCACGGCGATGCGGGCGGCGACCTCGCCCGAGGCGTGTCCGCCCATGCCGTCGGCCACGCAGAAGAGGCTCTCCTCGGGAAGGAGGAGGTAAGCGTCCTCGTTGTGGGTCCGCTTCCGGCCGACGTCGGTCGTGCCCGCGTGGCTCAGCCGCACCCGGAGAGAGTATCACGGCAAGACGATCTCGACCGGGGGACCGGTCTCGATCCGGACGGTGCGCGCGGCGGAGTACAGGTCGCCGTCGACCGTGAAGCGGGGCGCCTCGCCCTCGAGCACGAGCTCGCGGGCCACCTCGTCCTGCGCGACGCGGCGGCGCCACGGGCGGCCCCGCCTGAGCCGGGGGAGGGAGAGGACGAGCTGCGCGAGGGAGCCGGTCACCCCGACCGCGTGGAACGAGCCCGGCTGCTCCCCGCACCGGTGGAAGGCGCGGAAGCCGAAGCCGGCCTCGGGGGTGGAGGCCGCGGCGACCGCGAGGAAGCTCCCGTCCTCCCACTCGTCCCCGTCGGTCGCGACCCGCAGCCGCTCCCGGCGGCCGAGCGCCTCCGCGAACGGTCCGCCCACGATCGCGGAGCAGATGCCCTGCGCGACGAGGAGCGCGGCGCGCGCCGGCGAGGTGCGCGGATCCCGGTTGTAGCGGTCGAGGAACGAGACGATCGCGCCGGTGCCGAAGATGAAGCCGTACCGCGGATCGGCCTCGTCCGCCGAGACCCGAAGGAGGTCGCGGGCCGCGGTGCGGAGCGGGAAGCCGCGCCGCCGCTGGTCGAGGATCCCCTGGAGGATGTGCTCGGGGCGGCCGGCGATCCCGTGCCCGTTCGCGACGGTGTTCATCGAGCCGCCCCGCAGGAGCAGGATCTTCGGGAGGGGCGCGCTCCCGAAGGCGCGCGCGAGCTCGGTGACGACGAAGTGGCCCGTGCCGTCGCCGCCGTTCACCGCGACGACGTCGACGCCGCCCGCCCGGAAGCGCTCGACCGCCCGGACGAGCTCGTCGGGCGTGGACGCGTCGGCGACCTCGCCGTCGTCCCCGAGCTGCTCGCGCAGCCTGCGCGCGAGCGCGGGCCGGCCGCGGTTGCGCCGCGCGCGGGGGTTGTTCACGATGCCGATCCCGCCCATGCCGAACCCTTCGACCGCCCCGGGGCCCTTTCTGCCGCCCCTCGACCCGCCGCTCCAGGTCGTCCTCGTCTCGCCCCAGATCCCCCCGAACACCGGAAACGTCGCGCGCACCTGCGCGGTGACCGGCTGCCGGCTCCACCTCGTCGGCCCGCTCGGGTTCTCCCTCGACGAAAAGAATCTCCGCCGCGCCGGCCTCGATTACTGGAGCGAGGTCGCCCCGGAGGTCCACCGCGACTGGCCGGAATTTGAGGCGCGCGCGCTCCGAGGTCAAACGGAAAAGCTGCACCTCTTCACCGCGCGTACCGGCCGGAGCGTGTTCGACGCTCCGTTCGCGCCGGGCGACTTCCTCGTGTTCGGCCAGGAGCAGCTCGGCCTCCCGCCCGCCCTCCTCGGGGCCTGGCCGGCGCGCCAGACGTGCATCCCGATGCGGGAAGGGATGCGCAGCCTGAACCTCGCGGTGGCGACCGGTATCGCCGTCTATGCCGCGTTCGCGACGCTGCGTCCCGTCCCACGATAGAATCCGAAGGCTTGAGCCTCCTCTCCCAGCCCGGCGAGCTCGCCGAGGCACCGCTCGCCGCGGTCCTGCTCGACGCGCTCAACGTGCGCGCGAGCGGGGTCCTCGAGGTCGCGCACGGTGGCGGGACGTCCCGGCTGTGGTTCAGGGACGGCCGCCCCGTCGGGGCGCAGGTCGCCACCGGGTTCCGTCCGCTCGGGTTGATGCTCCTCCAGGCGGGGCTCATCGACGTCGACGCGCTCTCGAGGAGCCTCGCGCGGATGGCGGAGACGCGCCGGCCGCAGGGCATGATCTTGGTCGAGATGGGCGCGGTCTCCGCCGAGGACGTGGGCCGCACGCTCGCCGAGCAACAGGCGAGCTACTTCGCGCTCATCGCCGCGCTCGACTCGGGCCGGTTCTCGTTCGACGCGGCCGCACCGGTCCCGGAGTGGACCGCGAGCGCGCGGCTCTCGGCCGCGCGGACCATCTTCGAGGCGCTCGAGCGGCCCCAGGCGAACGCGCTCGTCGCCGCGGCGCTCCAGCCCGCGGCGGAGGCCGGGGTGCGGCTCTCCTCCGGGTACCCCGAGGTCGAGGAGAGCTTCCGGTGGTCCGACGCGGAGCGCGCGCTCGTCGCGCGGCTCCATCGGTCGACGTCGCTCGAGACGTTCTTCGCCCCGTCCGCCGTCGCGCCCGAGCGCGCGCGAGCGATCCTCGCCGCCCTGCTCCTCCTCGGCGTCGCCGTGCCCGGCGAGCGGGGGCCGGACGAGGTCACCGAAGGCATTCCGATCACGCCCGAGGAGCTGACGCGCTCCCTCCCGAGCGCGGCCGCGCCCGAGCCCGCGCAACCGACCGGGGCCGCTCCCCGCGCCGCCCCTGCGGCGCCGCGCGGCCCGCCGCCCGCGGGGGCCGCCCCGGCGCCGAGCGCGCCCGGGCCGGCGCTCACCCCGTGGCCGCCGACGGCGCTCACGCCCGCCCCCGGCGTCTCGCCCGCGCGCCGGAGCGATCCTGCGGAGGCGCGCGCCCGTCGCCAGCGCCTCCTGCAGCAGGCGATGAAGAACATGGGGATCGGTCCCTTCGCAGGCGCCGCGGAGCGGGCCGCCGGAACGGGAGCGGAGCCGCCGCCGGCGCCGGCCGCGCCCGCCGTGACGCCCGCACCGGCGGTCTCCGGCTCGGCGGGGGAGACCGAGCTCCGCAAGGCGCTCCTCGCGATCGCGCCTCGCGGGCAGGAGCGCGACTTCTTCGACCGGCTCGGGATCGCCGAGACCGCCGGGCGCGACGAGGTGAAGAAGGCGTTCCTCTCGCTCGCGAAGAAGTTCCACCCGGACCGGTTCGCGTCGCCCGCCCTCGCGGACCTCCAGGTCACCGTGCGCGACTTCTTCGCCGCCATGAACGAGGCCTACGAGACCCTCTCCGACGACCGGAAGCGCGCCGCGTACCTGATCCGGCGGAAGACCGTCGACAAGGACCGGGCCCTCGCCGGCAAGGTGGACTACGAGAAGGGAGAGGCGTGCCTGCGGACGCGCGACTTCGGGCGCGCGCGCGGCTTCTACGAGTCCGCGGTCCGTGCGGATCCGCGGCCGCTCCACCAGGCGGCGCTCGCGCAGGCGTTCATCCTCGACCCCACCCAGAAGGACCGCTCCCGTGCGAAGGCGCTCCTCGCCGAGGCTTGCAAGGACGCGACCTGCGACCGGGCCCTCTTCGTCGCGGGCATGGTGGCGCGCGAGGCGGGCGAGATCGGCGAGGCCGAGCGCTTCTTCCGCGCGGCGGTCAAGGCGAACCCGCGCAGCGGCGACGCGGCCCGGGAGCTCAGGGAGCTCGAGAAGCGGCGGGCCGACAAGCGGCGCTGATCGGCCGCCGCGGGGGGCCTCGCTCGCAGTTGACGAACGCGCGGTTCTCGGGCGTGATCCGCGGACGCGTCCGGTGGGAAAAGGCGCGGAAAGGCGACGGCTTGGCGAAGCAGCACCTGCTCCTCGTGGACGGCGACCCCAAGTCGCTGCGCGTGATGGAGGTCTCGCTCAAGAAGGCGGGGTTCTCCGTCACCACCGCGGTGAGCGGCCGCGACGCCCTCGACAAGTGCGAGATCTCGCCGCCCGACCTCATCCTCTCGGACACGAAGATGCCCGAGATGGACGGGTTCGAGCTGTGCCGCCGGCTGAAGCAGGACGAGCGGTTCCGCGGAACGCCCTTCATCTTCCTGACCGGCCAGAAGTCGGTCGAGTTCAAGGTGAAGGGGCTCGAGCTCGGCGTCGAGGACTACCTGACGAAGCCGATCTACATCAAGGAGATCGTCACCCGGGTCAAGATCCTCCTCGAGAAGAAGGAGAAGGAGCGGCTCGAGAAGAAGGACCTCAAGGCGAGCTTCGCGGGGAACCTCTCCGACATGGGCGTGGTGGACCTCGTCCAGACGCTCGAGATGGGCAAGAAGTCGGGTGCGCTCCACGTGAAGAGCACGAAGGGGCTCGAGGCCGTCTGCTATTTCCGGGACGGCCGGATCCTCGACTGCGAGCTCGGGAAGGTCGCCGGCGAGAACGCGTTCTACCGGCTCCTCAACTGGCAGGACGGCGAGTTCGCGATCGAGTTCAAGCCGATCGAGCGCGAAGAGCGGATCCCCGTCTCGACCCAAGGCCTCCTCATGGAGGGCATGCGCCGGATCGACGAGTGGGGGCGCATCGTCGAGCAGCTCCCCTCGCTCGACAAGGCGTTCGAGGTGGACGACGCGCTGCTCGCGGACCGGCTCGCCGAGATCCCGGACGACGTGAACGCGCTGCTCCGCCTCTTCGACGGCCGCCGCACGCTCGACGAGGTGATCGAGGAGGCCGACTACGACGACCTCGCCGCCGCGGGCGTCATCTCGAAGCTCTTCTTCGAAGGGATCATCAAGGAGGTCACGCTCCCGGGCCTCGTCGAGCAGCGGGGCCCGGCCCCGACCCCGACGCCCGTCGCGGAGGAGCCCGCGGTGCCGCCCGTCGAACCCCCCGCGGAGGAGGGCGTCGACTGGTTTGCGGGGCCCGCGCAGTCGCAGGAGTTCCCGATGCCTCGCTCGCGCACCGCCGCCGCACTCCAGGCGGCCGCCGGGCACGCGCGCGCCGACGCGTCGCGGCGCGAGGACGGGCGCGCAGCGGAGCCGCCGCCGGAGCCGTCGAAGGTGCTGCCCTTCCCCGCGACGGGCGCCTTCGCGCGCGCGGAGGCACCGGAGCCGCCGATCCCCGCGGAGCGTCACGCGCCCCCGCCGCCGGGCCGCGGGTCGGCCACCCAGTTCTCGATGCCCGTGCCGCCGCCCGGGACCGTGCCGCTGCCCGCCTCGCTCGCGCAGCCCGGCACGCTCCGCGGCGTGCCGCCCGGCGTCTCGCACCAGCCCGGCCTCGCCGCGGCCGCCCCCTCGCTGCGCCAGACCGGGTCGCTCCCGGCGCAGCCCGCTTCGCCTGCGGTCGCGCCGCCGCAGGAGACCGTGCTCCCTCCGCTCCCCGCGGCGCCGCCGAAGACGTCGAAGGCGCCTCTCGTGGTGGTCGGGATCCTCGTCCTGCTGGGCGCCGCCGCCGGCGCGTGGTTCGCGCTCCGCCCGAAGCCGCAGGCTCCGCCGCCGCCCGCGCTCGAGCGGCCGCCGCCGGCGGGGACGACGATCGGCTCGCCCTCGGTCGCGCCCACGCCAGCGGAGTCCGCCGCCCCGATGCCGGCCCAGGCCGCGCCTGCGCCCG
>WNGL01011763.1_pt1 | contig 21054 bp, 23 predicted proteins | sample 5400591 | NCBI WGS metagenome assembly WNGL01 (sample SAMN13153377, study PRJNA577476) | soil metagenome | isolation source: 80 cm soil or saprolite under Garry oak tree replicate 1 | place: USA:California | collected 2016-06-15 | reverse complement strand
GCCGCCTTGGAGCAGGGGGCGACCAGCCGGTTCAGCGCCGCCAGCGCCAGGTAGGTGCCGGCGGACAGCGCCGCCCCGGCCGGGCGGGAGCCGGTCACCTCGTCGATGACCGCGGCGACCCCGAGCTCCTCCAGGATTCCCCAGGCGGCGGCGACGTCCCCGAAGGCCAGGTGCCGGGTCCGTTCCGGCAGCGCCGCCGCCTCCCGCGTCTCCACCGCCGCGGCGATGTCCGCGGCGGTGCCCAGGTACCGCTCGGAGATCATCTTCGGCTTGCCGTCGACGCGGCCCATCTCGCGCAGGTACCAGTACGTCTTGCCGCTGACCTTCTTCGGGTACAGGCTCGCCATAACATTAGGTCATACACCCGTAACGCGATTAAATCAAACACCCAGCCGGCGTGTCATCAGGGGAAACTCGTCAAGCCGGCAACCCGGCCGGCCTCACAAAACCATGATCAACTGAAACTCCGGCTAGTCCTGGGCATGGGGACCGCGCCGGCGCACATACTGCGGCCGATGCTGAGGTCCTGGCTACGCCGGACAGCCGGACCAGGCCAGCAGCCGCCCTACGGTCCGTATCCTGGCCTGCCCAGGACCAGGACGGACCAGGCCGCAGGCAGCCGGCGGCTGACCGGGACCGGTCTGCGAGGCGGGACCAGAAAGGTCCCGAGCCAGGACCACGACGCGGCCGTGGGATCACCGGACCTGGCCCGCGGCCCGCCGGACCACAGATGGATCAGGCCCGCGCGGCCGCCCGGAGGCTGGCCGCAGCGGGGAAGCCCCGTGTCACGGCGGGCGCTGCGCAGCGGCGGGGGGTCAGCGGCTCCAACGAGGCCTTGAACGCCTTGGCGCGCATGCTCAGCGCCGAGCTGGCAGGGTGTGCCGGCAGCGGGTGAACCAGCCCGGCGTCAGGCGGGTTTGTCTGCTAGCCAAGACAGCATCTGGCCCATCCACGTCGGTGCACCGGGGATCGCGGCGGCGTGGGTGCTTCCTCCGGGTCGTGCGGCCGATACGGCGCGCCAGCGCAGCGGGCGGTACCGGTCGTGCGCGGCTGCCCGGGCCAGTTGCTGCAGCGCGGAGGTCTCAAGCTGGCGGACGCGCTCGCGGCCGACGCCGAGCTCGGCGGCGAGGCTGTCATAGGTGCGCCGGGCCGGCGCGAAGGTGTGCGAGGTGAGGATCAGCCGCCGCCGTTCCTCCAGCTCACCGAGCAGATCGGAGGCTAGCTGGGGCAGGTCGCCGTCCGGCAGCGCTGCCCCGGCCAGCGTACGGAGGTCCAGCTTGCAGATGCAGTCCCAGTTGCGGGAGACATCCGGCGGCAGGTCCTGCACGCGGGAGGCGAGGGTCAGAAGGTCTCCCAGGGTCTGTGCTTCGTGCTCCGCGACAGCCCAGGTGGCGATGACCTGCAGTGCCCTGGCTGCAGCCGCGGGCAGCGCGGCCTGGGTGACCGGCCCGCCCGCGGCCGGGCCCGCACCGCCAGAGCCGGGGAGGCTGCCAGTTCTGGCCTGCAGGTCACCCGGGCGCAGCTCGGCGATGACCTGCCGTACCGCCGTAGTGAACCGGGTTCCGCAGTTACGCAGCTCAAACCAGCAGGCCTCTGGCATGGCGGCGACTTCCTCGACGGACGCGAATCCGTTCCGTTCCAGCAGGTTGTAGAACCGGTAGCTGCCGGACAGGCGATACAGCGGCCCGGCCAGCACATGCAGTGGGGTGTGCCCAGCCGGGACCGGGTGCAGGTCCCAGCCGGGAACCGCCCCGGCCGCGATGAGCCGCCGGAACTCTGCGGCCAGCGGGCTGTCGCCCACGACCGGCAATGCCCGCACCCCAGCCAGGACCCGGCGCCGTCCCTGAACCACCCACCGGAGCTCACCATCCTCACCTCGGTGCGGCTACCCCGCACGAGGGCACAACCTCAGCGCGCCGGGACGAGGTTATCCGTTTTCATCATGGCGGCCACGGCGATCAGCGCCGCAAACGGCCCTCCGGATGCCGCTCTCAGTAGCACCCGCTCACGCGAACCTCCCTTTCCTTGCCAGGTTCGCCCCCCGCGGCCCGCGGCGTGCTGTGTGGTGTCATCGCGGATAGGCGCAGGCCACCCAGGGCAGCCCGGCCGCGTCGGCCGGCCAGTACCGCGCTGCCAGCCCGGCCGTGATCTGCTCGGCCTCGACGCGGCTGATCTCGGCGATATCCGCATCGGCACCGCCGTGCGCCTCCTCCACCAGCTTCGCGGTGTGCTCCCACCACAGACGCCAGGTCATCTGCTGCCCGATGTCTGGGAAATGCCCGATGTCGGGGTAGTCGTGGTCGCTGCGGTCCCGCTGGCGGATCACTGCGAACGGCTCACTGCCGCCGAAGCTGGCCGAGAAGAGCTTCACCGTGACCGTGATGCCAGGGTGCAGGTCGGCATAACAGTCATCGCAGACCGTCGCGGCCCAGTCACCGTCGACGGTTGCCATGTAGTGGTGGAAGTACCCGTGCCAGCCGCAGCGCGGGCAGTCATCGATGATCCGCCCGGCCAGCCAGTGCCGCTGCACCGGGCCGACCGCATCCTCCGAATGCACGATCTGGCCAGGCAATTGGTCCCGCCGCAGCTCGTCGTCGGCGGCCTGGTCGCGGGCCAGCCGGGCACAGCCCGGCCCGTGGCCGTGCTCAACGTGGGACGGTCGGCCGTAGGCGGCCCGGTCGGTGACCTGCCGCCCGCAGCCCGGGCACGGCCAGATCAGCGGCGAGTAGTAACCGCGGTCGCTGCCAGTGAGCTTATGGACCACGTGCTGGGTGACGCGGAACAACGGCCCCGCCCCCTGACCGGGGATGAGCCCGAACGGGCGGTAAACCGCCCCGGGTGCGTCCTGGTCCCGGGCGTCGCACGCGGCGGCGATGGCCTCCCACCGGCTGCCAGCCGCCCGGGCGGCGGCGGCCAGCCGGACCAGGTCCTCATCAGGCGGCTCACGCCAGCGGCGGAAGTAGGCCGCGAGCTCGGCCAGGCCAGCGCCTCGTCCACGCTACGCATCGTAGCCGGACCGCGACCAGACGACAGCGCTCGTAAGGCAACAGTAAGCAATACCGGCGGCGAGCAGCCCCGCAGGCCATTACGGCGCCCGCAACCAAACCGCTGGCGATGCCAGAGCTCTTGAGCATCCTGCTGGCCGACGCGATCGCCTTGGCCGTAGTGATCAGGAGGCGACCCAAGGATGTTCAGAGTTCTGCCCATCATCGGCGGCACCACCGAGATCCACAAGGAAATCATTGGCCGCGTCCTCGGACTGTGGCCCTGACCTGGTCCTCTACGAATTCCGTGCTCCCGGTTCCTGACACGACGTTAGACGACACGCTAGAACCGGCAGCCTGCGGCAGATCCGTGCCGGGTAGTGGAGGACCTTGGTGGCCACTCCGCGAAATCGTGCTGCCGCTCCTCATCGCGGGCCGCCCGAGCTTGCATTGCGCCATGACCGGGCTGCCAGGCCGCCAACGGCAGGGCCCACGCAGGGCGCGAGCCGTTGAGGTGCCCCGGCTACCGCTCCGTTAGCATCGCCGGGGTCGTCATAGACAACCGGCCCGCGCTTCGTGTCCGGCGCCGGGATAAGTGTTACGCGACGCGTGCCATGAGCATCGCCACAGCGGTGAGCACGGCCACAGCGGTGCTGTCCTGCCCGCCAGCGACAGGATCGTGAGCACCAGTTTGGCAAGAGCCGCGGCCGTGACTCCGCGCCCGACCGGCAATCACTACGGAGGGTGACCGCGCCGGGATGTTACAGACGGGCGGGGAGCGCCCTGCCGAATATTTGCGTCGCTCCGCGGGGCGGGCGCCATCGCCGCATGGAGTACGGATCAGCCCGTTCGGGGCGGCCCTCAGCGGTATATGCCGGCCCGCGCCAGCCCTTGACCCAGACCAATCCCTGATCCGCGGCTGATGCCTGTCGCCGGGATCAGGGGCGCACCGGGGATCTTCCCGATGTGCTGGCCCGGGTCGCGGAGCCACGCTAGGGCAATGAACACAACCACAGTGAACCTAGAGCTCCTACGACCGGCAATTTCGAGGCCCACTCCCCCACCGGGCCCAGGTACCAGGCCGAGCTGGAGCGCACCGCTCTTCGCAGGCCCATCCACGACCGCATGCTGACTGGGGTCGCCGACGGCCTCGCCGAGTACTTCGGCGTGGACGTGACGATCGTCCGGGTCGCCTTCGTGGTCCTCACCGTCGTGGGCGGTGCGGGCATACCGCTCTACCTGGCCGGCCTGCTGCTGATCCCCGAAGAGGGCAGCGACCAGTCCATCGCCGGCTCATTCATCGAGTCCTGGCAGTCACGGTCACGGTAGGTCAGTGGAGGACAGCAGCATGTCAGCCCAGTCCAGCTATCCCCAGGCCGGCCAACCCCGGCCGGCAGATACACCCGGCGCGGCGGAGCCGACGGGACCGGGAGTCAGACAGCGGCGGCCCGCCGCAAAGGGATTGCGGCTCGCCCAGGCCGCGTGCGGTGTCTGCTTGGCCTACGCTGCCGTCAGCGTGTACTGGGCACTGGGTGGGACCTGGCTGCTCGATACTGTCGGAGGCACGCTGGAACAGCAGGGCCGCACCGGTAACCCGGGCATCATTCTGGCGGTATGCGCGGCCGCCGTGCTGAAGGTCATCGGTGCAATCGTGCCGCTGGCGGCGGCTGGGGTGACACCCGGGCAGGCAACCATCGCCGGGAGGCCCCAGGTGCGGGTGCTGGCATGGCTCGAGGCCGCGATCCTGACGATCTATGGCCTGGTGCTGACCGCCGCGGGGGTGCTGGTGCAGTCGGGTGCGATCGCGGCGGCGGCCAGCGCCGATCGCCGGGCGCTTGCCTGGCACGCCTACCTCTGGGACCCCTGGTTCCTGCTCTGGGGAGCGCTTGTCACCGCTGCCCTGGTGCGGTCCCGGCAACCCGGCGCCCCCCGGATCGCCCGCGGCCGCTGACCCGGCCCGCCGCCCGGGCGCCGCAGCCCTGGGTTCAGTCACTTGCGTACAGAACCATCTTTATGCGCGGTCGTAACGACGCGGAAGGTCCTTGCCCTGGCGTACAGGCGGGTCGGCGCGCGTTCTCCCGGGCCGCGCCCGTCACTCAGCGTCACACTGGTGATCGGCATCACCTCAAGGCCGACTTCGATCCAGCCCCGGTTGGACATGCTGGAGCTGGCGCGCGATATGCGGCATGAGAGCGCGTCTCGGCGAATTGGGAGCCTGTCGAGCATTCATCCGTCCAAGCAATGATCGAGTAACGGCACTCGACCGTTACCGCGAGAACGCTACTACACATGAGGCAGATCGCCTCTGACGCTTTCAGGCCAGCAGACGACACCGAGCATCAAGCACGGCTAGGTTCACTGCTGCGCACTCCTGTATAGCTATAGCGATAGGTAGTTCTACTACCTATCGCGCTACTGTCGCAGTAAGCACATCATGGCTTGTCACTACGAGCACAGATTCAGTGCAGGCATCATGGAGCACGTCTACCAGCGGATCGCAGTTCGTGTTACGATGAGCCAACTCCCGTGGGGGGAACCATGACAGCAACAGCGGCGCCCAAGGAACCACCTGCGCCATGGCCTATCAAGCACGCGCTCGCTCGCGTCCTTCGGTATCTCTTTTATAGCGTAGGATTGGCAATTGTTCCAATCTTAATTTCTTTTGCCTGGCTGCCTCAAAAGTCATCGATCACGATGCTCCTTAGTCACGGCGATCTAGCTGTGATAGCAAGCGCTCTCTTTGGCGTGTCGATGGGTGAGCTATTCAGCTATTCGTAACTATTCGGAAGTCCTGTGGTCCGGTTCGCGTTCGCCCTGGTAGGCGCGGTCCAGCCTGCTCCCAGCCACACGATTTCCGAATACGTACAGCTATTCGGCTCAAAAGAGATGCGGCAAAGATGGCTTTGTGAAGTGCTATTTGCCGCATGCGTCCTGTTCTGGACCGCCTCGATCTTGCTTCTTTCGTTCATTTCAGGCAATGCCCCTAGGTTCACGCCGAGCGAAGACGTAAAGTATTCGTGGTATCTTTTGCTCGCTGCCACAGTGATCGGAATGGCATCGTTCGCCGCGACCGTCGCTAGGGAAAAGGCAGAGTGAGTTAGATGAACGATAAACTCATCCTCGACATTATTCTTGCTATTGGCGGAATTCTTGCGCTAATAGGTCTAGGCGGGGCGGTCTCTCTCTCGCGCGGCGGCAAGCGGCATGAGGTGCAGATTACCGTGAAGCAGGATTACGGGGCGGCGCAAGTCGTAACAGTTCCTGAGGACTCCGTTGTGGTTACGGAACTCAACAAGCTTGCGGGAGTGCACATATCTTCAGATGGCAACATGTCCGAAGCCAATTCATCGGCCTCTTCCGATCTCAAGAAGAACCGCCGACTGGAGATCGGAGGGCTCGTCGGCGGTGTTGCTGCAAGTCTCGCTGCAGTATTGCCCTTCGTTGCCGCTAGCGAGATTATAATAGCCGTAGCATCCGCAGTGGGAGCCCTGTTTGTCACGTCAGTTGGCGTGGTGCTTGGCCGACTAAAGTCACAGTTTACTGGCGAAGAATGGCGGGCCAGCACGCCCAAGAAGCAAGCAAAAGCAATTCGCGACGCTGCTCTCCTACGGGAAATCCCACCACTATGACTTACTAATGCTGACACAAAAGCCCACCGACAAGCCCGCGGAAGGCGGCCGTTCGGCCGCAGCATTATGATCTGTGGCGAACAGAACAGGTCCCTGAACTGCAGGCGTGCAAGTTTGCGGTGGGTAGCCCGGCGAGGACGAACGGGCTCAGCGGACAAAGGCTTCGCGATAACAATAATTCGACGTGTCCGCCATAGCGCACTCATTTCGGCACCCATAAGGGCCACCATTGTCAAGAGGGCGTACGGATCTGGCCCGGTGACTACGCGCGCCGCCGGGCTGGGCTGACTGTTCTTCTGGATCCTTCCTCGCAGCTGCCTGGTCCTGCCGCCGCGCGGCCAGGGTCAAGCTGGAGCGCCCGCAGCCGCGCAGCGGCGAGGACGAACGAGCTTGACGCCGGCGAGCGGCGGAAGATCCTCGAGGGGGAGGAAGGGGCTGGTTGCGGTTGGATTGTCAGGGGTCGCGTGCTGGTTCCCGGCGTGTGGCGGGCGGAGTGGTCTCACAAGCACCCATCCGGCGCCGCGCCAGTATGCGGGCGGCTGCCATGACCATGTGTCCGGGACCGGGCTGCTCAGTCATGTGATCGAGCGCGGCGCGGGGCGCCGGCTCATGCCGAGGAGCGAGCTCACCCGGGGCTTGGCGACCCTCCCGTCTTCATGGCCGCCGCGGCGGCGTGCTGGCCCCGGCGGCTTGTATCTCGGAAAGCAGGTGCCAGGCGCGGGTCAGCAGCTTGCGGGCGATCGCGATGGTCGCGATCTTCTTCCCGCGCCGTTTCGTGATGGCCGAGTAGGCAGCGGCGAACTCGGGGGACCGCTTGGCGGTCTGCGCCGCCTGGTTGAGCGCCCACCGCAGCCAGGCTGAGCCCTGCTTGGAGATGTGCCCGTGGCGGACCTTCAGGTCCGAGCCGCGCACGGTCGGGGTCAGCCCGGCCCAGCTGGCCAGCTTGCGGGCGCTGGGGAACCGGCTGATGTCGCCGATCTCGGCCACCATGACCAGCGCGGTGAACTCCCCGGCGCCGGGCAGCGTCCTGAGCGCCTTGACCCGCGGGTCGGCCTTGGCGCGGGCGTGCAGCTCGCCGTCGAGCCGGTCGATCAGTACTGCCAGGGCGTCGATGACCGCCAGGCAGTCGGTGATGATCTCCCGCGACGTCGCCGGCAGGTCCAGCCCGGCCAGCCAGCCGCGGCCCGGCCCGGTCCAGTAGCTGGCGGACCGGTCATAGCCGTGGTCGGCGGCGACCGCGTGGATCCGGTTGCGCAGCTGGGTGCCGAGGCGGACCAGGCTGATCCGGTGCCGCAGCAGCGCGCGGAGCTGGCGGACCTGCGTCGGGGCGATCCACGCCTCGGGCAGCAGGTCGGCGCGCAGCAGCTGCGCCAAGATGGCGGCGCCGGCCTTTGTCGTTCTTCAGCCTGGCCGAGGCGATGGCCTTGCACCGCAGCGGGTGCACCAGGTGCGACTCGAAGCCGTAGTCCTCCAGCAGCTCGGCCAGCCAGCTCCAGCCGAACGCGGCCTCGGACGCCACCGGCGTCCCGGCGGGCAGATCGCCGATCAGCCGCAGCATCGGCTCGGAGCCGTTCACCACGTTCTTGTTCAGCTGCACCGTGCCGTCCTCGGTGACCACCGCCACCTGGGAGCGCTTGCGGTGCACGTCTATACCGACGTAAACAGACATTGCCGGGTCTCCTCTCCCGAGCTCGTACTTTCACCCGGAGCGTCTCGCTACCGGGCTGAGCTGGGAAGAGGCCCGGCCCTCATAGGGTCATGTGAGCGATGCCGAGGCGTTGGCCCGCGACGGGTCCAGGCGCGTCGATCTCAGCGCGCACGGGCCGCGCCAGCCCTGTCTCTCAGTCAGCTGCGACTGACCGGGTTATGATCGGCGTAGCCGATGAGATCCACGCCCATGGGCTCCGCGACGACACGGGTGACGTGGCGCTCAGACCGTCGGCTTGATGACCGTATAAGTTGGCCTACAGCAAAGCGCACCGCCCCCGACCTGGCCTGCGTCCTCGCAGATGGGCTACAGCGTAAACGCATGGATAGACGGTAAGTATCACGTCGCGCCGTGACCTCAGGCTAACGACCGCTCGCCAAAGGCAGGGCCCACGCAGGGAGCGAGCCGTTGAGGTGCCCCGGCTACCACTCCGTTAGCGTCACCGGGGTCGTCGTTATAGACAGCCGGCGCGCGCTTCCTGCCGTTCGCCGAGATGGGTGTTACGCGTTCTCGCCATGAGCATCTAAGCCACCTATCGTGAGCACGGCCACAGCGGTGCTGTCCTGCCCGCCAGCGACAGGATCGTGAGCACCAACTTGGTAAGAGCCGCTGCCGGGACTCCGCACCTGGCCGACATCGCTACGGAGGGTAACCGCGCCAGGATGTCACGGACGGACAGGGAGCGCGGAACGATTACGAGCGACAGGTGGATCAGGAGTTCGGCGCTGACGAACTGCGCAGAACGCCCAGTTCGGGCCTTATTGCCGATGCGGGCTGTTGACGCGCTGGCTCTGGCTGCCGCCATTAGTCAAGATCACCGTCTTGACCTGGCATGCGCGGAGGCTCTGCAGCAGGTGCCTTGCTCCCGGCCGCCAGGAGATTGCTGCGGCTGCGCTCACGAACCGGTCATGCGCGGTCACCGCCACGGCGCCGGTCAGGCCGGCATCGCGCATCCGGCCCTGGTAAAGCTGCTCAATGGTGCACTCGCCACGCTGATAGCTGGCCCACCAGCGGCGGCGAGCTGCCAGGAACGTGCGCGCGTCGATGTGGTAGTCGGCCAGCACGGACAGCGCCCTGGCGTAAGCGAGCCCAGCGGCCACCAGGGTGTCGTCCAGGTCGAACACGACGGTCTCGATCGTCATCGGCCAGCCCTGTGACGGCCAGCTAGCGCTGCACCAGCCGGCCTCGGGTCGTTCACCGCTGCCCGCGCTGCTCTGGGCCCGGGCAGGACCTCACGGACGCGGACGCCAGTGAGCGGCTGGGCCAGCGTGACGGCCTTGAGGTTCGTCATTCACGTAGATGCTCGGGGTTGTGGCCTGGCAATAGGCAGCGCGCGATTGCCGCCCGCACGACCGGGCTGCGAACCAGCTCCCAGTGATTCGCTCCCGGGAAGTACAGCTCTTGCGAGTTGTACAGGCGGGCGATCCGCATTCCCCGCTGCTCCCGGTATTCGTTACCGTAGGCGACAAGCGAGGGGCACGGGACCGACGGCACGGATATCCCGTGCTTGCGTTCGGCCCGTGCCCGCGATGACTCCGGCCGCGATCGCATGTCGGGCGGAAACGGCCCGTAGGTGTCTTCGGGGTCATAGGTGCCGTTCTTGATCTCGACAGCTGGGTGGATGCCCTGGACCTCGGCCGGGGGACTCGGCTCGAGCAGGATGACGCTGTGCGGGCGGATCCGCTGGCTGGCCTGCAGAACCACCAGCCCGCCAATGCTCCAGCCGCATAGCGAGACCGGCTGCGGCAGCGCCCTGGCAGCGCGGGCGGCGTTGCCGGCGTAGTCGTCATGTGAGGCCCGGGCCACGTCGATTCCGGCGTGCAGATCAATGGAGGCGACCTTGAATGCCTGGGAAGCCCTGCGCCCACCCGTGGAAGACCCACGGGCCGCTGCCGGCGCCGTGGAGGAGAAGCAACGATGCCGGAGGCCCGCCAGCCAGCAGTCGCGCGGCGCGGCTGGCCGCGCGGGATGGTGCAGGCCGCTCCGGGTACCCGGCCAGGGCCATCATGACGAGGAAGGGCCAGGCGCTCCGGCCCGCGGCCGCGCAGGCGCTGCCCGCTCCGCTGGTGGCCGGTTCTGGAGAGCTGCGTGGTGGGACCACCAGGCAGCCCGGATGGCGTCCTCGGTGAGGCCGAGATCGTATGCGGGTGACACGAGCGGCAGCGCGCGTTCGACGCTGATGAGGACCGCGTTGCCGATCCGGGTGCCGGCATCCGTGACTGGCGCGTCCCCGGTTTCGTAGAACGCCAGGATCTGCTCGAACAGCTCACCCCCGTCGACGACGGTGGCTTGCCCTTTGAACCAGTAGCCCCGCCTGGCGATGGGGTCAACCACATTCACCTCAATAGCCGGATTGGCCCGCAGGTTCCGTACCGTCTGCGGAGACCTGATGTCAGCGAAGACCAGGTGCTCGTCGTCCCATACCGCGGTCGTCCCCTTCGGCGACAGGTTGGGTGTCCCGTCAGGGCAGACCGTTGCCGCGAAGCCCAGCCGCTGCTCCCGGACGACCCGTTTCATGTCCTCGGTCAAGACCACCATCTTGCGTTCGCCCCGCATCATGCACGCACCACTAGCCGCCGGAACCACACCGGGAATGACCTGGTACGGGATGCTATGGCGCAGATCAGCCGCCGGGAAGGTCCACCCTCGCAGAGGATTCCTGAACCACTTGGCGATCCCTGGACAGAGGCCTTGATCATTACCGGGACCGACCTCCGGCCCGGGCGATGAAGCGCTGCCGGCGGGCGGTTTGTGCTGTTTCATGTCCGGTTGTCCAGCGGCTGGTGATGAGCGCGATTCGCCGCCCGAACACTTCGCCGGTGCGGCGGTCGCTTTCTGGCGGCGTGCGATCGGGACCCTGGTCGCTGTTGCTCTGGGCCATCAGGCCCAGGAAGGAGGAGAGCCGGTTCGGGTCGGCTGCGCTTCCGTGGCTGGACTCCCAGCCTGGAAGCTGGCCGAGCGGGATCCAGATCATGCCGTGCTGCGCGGCGAAACCGGCGAGTTGCTGCAGCGTGCACAGCTTGTCGCCGCTCATCCCCGCGGAGTTGGTGAAGCCGGCCGCGAGCTTGTCCTGCCAGCGGCGTTCCAGGAACTGGGGGCGGAGCGACTCCTCCATGAACGCCTTCATCCTCGCGGAGGCGGAGCCCATGTAGGTGGGGCAGCCGAAGATGATGGCGTCAGCGGCGTCGAGCGCCTCCCAGTCCGGCTCCCGCCGTCCCAGGTGCATGTCCATGACCTCGGTCTGCCCGGCTGCTTGGGCGCCGTCAGCGATGGCCTTGGCCAGCGCCGCGGTCCGCCCGCGCAGCGCGGGGTTCCCGCGGCTGCCGCTGTCGTATGCCACGACGATGAGCGTCCCGGCCGGCGCGAGGCTCATCCGGCCCGTCCCGCGACGCGCGGTTCCCCTCCGGGCGTGGCCCGGGCAGGTGCCTGCCGGCTGGCTCTGGCGAGGAAGGCACAGACGGCCGCCGGGTCGAAATAGAACATCTGGCCGCGGGCGAGTTTCCCGGCACGCAGGCGGTAGAGCCCGAGAACCTCGGTATCGAGGAGTTCCCCGGCCGGGGTCAGGCCGCGCTGCCGCCACAGCACGACGACCTCCTGCCCAGCCGCGGCGACTACCCGCGGATTCAGACGCCGGACTGCGGCAGTTGGCTGCAGCCGGTCCCAATACGCCGCCCAGCCCTCGCCGGGCCTGGCCAGCCCCGGGGCAGTGCCGCCGTAGGGTAGCGACGGCGGCCAGCAGAACTCGACGTCCGGCTGGCAAGCCCGGGCCAGCGCCGCGTCATCGCGCTGCTCGACTGCGGCGAACACGGCCAGGACAGTTTCCACGCACTGATCGCTGCCGGTCATCGCCTCCTCCTTCCCAGGCGCTCCCGTCCGCCGGCCAGCGGGGCATGCGCCATCTGGACCGATCGCCGAGCTCGCCTGCCCGCTGCCCGGCCAGATCCAGCACGATCCGCATCCGGGCATCTTCTTGGCTGGCTTGTTCCTGTGCGGGACGCTATGCTTCTTCTGGTCCAGTTAACAAGACCAGTAGGACGCGACTCAGATGTACCACTTTGGGGTTGCGGCGGTCGGCTCCTCCCGCGCCGGGCGGTGACGGCAGTTCACCAGGCATGGCTGCCAGGTGGTCCAGCACACCGGCGGCCGGGTGGACCGCCATCCCGGGCCAGGCACGCCCTAACGTGATGCGTGCGTCTTCACGGAGGCGCGCGGCTCGGCTCCTCATGGCGCGGAGGCGGAGCATGCGATGGCAAAGGTGACAGTCACCGGCGGCACCGGCGTGCTGGGCCGGGCAGTGGTGCCGCGGCTGCAGGCGGATGGCCACCAGGTGACGGTGTTGACCCGCCGCCTAGCGGCGCAGGTGCCTGACGGCACCCGCCGGGTGATCGGCGACCTGGCCCGGGGGGACGGACTTGATCCGGCCGTGGCCGGAGCCGAGGTGATCGTGCACCTGGCCTCCCAGCCGTTCCGGCCGGCGAGGGTCGATATGGCCGGGACCAGGGCGCTCCGGGTTCCCGTTCACGATCCAGCGGGCCACCCAGTTCCACGACCTGGTGCTGATGGCGATGGCTTCCGCGGCGCGCGCGCCGGTGGTGATCGTCCCGTCCGGGACGTCCTGCCAGCCGGTCCACGTCGCCGACGTGGCGGAACGGCTGGCGCAAATCGTGCGGACAGGGCCGGCCGACGGCTTCACCGCGGACCTGGGCGGACCGCAGATCCTTGACGCCGCGGACCTCGCCCGCGACGTGCTATCAGCACTGGGGAAGCGGCACCCGGTGCGGTCGGTCCAGTTCCCCGGGCAGGTGGGCGCCGGATTCCGGGCTGGCCATCATCTCGCTGCCAGAACACCACGGGGCGAGCGTACGTGGCGTGCCTACCTGGACGGCTGCTGCAGCGCGGAGCCGGGAGTCCTCCGGATCCCCTATACCGGAAGACGGATACCCATACCGCGCCGCGACGGTGCGCGCCGTTCGGCATGAGCATCAACGCCGTTCCCGGCGGCGCACGATACGATCAGCCTGACCGTTCCCGGGGAGGTCGTGATGACCCGGCACGCTCGCCGTGACGCCACCAGGCGACGGGTATCGGCGCTTGATTCGGCCGGCGCAGCCTCCTGGCACGTCATTGCAGAAGCCCGGGCCCGGGGCGTTCCCTGGCGCGTGGATGGCACCGGCTGAACCCAGGCCAGGCATGGTTAGGGTGAGACGGCGCGCGGCGGCGGTGGGTGGCGGCATCGGTGGCCTCGCCGCGGCGGTCGCGCTCCGCAGTGTGGGCTGGGATGTCACTGTGCTCGAACGCGCGCCGGAACTAGCCGCTGTGGCAGCTCAGGCACACCCAGCCGATATCCCGGCGGCGCTGGGCCGCTACGATGCCGCCCGGCGAGCACGGACCCGGATGATAAATGCGCAGGTCGCGGCCCGTCGCCCGGCTGGGCCCACCTGCAGGGGGGCTGCGGTCCGCGCTGCGCGATCATCTCGTGGCCGCTGCAGCACCCCTCGCCCGGGACCGCGCCCTGGACCAGGTGCCCGGATGGCGGCCATCCCAATGACCTGGTAGCCCCCCAGACCTCCCGCGCCTTCCGGGGCCGGACCTGCGGGCACATCCGACCTGGCGCACCGCATCACCCGGACCCAGGCCGGATACCTGAAGCACGGTACTGGCGGCCATTACGCACCCCGGTGGCCGCGCCGGGGTCCAGGCAAGCAGGTGGTCTACGGCGGGGAGGTGGACCGGAGGAAGTCGCCGAGCGCGGCGACTGCTGCCCGGTAGCTCTGCCCGGCAGGGGTGCCGTAGCCGATCACGAGCGCGGGCTGGCGCTCCTGCTGGCCGGCGGGCGGATCGCTGACGCGGTAGCCGCTCAGCCCGTCAAGCGCGATGCCGGCCAGCGCCGCCTTGGCAACAAGCTCATGCTCGCCCGGCCCGGCGCCCGGCAGGCCGACGAGGGCATGACCGCCCGCCGCGATGCCGGTGACGTGCACCATCGGGGCGTGCATGGCGAGCGCGGCGATCAGCAGGTCGCGCCGTTTCCGGTAGATGCCGCGCATCCGGCGGATGTGCCGGTCGAACATCCCGCCCTCGATGAACCTGGCCAGCGCCAGCTGCTCCAGCGACGAGGGCCAGGCGTTGATGATCCGGACCCTCTCAGCCACCAGATCCGCCAGATGCGGAGGCACGACCAGCCAGCCGACCCGCAGCGCAGCCGCCAGGGACTTGCTGGTAGTGCCGACGTAGATCACCCGGCCCGGGTCGAGGGCCTGAAGCGCGCCGACGGGCTGCCGGTCATAGCGCAGCTCACCATCGTAATCGTCCTCGACGATGATCCCGCCGCTGCTGCTGGCCCAGGCCAGCAGCTCGCCACGCCGTTGCGCGGCCATGGTGACTCCCAGCGGGTACTGGTGGGCCGGGGTCACCACCACCGCATCGGCGCCCAGCGCGGGCAGCTCACCGGCGCGCGCGCCGAGACCGTCACAGGGAAGCGCCACCACCTCCAGGCCGGCCCCGGCGGCGATCTCGCGCATCCGCGGCGAGCTCGGATCCTCCACCGCCAGGATCCGGGCCCCCCGGGCGGCCAGAGCCCGAAACGCGATGCCCAGCCCGTGCCCCGCGCCGGTGCAGACCTGCACACTCGCGGCTGCGGCGCGCACCGCCCGGGCGCGCCCGAGGTAGCCGGCCAGCGCCGCGCGCAGCTCCGGCCTGCCCCGCGGGTCGGCATAGCCGAACGCCTCGTCCGGGGCCTCCGCCAGCACCTGGCGCATCGCCGCAGCCCAGGCTTGCCGGGGGAAGCTGGACGGGTCGGCATGACCGGGCCGCAGGTCATGACGCGGCGCGGGAGCGGCCGGCGGTTCCGCCGGCGAGCGCAGCGCGGCCGGCAGGCTAGCCGCCCGGGTGCCTTGCCCCTGCCGGGCCACCAGCCATCCCTCAGCGGCCAGCTGCTCGTATGCCTCCACCACGGTCCCCCGGGCCACGCCCAGATCCCGAGCCAGGGCACGGGTGGAGGGCAGTGGGTCGCCCGGGCGCAGCCGCCCGGCCCGGATCGCCTCCCGGACTGCTTGCTGCAGCGCGGCACCCACTCCGCGGCCACGCCGGCCCACCGAGATCAGGAAGTCCAGCCCGGAACTGGCCCAGGAATCCTCTCCCGCATTGGTGCTTGGCACCATGCCATTGTGCTCCGTAGCGCCGAATGCCCAATCAGGTACCGCCGCCGACGGAGCAGTCACCGGACCGGCAACCCGCTGGCGCCGGGGACCTGCGTGCCTGCGATCTGCGCTACGAACGAGGCGGGCCGCCCCGCCGGCGGCTCCGCCGGAACGGGCTGCAGGACGTCGAGCCCGGAACTGGTCCAGGAATCCTCACCTGTACTGGTCCTTGGCACCAGGCCGTTGTCCCCCCTAGCGTCAGGTGCGTGCGTCATCTGGGTCGGGATGCGGAATCTGGCACGGCCACACTGGGGTACGGGCATGGCCGTGGATCGTGTGCTTAGGGTCCGCACTGTCCGGGCCCGGGACCCGGGGGACTTGCTGGCTGCGTTGCACGGCCCCAGCCCGCTGGCGTGGGTTCGCCGAGACGAGGGCCTTGTCGGCTGGGGCGAGGCGGCGGTAATCACTGTGCCGGGCTGCCCGGATCGGTTCGCTGTCGCCGAGCGGGTGCTCCGCGGACTGTTCGACGCCGCTTCGACGGACGATCATGTCGGGCTTCCCGGCTGCGGGCCGGTGGCCTTCGGGAGTTTCACCTTTGACCCGGCCCGCGACGGTTCTGTCGTGGTGGTTCCCAGCACCGTGGTGGGCAGGCGGGACGGCACCGGGTGGATCACCACCATCACACCGGCCAGCCGGGGAACTATCACGCGTGACGAGCCTTTGCCCGCGCCGTCGGCAGCTGAGCCTCCCGACAGCAACGGCCTAACCGCGCCGCGGTGGGAGCACGCGGTTGCTGCCGCGGTCACGCGGATCCGCGGCGGCGGCCTGCACAAGGTCGTCCTCGCGCGCGACCTGCGGGTGACCACCCAAGGGCCTATCGATGAGATGGCAGTCCTGAAGGTGCTCGCGGACCGCGACCCGGACTGCTACGTGTTCGCCTGCGCCGGGCTGATCGGGGCGACGCCGGAACTGCTGATCCAGCGAGAGGGCAGGCAGATCCGTTCCCGCGTCATAGCCGGAACCGCGGCGCGCGGCAGCAGTCCGGCCGAGGATGCCGCGATCAGCGCAGCATTGCTCGCCTCGGCGAAGGAGACCGAGGAACACCGATACGCTGCGGAATCGGTCAGCCACGCCCTCGCGCAGCTGTGTGACAACGTGATCGTGGATGTCACGCCATCGGTCATCCGGCTAGCCGACACGCACCACCTCGCGACAACCATCAGCGCAACGCTGACCGTGGACGCTTCAGCGTTGAAGCTGGCAGGTGTGCTGCATCCCACCGCTGCTGTGTGCGGGACCCCGGCCGATGCCGCCATGGATTTGATCAGGGAACTGGAAAGCATGGACCGGGGCCGTTACGCGGGCCCAATCGGGTGGATGGACGCGCACGGCGACGGCGAATGGGGCCTCGCGCTGCACTGCGGGGAGGTCGGCGGCTCTCGCGCCCGCCTGTTCGCTGGGTGCGGAATCGTGGCCGGGTCCGAGCCGGCCGCCGAGCGGGCCGAAGCCGAGGCTAAGTTCCAGCCCATGCTTCGGGCGCTCGGACTGTCCCCGGATCAGACGGCCAGCTGGTCTGAAGGCGTGGGCGCGTAATGCTGTTCCACCATCGTTCGCCCCCAGCCGGCTCCTGGCCCTCGCCTTGTCACCTCACACCCATAGATGGCTCGTCGGCGAACCCTCGCGCATACGATGCCCGGGGCCGCCACGCGGACCCGTTCCACAACATCCATCTTGTTGCTCTCCTGTTGCCAGAGATCACCGGCCCGGTCATACCGCCCGCCAGCGCCGGCCCGGCCGGTATCGGCCGGTGGCATGGTTCGGCGTCGGCCGCGCGCCGGAGGTGCTCATTCGAGGCGGCAGCTCGGCAGGACCTCTTCCTCAGGTCGAGGCGGACCGTTGCGTCTCTATGTTGATCGCTGTGCGCGGGTGAGGTGAGGGACGGATGAAGATCAGAAAACAGCACCAGCGGATTGTCGCGGCGCCAGCAGAGCTGATCGCTGCACTCATCACGGACTTTGACCGCATCTGGCCAACGGAGATCGCTCCTGCTCCCCGGCGGCAAGGACACCGTTTGTACGACGCCGGACTGATGCTCTGGGAAGAGTTCGATCGCCCAGGTGCCGCGCGTGCATTCCGGGTGGTCAGGCCGGATGAGCTGCAGGGCGAGCACTGGTTCGAGCTGGAGCGTGCAGAAGGCGTGACGGTTGTGCGCCACACGCTCGAGGGCTGCGCAGCTGGGAAGTACGAGACGACCTGGCGTGAGCGGATCGAGCCGCTTCATGACCGGATACTTGAGGCTCTCCTCGATAACGTCGAAGCCGCGGTTGCATCCAGCGACTGACGGTCCGGCTTCTTCGCCCTCGCCACACGCCAACGCGGCCGCCGTGTTCCGCGTGCTGGATCACCCGGACATGGCCGCCCCCCCGTCCCGCAGCGGCCAGCCGAAGAGCCGCGCCAGGCCGCGCGGGGTCGATCGCCGGGGCGTGACGGCGGATGGCGGCGAGCCGGAGCTGGGCGGCGCGTCGTCGCTGCCGAACACCGTCATCGGCCCAGCCGCCGCCACCACGGCTGCAGCCTCACGACCGAACGGACCCCGCAAATCACGCGGATGCATCTCCCTGCCCACTGCACTCCGGAGGCCCGCAAGGTGCCGCTAGCGGGGCGTGACCTTGCGGGCGCGCCGCTTGATCGTCTTGCGGGCCAGCGGGCCCGCGTCCTCGAGCATCGTCGTCAGTGTGGCGAGTTGCTCCAGGGCGCTCATCGCGCGGTCGGCGCCGTCGGTGTCAACACCGTCGTAGAGTTCCAGGCCGATGAAGGCGGCCGCGATGGCTCGGGCGAGCCCGCCGATGTCCGCGAAGTCGGCGATCGGGGTGCTGCCGAGGATCCGGTGAAGCACCGACTCGATCTCGGCGACCCACAGGCCCAGCCCGGCCGCGGTCGCCGGGCGAAGCCGCGCGTCGGCCTGCGCGCCGGCCAGCATCTGCGCCAGGACGGCGAGGTTGCCCGCCGCGCGCTCGTCCGCGTGCAGCGACCTGCCCAGGTCAAGCAGCTCGCGCAGTGAGGTGATGGCGCCCAAGCGGTCCCGGTAGACCGAGACCCGCTGCTGGGCGCCGTGCCGCACCGCTGCGGTGAGGAGCTCATCGACACTGCCGAAGTGGTAGAACACCAGAGCCTGGTTAACGCCAGCCGTGGCGGCGATAGACCGCGCCGAGGCGCCGGCGATGCCGTGAGTCCGCAGCGTTTCGAGTGCTCCCTCAAGCAGCCGGGACCGGGTGTCGCCAGCCATCATGTCCCTTCGCTTGCGTCTTGCGCCCGCCTTCGCTCGTGCCGCCGCTTCGCGCACGACGCGTCAGCCGTTGCACTGCGTGCCTTCGCACCAGTATGCCGTGACCACGCCCGGCTGGGCGCGGACCACCTGCAGAAGGCGCGGTCGCTGGCGCTCCGGAAGACCCGCGGCTTCCACCGCAAGCTGGCGGGCGCTGGTCCACCCGCTCACGCTCACGCCGGTGAACTCCGCCTCCTGGAGCTAGTCGCTGAGCCGGAGCTCATCGGCCACCGTTTCGGGCGCGGCCAGCTGCACGATGATCTTGTCACTGGACGGGGAGTAGGAGCGGAAACGCGGCAACGGCTGCTGCTGCCAGCAGCCACGCAGCGATCCGGGCAACGAGCCTGGCGGGTGGCTTCAGCGCGGTCACGCCGGTGGCGGCGAGCAGCACGACCGCGGCCGGAAAGAACAGGAACAGCCCGAGCACCATGGCAAGTACCCACAGCGAACCCAAGAGCCCGGCAATGACCAGGCTCAAGATAACGAAAGCAAATCTTGTCCCCGCGAAGAGCGGCATGGCGAGCAGCATCATGCCGATGCCGATCTGGACGGCACCGCCACTGTCTGGTTCATTGACCCACAGCCAGGCGGCTGCCGCGGCGGCCGGCGGCAACGCGAGCAGTCCTGCCTCCAGGCGGGTCCGGTGGCTCAGCTGACCTGGTGGAGTATCGCTGCCGTCCACGGCTGCTCCTTCCGCCGGACTTCGCGGCCCATGCCTGGCGGGCGGCCCGTCGCCGCCCTCAGGGGCTGTCCAGAGCGCCCTCGTGCCACCAGGCCCGCGTCACCGGTAGCGATCGGGCTATGACCGCCCAGCCGGGCCCGGCGTTTGAGCGATCGCTCAGCACAGCTCACCATACGCCGCGTTGAGCGTTCGCTCAAGCCGCAATTGGCACGGCACGGTTGGGGCGCGTTCCTCCGCTGGTGCGCGTGGGCCAGGATCTGAACCGATCACACAAAGTGACGTTGAGCTCAAGTCATGTGCCCGTGTCCCCCTGCCGATTCGGCGCGGCTGACTCACGTGTTGTCCGCTGCGGCACGCAGATCGAAGCGTTATGCGCAGCCTCCACCGTAGCCACCCGCGCCTGACCGCCGCGCCAGATCGGCGGCTCTTGGCGCGGGTCTTCTGTGCTGGCCGATTACGATCCGTAAGAACGAAGGTCTCTTCGGCGAGGTGGTATTTGCCTTTTGCCGCCCGGACCGTACCTGGCCGACGTCTTCGGGCCAGGGGGCAGGCGGCTGGTCTGGCACCCGGCTAGGTGTGGTGGCATCGTTGGCAGGATGCCAGGTCAGCGGCGGGGTGTCTTGCGGGCCGGGGGCAGGCGGGGCCACCATCCGGGCACGGCCTGCCGGTAGGCCTGGTACCGGGCGCCGTAGCGCCGGGCCAGCGTGGGCTGCTCGTACCCGTGGACGAACGCGGTGAAGGCGGCGGCTACGGCAGCGGCGTAGCCCAGCAGGACCGGGCGGCTCAGCAGCAGGGCCTGGCCGGTGATGACCGCGAGCACCGCCAGGTACATGGGATTGCGGACGTACCGGTATAGCCCGCGCACCACCAGCTGCTCGGTGGGCGCCGGTGGTGCCGGGGTGCCCCGGCCCTGGATCGCGAACTGCGCGAACGCGGCGAGGAGCGCCGCGGCGCCTGCGGCGGTCAGCACTGCGCCGGTGATCCGCGCCGGCGCCGGGTAGGCGGCGCCCATCTGCCATCCGGTCAGCCACCGGGGAACCAGCCCGGCCACTACCCCGGGTGCGATCACGAGGAAGACCGCGCTGCCGGCGGTCGCTGTTATCTTCCGCATCGGTCTCCGCCCGGCAGCCAGCCGGGCACCCTTGGCCGCGGCACCAGCCGCGCTGAGGACAGCGCACCGGCTGCGGTGAGCTTGCGGATGCCCCGCGAGCCGAGGATGCGCAGCACCGTGCCGATGGTGAAGTACTGCTCCGGCGGCACGATGCCGGCGAAGGCGCCGAGGAACCGGTCGGTCTCCTGCTGGTCGGCGGCGACGGCGGCGAGGAAGAGGCGCTGGCCGGGCGCGGCCGGGGGGAAGGCGGCGAGGCCGAGGGTGAAATCGTACATGCCGCGGATGGCCCGGTCGCGGCGCCGCTGATGGTCGTGCAGCGCGCCGGCCAGCGGCCGGCTGCCGCCAAGCCCCGCAACGACAGCGGCGGACAGGTAGCTGGCGTCGCGCAGCGCGTTGGTCATGCCCTGCGCCGAGACCGAGTCCATGACGACGCCGGCGTCCCCGGCCAGCGCCCACCCGGGCCCGTGCGAACACCGGAA
>WNGL01003697.1_pt1 | contig 21054 bp, 19 predicted proteins | sample 5400591 | NCBI WGS metagenome assembly WNGL01 (sample SAMN13153377, study PRJNA577476) | soil metagenome | isolation source: 80 cm soil or saprolite under Garry oak tree replicate 1 | place: USA:California | collected 2016-06-15 | reverse complement strand
TGGTCTATCACCCATCACACACTCTTCTGGCTCGACTTGTATCTCACAGGCTCACTTGAAGGATTCGCTCCCCCCACGCCCTTCACCTTGGATGAGCTTGAACCAGCACGTGTCCTTCCCGAACAGCCCTATACCAAGGATGAGTTACACGTCTATCTGGTGAATCTGCGCAAGAAGTGCCAGACAACGATTGCTGGGTTGTCAGACGAGAAAGCGCACCAACAGGTCGATTTCCCCTGGATCGGGGGAAAGCCGATGAGCTTTTTAGAGCTCCTCTTGTACACCATGCGCCACGTGCAGGAACATGCGGCCCAGTCCGAATTGACCACTCTTGCGCACAACCATCCGCGCGAGGCGCTCGGTTTTTCAGGCTGTCAATGGTTGTGCTGCTCAACCTTCGCCTCAAGTGCTCACTCTTCGCGCCGAAACCTGCTCACTCTTCATCGAAATTACCAGGTGAAAAACAGAACAGGAGGAAATGAAAGGGGAAAATAACATGGGAAAAGTAATTTTTGGCATGACAATGTCACTGGATGGTTTTGTGAATGACCGGAACGGTGATGTGAGCCGCCTGTATCCTGATCTCGATGCATTACGAAAAACTGAGATGCTTCAGGAAGCAATAAAAACGACCGGGGCAGTGGTGATGGGCAGACGGGCCTATGACATGGCAGAGGGGGATTTCACGGATTACGAATTTCAAGTGCCAATCTTTGTCCTGACTCATGATGTTCCAGAAAAAGTGGCCAAAGGAGAAAACGCAACGTTGAAGTTTACCTTCGTCACCGACGGTATTGCAAGCGCCATTGCACAAGCAAAGGCAGCCGCAGGTGACAAACATGTCACGGTCATAGGCGGCGCGAATACCGCTCAGCAGCTCATCAGAGCTGGCCTGCTTGACGAAATACAGATTGGCATCATGCCCGTACTGCTCTGTGAGGGTCTCCGCTTGTTCGATCATCTAGGTACTGAGCATATTGAACTGGAAAGAACGAGGGTCATCGAGTCCCCTGGGAGAACAGATATGAGATTCCGTGTCGTCAAGGATGGAGGGAACAGGCGATGAGCGCTGCAGGATTGTCCAAGGCGCGGCTCAGCCGCATGCACGAGGTCATGGCTGGCTATGTCGAGCGCGGTGACGTGCCTGGTCTCGTCACGCTGGTCAGCCGGCGGGGCGAGGTGCATGTCGATGTGATCGGGACGCAGGCGTTCAAAGACCCCGACCCGATGCGGCGCGACACCATCTTCCGCATCTCCTCAATGACCAAGCCGATCATCGCTGTTGCGACGATGATCCTGGTGGAGGAATGCAAGCTGCGGCTGGACGAGGCGGTGGATGCTCTGCTCCCCGAACTGGCCGAGCGCCAGGTGTTGAAGCGACTCGACGGGCCGCTCGACGACACGGTGCCCGCGAAGCGAGCGATCACGGTACGTGACCTGCTCACCTTCCGCATGGGCTTCGGGCAGATGATGGCACCGCCGGATGCGTATCCGATTCTCTCGGCCGCGAGCGCCCAGCAGATTGGCATGGGGCCGCCGAGTCCGTCGGCAATGCCTGCGCCTGATGAATGGATGCGCCGCCTGGGGAGCCTTCCGCTCATGCACCAGCCGGGGGAGAAGTGGATGTACAACACGGGGTCCGATGTGCTGGGCGTGCTGATTGCACGCGCCTCAGGTCAGCCGCTTGAGACGTTCTTGCGCGAACGCATCTTCGAGCCGCTCGAAATGCGCGACACCGGCTTCAGCGTGCCGGAGGCATCGCTCGACCGGCTGGCAACCAGCTACTGGACCGATCCTACGAGCGGGCAGCTTACCATTTATGACGAGCCCAGGAGTGGCCAATGGAGCCGCCCGCCAGCCTTCCCGTCGGGAGCGGGGGGACTGGTTTCGACCATCGACGACTATCTGGCCTTTGGTCAGATGATGCTCAACTTGGGCAAACACGGCAACGAGCGTATCCTGTCGAGGCTGTCGGTCGAGCTCATGACAACCGACCAGCTGACGCCTGAGCAGAAAGCGGTGTCTGGCCTGTTTCCTGGCTTTTTTGACAGCCACGGCTGGGGATTCGGTGTCTCCGTGGTCACCAGGCGCGACGACGTGGCAGCGGTCCCCGGTCGGTATGGCTGGGATGGCGGCCTGGGCACCTCCTGGTATACAGACCCCCGGGAGGAGATGGTCATCATCCTGATGACCCAGTGCGCCTGGACTTCCCCCAGGCCACCGAACGTCGATTTCTGGACCCTGGCCTACCAGGCGATCGACGACTAACGAAGATCAGAGAGTCCCCGACGAGAACAGATATGAGATAAGGAAGACATGAGAAGATGCGAGTTTTTGTCTCATTTCTTCCCCACTGCCCGCAGGGAATGCAAGATACGCAAAGGATATGGTGCTCAGCTTCTCGGGCTTAGAGAACCTTGGGGCTTCTTCTGCAATTCCTTGAGGGCATCGCTGGCTATCCATCTGGCTGCCGGAGAATCCAGCTGTTTGATCGCAGAGGCCCATTCCATCGCCACCGCACGCAGATGGCTATTACGTTTCCCGATCTGGCGCAAGGCCCAGTTCACCGCTTTCTTCACAAAATTGCGCTCATCGCCTGCATATTGCTTGATCAATGGGAAAAAGGGCAAGAATGCCTCATCATTGGCTCGTTTGTCATGAACCGCCAGTTCAGCCATCAGCACAAAACCAGCCCGCCGGACAAACTCCTGCTCCCGGTGAGCCCATTCCATGGCTTTGTGATAGGCGTAAGGGGTTTTATCGAAGAGGTTCCCGCAGACCTGGTCGCAGACATCCCACGCATCGAAATCGTTGACCCATGCTTCCATAAGCTCAGGGGAAACAAGGCGTGGGTCAGCGATCATGGAAGCCAGGATGCGTGCCTCGTGTATGCCAGTCTGCCACAACTCGAGAGCCAAGGAATGATTCCTGCCGACATCTTTAGCAATGCTTCGTAGCGTGGGGATCGAGACGCCTAGCGTCTGGTCAGAGCTGATACCAACTCTTGCCATCCTCTGGACAGTTTGCGGGTTGGCGTGCTGGTGCAACGTCGTGATGATCTGGTCCACTGTCATAGCTCTGCGTCTCTGTTCCTTTCATGAAGGCATCAAAGCGGAACGAAGAAGCGTTTGAACATGCAGCCTTCAGAGATTAGGCATCAAGCAGAGCCTCTTCTACTGGAAGTGGAAGATCTGAGCTTGGTTGGGCATGAATCCAGCCCAGTTCATTTAAATCGCGTATGGCTTGAGCGATTTCTTCATCTTGGAGAGGTGGTTGACGTCTCTGCTTCCAGTGCTTCACTCCCTCAAACACTGCCATTTCAGTGACGGGGGGCTGAGATTCTCGGCTCAAGGATTGAGCCGTAAAATGAACGGTGGCTGCTAGCTTCTTGTGTTCGCATCCGTAGAAACAAATCCGTGATGCGATCAATAATGGCTTCCCATTGTTTTAACTCATGCCGAAACGCTTGAGCCGCATCTCTATAGGTCGATCCTGGTTGTATGGCAAACATATTCCCACGTTGCACCTCGTGTATCAAGCCGTTGTTGACAAGACGGGTCACAAGCGGTCGCACATCAGGTGAGAAAGGACCGTAACTTCCGCGGACAAAGTGTAAACCGGTTGGCAATCCCAACTCAGTCGCAAAGTAGGCGATCTTCTGGAAGGTGATCCTGCCGATAGGCCAATGGTATGGTTCACGCTCGATACGCGCGAGGATTTCAACCAGGCACACATAGGCTGGATTCATCGTTCCTCTCTCTTCTTGAGAAGCATTTGTAATTGTTACCACTGGTGTTTGAGCAAGGAACGATGTCTCGATTTCCTCTTGTGGCGTTCCATAAGGGGCATAGAGTTCGACGGGAATATCGAGTCGACTCAGATAGCGATAGAGCGTGGGACCCACCACTCGCCATTCAAGTTGTCCGTTATTACAGCCGAGTGCAGGAACTGCTAGTGAAGTGATTTCCCATTCCCGATAGTGCTTTTCAAGATATTCGAGGCCAGCCACAATATCAGAGAGCCGAGACACGGATCGCCAGTGATCCTTGGTCGGGAAGTTGAGTATCCAGGGAGGGAGCAACCGTCGATAAAGGTAGGGTTCGCCCAATCGCACTTCCTTTGCTTTGCAGCGAATCACATAGTCCTCATACATATCAGGAAACAATTTCTTGAATTCGAGGGCCAAGCCTTTCCCCATGATGCCAACGCAGTTTACGATGTTCACAAGGGTTTGTGCCTCCGACGTGAAAATGTTACCGACTAATGGACGAATCATAGTCGCTCCTCCTTGGAGAAGAACAGGTGAGCATTGACAGCAAGAGAAAGTTGCGGTGCAATACCATTGAGTCTTCTCTGGCTCTCTCTACAGGAGACATAGGCTCCAAATATGTAGTGAGGAGGTATACGGTTAGGGACCAGAACTTCCGCACACATGATTTTTTTATGATTATCAGATTCGATGTCATCTCCAGGATGAGTCCAATATTGGGCAAACACGAGCTCGCGATCGATCAACGCAAGCCCCGTTGATGCAGGGCTAAAACGTGCGCTTGAAGCCGCATTTCTGTGACACTCCGCTTGGACTAAAGTCCAGCGGCTTCTCGTTTCAACGCCGAAGGTGACTCACCTGATTGCTCAGGCCCCTCTCTTCGGCTCGACGAAGGCCCCGTCCGGGCCAAGACCTGCAAGCCGCGTTGCAGGATGTTTCTGGCAGCATTCTCGTCGCGATCGGCGATGGAGCCACAGAAGGGGCACACATGCGTTCGGACACTGAGGGACTTTTCGACATACGCACCACACGAAGAGCATTGTTGCGACGTGTAGTGAGGTCGCACAGCAATCACTTGACGCCCAGCACTCTCAGCCTTGGCTTCAAGGTAGTGCCGGAACATCCCCCAGGATGCATCGGCGATGGCAAAGGCCAAACAATGGTTGCGCACCATGTTGGATACTTGCAAGTCTTCAATGACAATGGTTTGATAGTGTTTGACATAGTGATGAGAAGCTTTATGAAGGGTATCTTTGCGTTGGTTGGCAATGCGTTCATGGATACGCGCTACCAGGTGCTTCACCTTTTTGCGTCGGTGGCTTCCCCTTTTACACGTAGCCAGTTTGCGTTGGGCCCGTGCCAGCTTCTTTGCGCTTTTCTTGGCATGTTTCGGGTTGTCGGTGATCTGCCCATGACTATCTGCCACGAGATAGCGGATCCCCATATCAAGTCCAACGGCATTCTCCTTGTGAGGCAGTGGTCCTTGAGTGGTTTCACAGATGCATTGCAGATACCAGCCAGAGGGACGTAAGACAATCCGTGCGAACTTAAACGTTCCCTCAAGAGGTCGATGCACAATGACCCGAATACGTCCACCACAGTGTTTCGGAGCCCTGAACCTGCCATTGTCCAAACAGTTCGCGGCATCCCGGAATTGCATGGTATTCCAGGCGTTGGCACCTTTAAAGCGGGGGAAGCCAATGTTACGGCCCTCTTTGAGCCCCCGAAAGAAATTCGTGAAGGAGCGGTGGAGACGTTTGAGCGTAGTATCAACAACCACGGCAGGCAGATCAGGATGGGCCTCTTTGCCATGCCGCTTGTCTTGCTCGTACAGGTGCAGGTACGTGCCGGTCTCTTGGTAGTGCGTGATCAATTCCTCAAGGCAGGCATTGTACATCTTGCGCGAGGCAATCAAGGTCTTCATCAAGGCGTGTTCTTGGGCCTTGCTTGGTCGCAACCGGTACTCAAATGTTCTCATGACTCAAGGATAGCACAACATGACTATATAGTCCACAAGCAAGAGCTAAAGCCCGAATACGCCTCACCGCTGGGGTTGAAACCCCGCAGCTTGCGGCGGGCTAAAGCCCTTTTCTGTCATACTTCAGCAGATGAGCATTGGTTTTGGTATCTGTCAAATCGTTGATCGCCACCACCTCAAGCTCATGGCTGTGACGTTCCAGGATTGCTTTCATCGACTGACGTCCGATACGCCCGAAGCCATTACTACCTACGCGGGTAGCCATAGAGGCAGTTTCTCCTTTTCCGAACTTCTCGTTTTCAAGCTATTCCTCCTCGTTGGACTATCGGTAATGACGGAAGGTGCGGCGCAAGTCGTCAATCCAACCGTCCGGGATTTCCCAGGGGATGAAGTGACCACCGTGATCGTGAACGGTGACGTTCACGTGGTTGTACCAGGATGCCCGATCGCTGCTCAGGAAATGCTGAACACGGTTCTCCGTAGAAACACCAGGCGGGTTCTCATAGCCCACGAACGTGATACCGGTGGGAGCTTCGACGACTGGCCAGCGGTCGTGGGCGGGTGTCCACGGATAGCGGTTTGCATTCGCGTACATGCGCATGGAGGTTTCGATGGCATTATTAACCCAGAAAATCATGGCGTGCGTGAGGATATCGTCTTTCGAGAAGATGTGCTCAACATTGCCATCATTATCGCTCCAGTTCGCCCATCGTTCAAGAATCCAGGCGAGCATCCCCACTGGGGAGTCGCTGAGTCCGTATGCGAGGGTACTCGGCTCGAGCACATGCACGGCTAGATGGGCAGCGAAACGGCGATCGAGCGATACGATCCTGGCCCGGATATGCTCAGGAACACTCTCTGGAATGGGATGCCCGCCGCTGAGATCCCATGCACGATCCCCATTGAACAAACTTAACTTTTGTGCAGAGCCAATATGGATCGCGTACAGTTCGTTGGCGTATTTATGCCCAAGTTGGCCAGTCACCAGAGCCCCGACATCGCATCCACCAGCAGCGTACTTTTCGTAGCCAAGGATGGTCGTCATAAGGGTGTGCCAGAGATCAGCAACCTTCCAGAAATTCATGTCCGGGTTGTTTTGCAGGGGCGTCGAGAAGCCGAAACCGGGAAGTGAGGGTACGATGACATCAAACGCTTCGGCAGGGTCGCCACCGAATGCACCAGGGTTCGCAAGCGGATCAATGACCTTGGACCAATGCCAAAAGGTCCACGGCCAACCATGAGTCAAGATAAGTGGAACTGGGTTCGGGCCGACACCAGGTTTGCGCATGAAATGCACAGGAACGCCATCGACGTTCACCTGGTAATGTTCGTAGCGGTTCATTGCTGTCTCCGCTTTGCGCCAGTCGTAGGCATTGAGCCAGTAGTCAACAAGTTCCTCAAGGTAGGTTCGACCAACACCGTAATACCAGTCGTCATTGCCAACGCCCAGAGGCCATCTGGTGCGCTTCAGCCGTGTGCGAAGGTCCGAGAGTTGTTCGTCCGAGACGTGGATCAGTGTGGGTTGAAGTGGAAACGAGGGGCCTGCCAGAGAGGCTCCTTCTTGGCTTCCAAGCATAGTTCACTCCTTTTCTTTTGGGCGTTCCGTGTGCTGTTCGATGCTGGCGGAAGGAGGTGGGTGCAATGGTAGCTCTGGGTTTCTTCTCAATTCGATCGTATGGGCCAGAGCTGGCAAGGCGGATGCAATGGCCGCACGTTCTTCTGAGGGCAAGCTGTCGAGCAAGCTGGTGAGCCGCTCCACACGCGCGGCGTGGCGTACTTCGATGACCTGTGCTCCACGTGTGGTAAGTTGTACCAGCACCGCACGGCCATCGCGGGGATCTGCTCGACGTTCGAGCAATCCGTCGTCTTCGAGCCGTCGCACCATTTGCGTGATAGCCGGTTGCGTCATTTGTTCTGTTGCAGTCAACTCGGTCAGCCGCATGGGGCCTTTGCGAGAGAGCGTATGCAACACCGAAAGAGTGGTGAAACTCAGTCGTTCCACCGAGGGTAATCGAATGAAGATGGTTGTGAATTCTTCAATGATGGTTGTCAAGTCCCTGACATTGAGGTCAGGATCAGAAAAATGGTCTGTCATACGTCATATTATATCACGATTTTATATAAATTTTCTATGGAAATAAGCCCTGATGCTGTCAATCCCAGGATAATGCCGGGAGAAATCGGTACAGGTATCTGGGTGGACAAGCAATCTGAAAATACAGACTTCCGGCTGGAGAACGTACAGATTGAAGATAAGTTTGTCGCTTTCGGAAGATAAGTTTGTCACGTCATAGACAGTTTCAGTTTTGCACCACTCTCAACGCTCAAACCCAAGTTCTTGCAGAGTAGTCCGCCAGACTACTCTAGCTTCCTGCATACGCATCGTTCCACTGGGGAGAAGAGATTGTACGGCATCCTGGGATGGATAGACTCCTGAAGCACACAGCGTAAGGATCGCTTGTCGCACTTGCTCACTCATCAGCGCGAAGCGTTGTTCCTTCCGCCGTTTTCGATAAGCTTTCGCACGCCGCGTGATTTCTGCACATTCTACGGGGAAATGCTGCATAAGGCTATGCTCGTCATACTCAAGCCGTTGTGCAACCTGGGATGTTCCGAGCGGCTCTTCTTTTCCATCAAGAACGGCTTGGAATAATGCCTGACAGCGTTCTCGATCTACGACGCGACGCGCTGGACGCTGTGGCAGAGAAGAAGCACGCCTTGTTTCTCGTTCATCGACCTGTTGGAGATGATCTAGTTGATTCCTCATCACTTGTAAAGGGGTAACGTTGCAGGCGTAGCAGAACTGGAGGAGCGTCTGGAACGTAGGAGCGTAGGGATCATCGCTTTTGACCCAGTGGTGGAGTGCTTGCCTTGTGATTCCAGTCACGCGCGCCAGTTTTGAGTAAGCCCGGTGTTCTTTCAGATAGGTTGCCAAATGGCTGAAAAATGGTTCCCACTGGAGTTGACCGTCAGCTTGGCTTATCGTAAGTAGCTCTTCCAGCACAGATATGACCCATTCTTGCCAAGCCATCTGTTGCTCATGCTCTGGTCCTCCAGCGAAGCTTTTTGGATCTTCTCCAAGGAATGTGCCACATGAGGTACATTCTCCAGGTTGTGTGTTGTTGGTAGCAAGGATCATCTGGCGCTTCTGACAATACAGACATTGATCCATCAGTGGGCTTCGGTGGCGAGGACAGAGGGTGACGATGTGAAACATCCACAGGAGAGGCTGATAGAGAGGTTGTCCTTGGTCCCTCCATTCAGCCAGACACAAGGGGCACCAAGCTGGCGTGGCTCGCAGTTGCCCCCGACGAGGAAGATCACCTACCCACCAGGGCAAAGTTAAGAGATGCAAGTCTGTCCGCATGGTCAGGTGGTTCAGCAGCGCTCCTCCTGCGCTGGCAAGATCGCTGGTCCCATTGAAGCTCATTGCCCCATCAGCACCGAATGCAGCAGCAGCGGGAAGACGCAGACCCAAGTCTTTCGTGAGAGGGGGAAGGATCATCTCTGCAACAAAAGCACGAGGAGAGATATGATGGGTCCATCCTAAGCGATTGATGTAGCCTGTCAAGCTTTCGCGCCAGACCGTCTCGATTTTGTAGGGAGCAAGGCTGTACAGCCGACTCCGTGCAGGCATGTCGCTTTCTTGAAAGGTATTCTGTCCTTCGCATTGGGGACGAAGAAGACACACGGCAACGGTAGAGGCATGCTTCATGCTTATCCAGCTTTCTCTTCGCCTGAAAGAGGCTTCGATGGGTCTTCATCAGGTTCTTGCCCGGCTGCATCTCGACCAGGGGATCGTTTCCCAGGCCGATCTTGTTTCTTAGGCGATGGAGAGAGCTCGTCGGGCTTTGTTTTTGGCGGCTCGGTTCTGCGAGATCCTCGTAGCCCTAGAAGGGCCAGAAGCCGCTCATCGGCCCCTTCAGGTTCAATGAGTTCTGCCTCGCTCTCTAGCGCATTACGTAACGCCAGTTCTACACGTGTTTCTGACAAAGCGGTTTTCCGCAGGTGTGTGAGCGTTACCGTTTTGGCATCTTCTGCTAATGCGAGGTTCAGCGCTCGATTGAGGTGCATTTTCAACAATCCAATACAGCCAATGCTTCGTGCATACAAAAACTCCCAGTGATCAACCAGAGAAGGTTCTTTCGCGACGGGGAGTTGTCGCTGTAAGGCCCACACGACACTTTGAAACACCTGGGCCTCAGCATCGATGGCCGCATCATAGCGGGAAAAGTGGACATCCACGCTGCGGCACGCCAGTTGGGCATTGGCCTTCCTGAACGGGCGCATTTCATACGTTCCAACCAGGATATGACTGGCTCCAGTGGCATTCTCAAAATGCTTCAGGTGATTGAGTTGACTCTGGAGGCGACTACCACGGGCCGCTTCTGCCAGATGATGGGCCTCATCGACAATGATGGCGAGCGGCTTGCGTTCGCAGAGAGCCGTTTCCATCGCTTCGCGCAGTTCCCTGGCGCGAATGCGCGCCACCTTTCCATCCACAAACGGATCACGCAAGGCTCGCAGGACCGCGCGGTAATACTCTGCCCACTCGAAGCGGTTGGTACCTGCTCCTGCGGCAAGGAGACTGGCAAACGGGATGAAGCTGGGGGAAGCCTGCATCTGTGTTTTGCTCATAGAAGTCAACCGTTCTTCAAGCAAACGGATGAGTGTGGTCTTGCCCACTCGACTCGGACCGATAACGAGCACCATCGTGCCAGGCCGTCTGGTGCTTGCGCCTTCTCCAGGCGGACAGATCGCCTGAAGGAGGGCCTCCAAGGCTTCCAGGAGACGGGGATGGGAGATGAGGCATCGGTGCTCAAAATATTCTTGTCGCGCACCTACTGCAAGCTTGAGCAACTCAGACGGAAAGGATTCGGGAGCATTTGTCTGGGCGAGAGCTTTGTGGGTTTCATCATTCATAGCTCGATTCGCCTGAGCACGAGCAAATTTTCGTAGGGATTGGCCTTTTTCGTCGCCCCAAGTTCCTCTTGTTCCACCGTCCCTTTCTCCTCTTCAACGGCGTGAGGCTCTGTGAGGGACGATCCCTTCCCACCCTCTAACACGATCAGTGCCGCCCTGGTTTCGCGATCATGGCGTTGCTGGCGCAGAATCGTCTCGATGTCGGCATTTTCCCGCCGAAAGGCTGCCAGGTGCTTCTGCGTGACTTCGATGTGCTCACGGCCTGCGTGCAGACGGTTGCGCTTGCGCAGTTCTTCAGTCAGCAGTTGCAGTTCGCGCTCAGAGCATCCGGCAAATTCCGTGTAAGGGCAGTCGCAGGTGCGCCAGCGGCCATCAATGTAGGCATACCCCACACTCACATTGAAGGGGTCGTAACGCACCTTGACCTGGGTTCCTTCAATGGTCGGATCACGCATGGCCTCGCACCAGTAGTCCAGGTAGTTCATCCGCACTCCCACTCCTGGTTCCACCTTTGCTGTCCCCTTCCTCGTTGTGGGAAACGGTGCTTTGAGAAAGGTGTCGTCATACTCAAGAGACTTGTGAGACCGCTCGCCATCGCGTTTCATACTGAGTTCATAGGCTTCGCGTGGGGTCATGCCAAGCGCTGGATGTACAATGGTCTCATATTCCTCATCGGCCCACTGCCCGACGCGCTCTGCAAGCTTCGGCAGCGTCCAGACGGCCTGGCGTTTGGGATCTGTCGCGCGGGTAGTAGTGCGTGGCTCCCTTGTGGCCTGTGTGTTGCCCAGCAAATGGTAGAGAAATTCTGTTTCCATCGTGCCAAACAAACGTTCCTGGGGCGATCCGAATCGTGGCTCGGCGGCTGGTCGTTGATGTTTGCGAACCCGATACAAGGCGAGTAACTGCTCAAAGTAGACACTGTGGAACTCCGGTCCTCCATCAACCGTGATCGCTGTCGGAAGCCTACCGTAGCGCTTCACGCAGAGCCGGAGCGCCATCATACACGAACGGTAGGAAGGGGGGTCGAAGGTGAGATAGAACGAGGCAATACGTCGGGGATGGGACAGAATGAGCAATGTTAGCCAGCATTTTCCCAATGGGTGACCGGTTCTGGAATCACACAGCACCAGATTCAGTTCAGTATGGTCCAGATGAGCCATCGACCAGGCGTGGCTCCCATGCCGACTGACGGTTCTTGTCTGCTCACGAACGTAGTCTTTGAAAGGGTAAGCAGCACGCGTCCCTTCGCGAACCAGAACTTGTTCATATCTGGTTTTGTGGCGTTGCGCCTCAGCGTAGAACGTCCTCTGGCTCGCTGGTTTGAGGTGCTGTTCTTCGGACTGCTTGAGATATTCGCCGTAGGCTCCTCGTTTCGGTTTTTGGGTGACGATATCATAGTGGGTTGCCAACACTTGATGGATGAGGGTGATGACCTCCTCGCTAATTTTTCTCGCGCCACCACAGTTGTGATACCCGGGAAGAAGACCGAGAAAGCCGCTCCCATACTGGGTTTCCGCTTCTCGATAGCGTTGTTGCCAGCGTTGCTTTGTCCGAGGGTGAAGTGCTGCTCGCACTTCAGCCGTTTGGACTTGGACATCATCCTGGTAGTCGTCAGGGTGAATCACACGATTGCGGAAAACGGCAGTAGCGAGATCGACATCATGAGCTTGTTCGAGTAACGCTTGACCTTGTGAGGCAATATGGGAAGCTTGTTGTTCTTTTAACGCGAGCATCTTTTCGTCGCTCTGATCTTTCACCTGAACGCAGGCTCGTGAAAGCCCCTTCGAGCGAAAGACCGGCGTGCGCCAGGGTTCCGAAAGCCGGTACGTCGCCAGATCAACGTAGAGGTCATGTCTGGCAATGGCAATATTGATGAGATCAGCAGAAATCTCGGAGCGTGCCTGAAGGTCAGACATGAGCATTCCAGGGTACTCCTCAACTACTCGGTAGAGTGTCGCTAACGTCTGATCTCCCACGGCAAGGCGGTCGAGGTGCTGGTAGTAGTCCTCTAGAAAGAGGGCGTTCTCTTGTGTCGCCCAGTTACTATTGTCGGAAGACCAAACGTGATAGGTGAGTCCATACTTGGCTGCAAATGCTTCACCTGGAGGGCACCGCCACAACCCCTGCGAATCTTGCACGTAGCGATTGGGCTGCTTCTCAACCAGTCGGCTGAGTTCTTGCGCTGGTTTGCATTCAATCCATCCACCCGACTGATATCGAAAGACAAAGTAGTCGGCAGTATGCATTGGTCGCTGGATGCGACCATGTTTGTCGAGATATTCTAGTGGAAAGGATGGAGGCTGATCCCACATCTCTAGAACATCGTCATCGTGTTCAGCTTGCAGCAAAAAGGGAAACTCGACTTTGGTACTCTCCGCCTTGATGATGCATTGCATCTTTTTGGAGGGATACCAGACGGGCATATTCCCCGGCGAGCGCCTGGGGTGCGACTGGGAGGTGATGAGCGGATGTGAATGAGCATATCCTGCGTTTCTCGCGAACAACCGAGACGGCGAAAGTAGGTGTACAGCGCTGTGCCGTCAAGGGCTTTTGCCATGGCCATTTCCTCCCACGAGCAATCTCTCTCTCAATACCTCTTCTCTAGAGCCTAACACAAACTTTTGTCTAAGCCAAAGCCTTTTGCCTCGGGTGGTACTTATGGCGACAAACTTATCTTCAATCTGGAGAACGTGCGGATTACCCGAAAGGTTGGCCGTTTTCTACCAAAAGGTTGGCCACAAGTACCACTGAGGGCTACAAGCTTTGTCTCATACAAAAGTTTGTGCTAGGCTTGGAAAAGAGGCATTGAGAGAGAGATTGCTTGTGGGAGGAAAAAGCCATGGCAAAAGCCCTTGATGGTACTGCATTGTACACCTACTTTCGCCGTCTTGGTTGTTCGCGAGAAACGCAGGAAGTGCTCATTCACATCCGCTCGTCGCCTCCCAGTCGCACTCCAGGCGCTCGTCGCGGAAATATGCCCGTCTGGTATCCCTCCAAAAAGATGCAATGCATCATTAAGGCAGAAAGTACGAAAGTCGAATTTCCCTTTTTGCTGCAAGCTGAACATGACGATGATGTTCTGGAGATGTGGGATCAGCCTCCGTCGATTCCCTTAGAATACCTCGACAAACGCGGTCGCCTCCAACAGCCAATGCACACTGCCGACTACTTTGTCTTCCGGTATCAAGCCTGTGGATGGATTGAATGCAAACCAGCGCAAGAACTCAGCCGACTCGTTGAAAAGCAGCCTCATCGCTACAAGCTCGATGAGCAAGGCGTCTGGCGTTGTCCTCCTGGTGAAGCATTTGCAACCAAATACGGACTCACCTATCAGGTCTGGTCTTCCGACCAGATTAACTGGGCGGCACAAGAGAACGCCCTTTTTCTAGAGGACTACTACCAGGATCTTGATCGCCTTACCGTGAAAGATCAAACATTGGTGCTCCTCTTCCGGTTGGTTGAGGAGCACCCTGGAATATTCCTCTCTGAACTTCAGAACGCATCTGAGATTCCCGCTGACCTCATCAATATTGCTATCGCCAGACATGATCTGTATGTGGATCTGGCGACCCACCGACTTTCAGAGCCCTGGCGCACGCCGGTCTTTCGTTCTCAGCGCCTAGCGCGAGCGAGAACGAAGCCACAGGCGAAAAAAGAGGTGGGTGCATGTTCAACCCCTGCTGAAAGCTCTTCCAGCCTTACTCCAGAAGGGCAGGAGTTGCTTGATTTGGCGCGAGAGATGGACCTAGCAACAGCCATCTTTCGGAACCGAATCATCAATCCTGACCAATACCATGATGATGAGCAGGTGCAAGTGAACGCTCGTGCAGAGACCATTCCGGCACGAACGAAACGACGTTGGCAGATGCTCTATCAAGAAGCAGAGCATCTCTACGGAAGCGGCTTGATTGGCTTGCTGCCCAAAGTGGCGAAAAGTGGAAGAAAGCGACCAATTACTGACGAGGTAAGCGATCTGGTTCAGCAGGTGTTAGAAACGCATTACGATACAGTGACCCGCAAGCCGAAACGCGGAGCATACGGAGAATATCTTCGGCGATCTTCAGAGCAGCAGCTTCCCTCCATGAGCCAACGTATGTTTTACACCGAAATCCGACGACACAAACCGAAGTATGATCAAACATTGGCACGCGAAGGAGCCCGCGCAGCTTACCCATTCAAGGACTACGTGCATGAAGCGGAAAAAACGGTGAGCCGTCATGGAAGCTACGCCTGGGCGATGGCACATCTGGATCATACCGAATTGAACCTGGTCTTATGCGATTCGAGGACTGGTCAGCCTCTGGGGAAATGCTGGTTGACACTCCTCATTCTTTCCCACCCCAGGCGCATTGCCGCTTACTATCTGACCTTTGATCCGCCCAGTTATCGCTCTTGCCTAGCCGTCCTTCGCTTGTGTGTCAAACGGTATGGACGCCTACCAACAGCCATTACAGTTGATGGCGGACCGGAGTTTGCCAGCGTGTACTTTGAGCAACTGCTCGCCTTGTACCGCGTCCGTAAACATCAGCGCCCGGCATCTGAACCGCGCTTCGGTTCGCCACAAGAGCGTTTGTTTGGTTCAATGGAAACGGAGTTTCTTTACCACTTACTCGGTAATACTCAGGCCACACGAGAACCCCGGTTAAATACACGGGCAACTGATCCACAACGCCAAGCGGTCTGGACGCTTCCAGCTCTGGCGGAGCGGGTGCAGAAATGGGCAGACGAAGAATATGAAACCATTGTTCACCCGGCTTTAGGGATGACACCGCGTGACGCCTACGATCTCTCCATCAAACAAAATGGAACTAGAGCGCACAAAGATATTCCCTACGATGATGCTTATTTGAAAGCAACATTCCCCACCACCCGCAAAGGAACAGCGAAAGTTGAGCCAGGAGTGGGTGTGCGCATGAATTACCTGGACTACTGGTGCGAAGCCATGCGTGACCCAACTATTGAAGGAACCCAGGTCAAGGTGAGATTCGACCCATTTGATGTCAGTGTTGGTTACGCCTACATTGATGGCCGTTGGAGGAAATGCGATTGTCCCTACACGGAATTCGCTGGGTGTTCTGAGCGTGAACTGCAACTCCTCACCACAGAGCTTCGTCAACGGAATCGTTTGCAATATGGAAAAGAGCAGATTGAGATGACACAAAAGCAACTGGCGGTATTCCGGCGAGAGAATACTGATATCGAGAGCATTCTTCGCCAGCAGCGCCATGATCGCGAAACCAGAGCTGCCTTGGTCGTGCTAGAGGGCGGGAAGAAATCCTCAGCACTGCCGCCTCCAGAGCCTGTGCAAGAGGAATCGGAGAAGGAAAAGAGAGCACGCGAATCCTCTGAGAGGAAGAAGAAAATCGATCCCTACAAAAATTTGCTGGTGCTCAGGCGGATCGAGCTATGACCGACGAAACGAACAAGGCAATTGTCCAAACAGATGCACCTGAGTCTTTTCCGCCTGAGTTGCTCGCGCAACCTGTAGGAGCGCGCCTGGAATATTTTGAGCAGCGTTGCCTCATTTCCCATCCACGCCTGCAAGAAGCTTTAGAGACCATCCTTCAAAGCATCTGTCCACCAGGTGAAGGCACAAGTGTCAGACGACCTGGAACCATGGTCTTGGTGATCGGTCCGAGTCGCGTCGGAAAAACGACCCTCATCCGTTTACTCGAAGAACATTTGCTGGCCAGGGGCCGCGCATTGATGGCATCCGATCCGAGCTTCATCCCGTTTGCCAGTATCCTCGCCGCAGGACCGGGCACCAACCGCTTCGAGTGGGGAGAATATTACCGGGCAGTTCTGCGTGCCCTCCATGATCCGTTTGTAGATGGAAGATTGCGCGGATACGCACCAAAGAACTGCGCGAAGCCATGGAAACGGCATTGCTTGAGCGCAAGCCTCTCGCCATTATCGTCGATGAGGCCCATCACCTGGCAGAAGCGGCTATGGGGAGCCGTCTCCAAAGCCAACTCAATCACCTCAAACATTTTGAGAATGCCACCGCAGTGAGCCATATTTTGGTTGGCACCTACGAAATGCGTCCGTTTCGCAAAGTCAATGCACAACTGGCCTGTCGGAGTGTCGATGTCCATTTTCCCCGTTATGATGCTACCATTGAGCAAGACGCGCAGGTATTTCAAAGTGTGGTCTGGGCCTTGCAACGGCAGCTCCCTGTCGAGAAAGAGCCGCCGTTGATCGATCACTGGGAGTTTTTGTATGCGCGAAGTATTGGGTGTATCGGGTTGCTCAAAATGCACCTCAATCGAGCGCTGAATCTGGCCCTGGCAGAAAAAGCGAAAACCGTCACGCTGGCCCACTTGCGAAAAACCGCTCCAGCAGAAACACGAGTGGAATTGGCTTTACGCAACGCATTGGAAAGCGAGGCAGAACTAACAGAGGCTAAGGGTGCTGACGAGCGGCTTCTAACGCTTTTGGGGCTACGAGGCGGTCAGGTGTCGCAATCTCCCAAAACACCGAAAGAAGAACAGGCATCGAAACCGAAGATCCGGGGGAGACGAGGCACACGCGCACAGGGTCGTGATGCCATTGGATCAACGCCTAATGAGAATGCGTCAGAACCTCTCACAAATGAAGAGCAGGCCGCAGGATGAGCAGGACAGAGAATCCCACTGTGAAAGTCATCCTCATGCGCCATACCACAGAAAGACCGTTCAAAGGCAACGATATTCCCGCACGCAGTAAGCTCTACTGGCTTGTCCCATGTGGAAGCGGGACCGTCTGGTGCGAAAGTTTGACCAGCTATCTCAACCGTCTCGCAGGGCTTCATCATGTTCCCCCGCAACACGTTGCGGTGCAGGAGATCGTTCCTCACCTGAGCCAGAGCTATTCGCGGCGATACCTCTCGGTCTTTAGCTGGTCAACTGCAATGAGTGTCAACGGGAATGGGCTTCTGGCGCAAGAATGGGCTAGTATCCTTGAGAGACTCACGAAACGCTCCGATCTTCACTTCCTGACGCTCCAGTGGTGGGTAGGCGATCTGCCGCCTCACAAACTGCTTCGCGAAAAGCCAGCCTGGTGCCCTGTATGTTATGCCGAATGGAAAGACCAAGGAATGCCCATCTATGAGCCGCTGCTATGGATATTCCCACCAGTAACGATCTGCCTGAAACATCTCTGCAAGCTGGAGGAATATTGTCCTGGCTGTGAAAAGCGACAATCCTTCATCAGAGTTCAAACCGCTCTGGATGAGTGTCCTCGCTGCAAAACGTGGTTAGGATCGCCAACTCCTGCCCTTGTGCCTCTCTCTCCAGAAATCCTTGAGTGGCAGAAATGGGTCGTCTCTGCCTTAGAGGAATTGCGTTCCGCTGTGGTTGCTTCTGCCCTTCCTCCTTGGGAGCTGTTTTTCACGAATCTGAGCAGGAGTTGTGAAGAGAGAGGCGAACAATCACGACTAGCTGAACTGGCTGGGCTGGCGCGGGGACAACTTGCCACCTGGTTACGCCGATCTCATACCCCAACCCTGGGAAGTATCCTGGAGTTTTGTTATGTGTGCAATGTAACCCCTCTCCAGATCCTCTTAGGCGACCTGGCTCCGTTGAGACAGGTCATTGCCCTGGGCAAGCCCCATCGATCTCCTCGCTCGCGTCGGCTTTATCGTCCGTTAGACCGCGAACGATGCATGGAGCGCATTCAAGCTATTCTGGATGGACGAGAAGAGCCGATTGGTTATGGCACGCTTGCCCAACAATTGGGATGCACCCAACACACGCTTCTCTATCACTTTCCACAGGAATGTGCCTTGTTATCACAACAAATTAAGGAGTATCGACGGCAACGGAAAGAACAGAGGGCCGCACAAATCAAAGAAGAGATCCAGCAAACAGTGCTGGCGCTCCATGCACAAGGAGTTTATCCGTCGCATCGCAAGGTCATTGAACGTCATTGAACGGATCGCTCACCCAACCCTGATGCGTGATCCAAAAGCAAGAGCATCCAGGCTGGCGCTGTGTCGAGACCTTGGATGGAATTGACACAACAAAGCAACTCTGTGGCATCGTCCTATGTGGCCAACCTTTTGGTAGAAAACGGCCAACCTTTCGGGTAATCCGCAAGAACGACCCGCAGAATTATACTCATTCCCCCCGCAGAATCCTGGGATTGACACCTGGAGGGGAACGCCTCTCTTAGAAATCAGCTATGCAGAGATACACCAATTAGCAACCGTTTTGCCTATTATCGAGCAGGCACAGCTGAGCCTCGCCAATGTTGCAAGAAAGCTGTGAGGCTCCATGCAGAATATCCCCTCTCTCCATATCTATCCTAAAGATGCCACAATTTACAGAATATTGGCGGAAGAAATCAGACGGGGGGCGGTTTTCTGGTAAATGACCCGAAATGTGAGCAGCTTTTGCCCTGAAAGGTGAGCACTTGACTCCAATCATGAGCACTGGTGTGAACATGCCTGGGTGGTACTTCCCCGCAAAGATGAGCGTGTTTTTCCCCCAATGGTGAGCGTTTCCCCGAAGGGTGAGCGAGCAGGCGATATTTTCGCCGAGATCATTGTGAGATTCACCAACAGTTTGCCCCTTCTTCATCGTCTCTTGCTTCATCTAACAGATGAGTCCGATCACGCAGCATGCTCACGTAGGGGCAACGAGGCTCTGGACACTGAAAAGTCAACCACTTCATAGAGCGCCAAGGCAAGGGAGCTGTATACATCAAAATGTCACGAGGCGACAGATCCAACTGCCACAATGCGTGGACCAGATAGCCAAGCGAGGAGGTTCTCTGGTAAGATGTGCCACTTGGCGATGCTTGGGGGGGTTCATCAGGCAAGGGAACACGGATTTCTCCCTTTTCTACCACACTGTCGTACATCAGCCGAAGCGCACTCGCAAGGATTTCGGGGGTTCCTTTGGTGAGGAAAAATTCGTAATACGACAACAGTTTTTCTTCCACCTCAAGGCGCTCTGCATCTGCCTCCTTGCAGGGCAACTCTGCCCAATCCAAACGACACTTCGGGCAGGCAAATGGAGCAGCTTGGCGATGGAAAGGCCGTAAAGCTGTTCCACAAAGACACGTGCTTACCAGGGTGACTCGATGGTGAGGACAGGCCGTAATATGTGGCAAGACCAGTGTGCGTGAAAGCCGCCGTTCCTCAGCCACGCATGTTGGACAGAGCCGAAAAGAGAACGAGGCAGGAGAGAGCAGCGCCATCTGAGGATCAGCAACCGCATACAGGCGGGCGAGTTCTGCCTGGTACGTTGTTGCGAGGATAGAACGCAAAGGAACGGCCAGGGCGGCGGCCAGATACTCGAGCTTCACTCCAGAGGCACCAATCAAGCTCAAATGCTGTTGTGTGGGCTTCTCGTCCGTGCGGAAGAGATGAGCAAGTGTCATTCCACTTCCCCAATGATTCGCTTCATCGCAGCGCAAGAGCAGTCCTGTTAACCATTCATCTTGCATGGGAGTCACCAGGAAGGGGAAGGTGGTCTGCCAGGCCGGATCAGAAATATGAATATGGGGCATTACTCTACCTCCGTGACGAGAAGGGCACGCTCAGATGGAAGTCCCGAAATTTCGACGATCTCATCGCGTCGCAGGATCATGCGTTCTGCTGTTGCGGCAAGGATATTCGCATCCACATCCCTTCCTCCCTGCTCATAGCTCTGGCGCAGCGCGCTCGTGACGAGTCGCGTTAAGTTGAGCCAGGTAAAAATGGATTTGGTCCAGCGACAGATCTGGAGATCAGGGAGTTGGCTTCTGTACATATCTTCAAAGGCGGCCAGAATGGGACGCACTTCCTCCTCCGTGTGCCCGGCAACGACACAGAAGGGCCGCTCAGTATCCAGGCGACGACGAAATTGTCGCCAGAGGGTATCAGGTCGTGAAAAGATTTCCTTGAGAGGGATGGCTGCCCCGGTGTGGGTATTGTCAACTTAATGGAAGTAGATGAGCTTTTATTTGACAAAAGGAGGCAAAAGTGGGGAGTCAACCCACAATTTATCGGGCTAAAGGAAACTATTTCATCGCAAGTGATATGAAAGTGGTGAAAGCTCATCAACAGAATGCGTTAAGTTGACAATACCAGGTAGGCTTCAAGGAGGGGATTGCGGCATCTTACAGCCTCTCGGGGGAGTTAGCTCTTAGTCGGGGGGATGTCGTCATAGCACGCTTTCTGGCGGAAGAGGGTGTCATGCTCTACAAGGAGATGGGGCATCGGCATGGTAGTACCGAGTCGCTTGCTGTTTTAGGGAAAGTAGTTGCAGCCCAGGGCGACTTTGCCGCAGCGCGCACATTGTATGAGGAGAGCCTGACGATCGCCGGCGAATTGGGCGAGAAGTGGGTGATCGCCGTGTGCCTGCTGGGGTTGGGCGAAGTCGTCGCGGCACAGCGACAGTTAGCATGGGCGGCACAGCTC
>WNGL01012726.1_pt1 | contig 21068 bp, 16 predicted proteins | sample 5400591 | NCBI WGS metagenome assembly WNGL01 (sample SAMN13153377, study PRJNA577476) | soil metagenome | isolation source: 80 cm soil or saprolite under Garry oak tree replicate 1 | place: USA:California | collected 2016-06-15 | reverse complement strand
CCTCGTCGCCCGTCAGACGCGAGAGGATGAAACCGTTGAGATCGCGCCCGGTGCTGGCCCGATGCGCCAGCACGTCGCGGTCCAGCAGCAGCCGCTCGAGCTCGTCCTCGCTCCAGCCGCGCCCGAACGAGGCCGCGTGCAGCTTTGCGAAGCTTGCCGCATCGCCGGGCCCGGCGATGGCGAGCTGCGGCGCGCCGCGCGCGAAGAGCCGAAACAGGCTCATCGCCGCGGCAATCGGGCGGCATCCTGCGGCCGGGCGTCCGGCCGGCGCAGGTAGAGTGGTTTGGGGAGCGCATGGGCGGTATCCGCCGCCGCCCCCAACCGCGCGATCGATGCGAGCTGCGGCGCGCCCCGCGGCTCGATGGCCGGCACGGGGATTCCCTGCGGCCATTGTTCTGCAAGGATTTTGGCGCCGGACCCGACCACGACGGCGGCCCCGCTCGCGGCGCGGACGGCGTCCGGAACCGGCACGAGCCTCGGCGTGACCAGGATGCGTCCGCCCGGCCCGAACACCTCGAAATAGATTTGATCGTGCCGGGCATCGATGGCGGCGACCACGGGCCGGGTCTCGCCGGCGGCCAGATAGGGTGCGGCAAGCGCCGCCAGGGTCGAGACGCCGACCGCCGGCTTGCCGGAAGTAAGCGCGATGCCCCGGGCTGCGGCGATCCCGACTCTCAATCCGGTGAAGCTGCCGGGCCCCACCGTAACCGCGATGCGGTCGAGATGGGCGAACCCCTGGGCCGCCTGGTCCATCACCCGCGCGAGGAGCGGCATCAGGGCTTCGGCGTGGCCGCGCGTCATCGCGACGCTCTCCTGCGCCACCACACGATCCGGCGTCTCGATCACGCCGGCCGCGCAGGCCTCGAGCGCGGTGTCGATGGCCAGGATTCGCATGGACGTCCCTGCCCGCGGTCGGCAACCGGCGCGACCGCCCCATTCAGCGCGTCGGTACCACAGCGCCGCGTCCAGGTCGCCGGCTCAGCGTCGGGTTGGCGACCGGCGCAGGCGCATTGGGCCGGCGCAATCGGCGCGGCAGAGCGCGACGATCAGACCGGCCGCACCTCGGTGACGTCGGGGATGAAATGGCGCAGCAGGTTCTGGATGCCGTGGCGGAGCGTTGCGGTCGAAGACGGGCAACCCGAGCATGCTCCCTTCATGGCGAGATAGACCACGCCGTCCTTGTAGCCGCGGAACGTGATGTCGCCGCCGTCGCCGGCGACCGCCGGCCGAACGCGGGTCTCGATCAGCTCCTTGATGGTGGCGACGGTCTCGGCGTCTACCGGCTCGAAGAATTCTTCCGCTACCGCCGGGCCCTTCACTTCGGCGCGCACGATGGGAGCGCCCGACATGAAATGCTCCATGATGGCGCCGAGGATCGCCGGCTTCAGGTGCTGCCATTCGCCCGCCGCCTTGGTCACGGTGATGAAGTCGCTGCCGAGAAACACGCCGCTGACGCCCGCAATCTCGAACAGCCGTTCGGCGAGCGGCGATTGCGCCGCCTCTTCCGCAGTAGGCATGTCGAGCGTGCCGTCCGCGAGCACCGCCCGCCCGGGAAGGAACTTCAGCGTCGCCGGATTGGGCGTCGCTTCGGTCTGGATGAACATGGTCTTCTCTCCCTGGTCGGCGCGGGAGCAAAGGCCCGCGCGGCCGATCTCGTTGTACTAATTGGGGGTTTGGGGCGAAAGGTCAATGCGTCCCATCGCTGCCGCCGGGGAGGTATCGGCTCACGACATCGCGTCGAGATCCTCGTCGCTGAGATGTCCCGGGACGATCGCGACCGGGATCGGAAACGTCCCCGCGGTCTTGCCGATATTGGAGACGAGCGGCCCAGGTCCCTCGGTGCCGGTGCCCGCCGCGAGCACCAGGATGGCGATGTCCTCGTCCTCGTCGATCAGCGTGAGGATCTCCTGGGCCTTGTCGCCTTCGCGGATCACCCGCTCGGGCGTGATGCCGGCCGCGCCATTGGCCCGGGAGGCGAAGCGGTCGAGCACGGCGTTGGCGGCTTCCTGGGCTTCCGCTTTCATGATGTCGGCGACCCCGAGCCATTGCTGGTGGCGGTCGTGCGGCTCGATCACCAAGAGCATCACCATTCCGGCGCCGGTGCGCGCGGCGCGCCGGCTGGCGTAATAGACCGCGCGGTCGCATTCCGGCGATTCGTCGATGATGACGAGGTATTTCGGCTTGTGGCCTGCCTCGTAGGCGCGGCGCTTGCGGCTCATCGGCCCTCCCCCGGGGTTCCGCCCGACCTCGGCAATCGGCGTCGCGTCTGCATGCTGCCATGCCCCTTGCGGCGGCGACAAGTGCGGGCTCAGCGCCGCACGAAGCCGACGATGTCCTTGACCGCCTTCATGGTATCGGCGGCCATCGCCTGGGCGCGGGCGGCACCCTCGCCCAGCACCGAATCGATATAAGTCGGATCCCCCACCAGACGTTTCATTTCCGCTCCGACCGGGCCGAGCTTGGCGACCGCGAGATCCGCGAGCGCCGCCTTGAAGTTCGAGAACGGGCCACCGCCGAACTCGCGCAGCACCGCTTCCTTGCTGCTCGCCGCGAGCGCCGCATAGATGCCGACCAGATTGTCGGCCTCCGGGCGCGCCTCGAGCCCCGCCTCCTCGCTCGGCAAGGGTTCCGGGTCGGTCTTGGCCTTGCGGATCTTTTGCGCGATCGCGCCGGCATCGTCGGTCAGGTTGATGCGCGAATAATCCGAGGCGTCGGATTTCGACATTTTTTTCGAACCGTCGCGCAGCGACATCACCCGCGTCGCCGGCCCGGTGATCAGCGGTTCGGGCAGCGGGAAAAAACCCTCGCCGTAGCCGTGGGCGTGGATTGAAGCCACGTAATCCTTGTTGAATTTCTGCGCGATGTCGCGCGTGAGCTCGAGGTGCTGCTTCTGGTCCTCGCCGACCGGCACGTGGGTGGCGCGATAAGCGAGAATGTCCGCCGCCATCAGAATGGGATAGGAATAGAGGCCGATCGAGGCGTTCTCGCGGTCCTTGCCGGCCTTCTCCTTGAACTGGGTCATGCGGTTGAGCCAGCCGACGCGGGCGACGCAGTTGAAGATCCAGGCGAGCTCGGCGTGCTCGGCAACCTGACTCTGGTTGAACACGATGTTCTTCTTGGGATCGATGCCGCAGGCAAGAAACGCCGCGGTGACCTCGCGGGTGTGGTGCGGCAATTCGGCCGGATCCTGCCATTGGGTGATGGCGTGGAGATCGACCACGCAGTACAGGCACTCGTAGTTCGCCTGCAAGGCGACGAAACGGGTGATCGCGCCGAGATAATTGCCGAGATGCAGATTGCCGGTCGGCTGCACCCCGGAGAACACGCGCTCCCTGAACGGCATTGACGATCCCCAATCATCGCGGCCGCGCCACATGCCACGACGCCGCGGCTCGGCGCAAGGGCTCGGGCATGTTTTGGCGGACGCGCAACGCTTCGCCGGCGAAGCCCGATGTCGGGCGTGCGGTCTCGGGCGTGCTTGCCGGCTCGCGGATGCTCGCTATAGTGCGCCGCCCTTTCGGGCGATCACTCGAGCGCCATGGCCATCACCCGCTTCGACGTTCTCGGCATCGGGAACGCCATCGTCGACATCATCGGCCGCGCGCGGGAAGATTTCTTGCTCCGCCACGGCATGCAGAAAGGCGCGATGACGCTGATCGACGCGGCGCGCGCCCAGTCGATCTATGCGGCGATGGGGCCGGCGATCGAAATCTCCGGCGGCTCGGCCGCCAATACCATCGTCGGCGTCGCGAGCTTCGGCGCCTCCGCGGCATTCATCGGCAAGGTCAGGGACGACGAGCTCGGCCGCACCTTCGCGCATGACATCCGCGCGGTGGGCGTCGCCTTCGACACTCCGCCCGCCGCGCGTGGTGCTTCGACCGGGCGCTGCTACATCCTGGTCACGCCCGACGGCGAGCGCACCATGAATACCTATCTGGGCGCCGCGCAGGAGCTCGGTCCCGACGATATCGATGCCGAGATGGTCGCCGCGAGCGCCATCACCTATCTCGAGGGCTATCTGTGGGACCCCAAGAACGCCAAGGACGCCTTCCTCAAGGCGGCCGGCGTCGCCCACGGGGCGCGGCGGCTGGTGGCGCTGACCTTGTCGGACGCGTTCTGCGTCGATCGCTGGCGCGAGGAATTCCTGCAGCTGATCCGCGGCGGAATAGTCGACGTCACCTTCGCCAACGAATCGGAAGTCAAGAGCCTCTATCAGACCGCGGATTTCGACACCGCGGTTTCCGCCCTGCGCCGGGACGCCGCTCTTGCGGTAGTGACCCGCAGCGAGCAAGGCTGCTGCATCGTTTCCCGGGAGGGCACGCAACGCGTCGCCGCGGTCCCGATCGAGCGGCTGGTCGACGCGACCGGCGCCGGCGACCTGTTCGCGGCCGGATTCCTGTTCGGGCTCGCGCGCGGCGTCGATCTTTCGACCGCGGCGAGACTCGGCGCCCTCGCCGCCGCCGAAGTGATCCAGCATCTCGGCGCCCGGCCCGAGACTTCGCTGGAGGCGCTGGCGCAGCAGAACGGTCTGCCGGCCTGAGCGCGTTGCGCGCGCCTGCTTGGCGTCCGGCGGCGCTAACCAATTGGTAAGCACCGCATGGTTACGAATGGGTGAATCCGAACGGGGACGAGCCCATGAAGAAGCGCAGGAATACGGCGCAAGCCGACGATGCCGCGGAGACGATCGCGATGGGAGCTGTGCCCGAGCCGGCCGGGACCGCACGCGCAACCGAGATCGCCCAGGAATGCGCGATGATTGCCCAGGAATGCACGATCGCGACGGCGCCCAAGGTTGCGGATGCGCCCGCTCCGGCGGCCGAAACGCCGCAGCGGCAAATGCCGCCCGAACCGGCCAGCATCCAAGCCGCGCATGCGCGCAAGGAGCCGCCAGCATTGCCGCGCGCGGCAATCCTCGGCCCGTCGCCGGGCGTAGCGCCGCGCGTGGAAAGTCCGGTCCCGAACCCGAGCGTGAGCACCCCGGTCGCGGCCGCGGCCGCGACCGAGCGGCGCCCGCGCCGCTTCGCGCTGCTCGCCGCGAGCCTTGCGCTCTCGGCGAGCCTCGGCGCGATCGGCGGCTCGCTCGCGGTCGCCGAAATCGGCCGTCTGCTCGCGCCGCCGCCACCGCCGGCTGCCCCGGCCGCGGCGGCACATGGCGACGCCTCGGAGGAAATTCGGGCGCTCAAGGATTCCGTCGCGCAGCTGCGCACGAATCTGAAAACGATCGGCGACAATGTCGCGGCGGTCCGCGCCGGCCTCAACGCCTCGTTTTCGAGCTCGACCGCGCAGTTTGCGAAGCTCACGGAGGCGATCGACAAGCTCGATCGCCACAACGCGGAGCGCCATGCCGCAGCCGCGAGACCACCGGCTCGATTGCGGCCGCGCCGGGCGCCAAGCCGGCGAAGCCCGGGGTGGTCGACGGCTGGGTGCTGCGCAAGGCCTATCGCGGCGCGGCGCTGGTCGAGGGCCGCTACGGCATCATCGAGATCGAGCCGGGCGACAATCTGCCGGGCGTGGGCCGCGTCGAGGAGATCAAGCGCCAGGACGGCCGCTGGGTGGTGGTGACGCCGAAAGGCCTGATCGTCGGATTGCAATAGGCGGCTTCTACCTCCCCTTCAGGGAGGTCGCCGAGCGTCCTTGGACGCGGGCCGGGTGGGGTTCTTCATCGCCTCCCCACCCCGCGCGCTCGCCGAACTCGGGTGTTCCCGAGTTCGGCCAATCATGAAAATTGGTCCAAGTCGGAAACATCCGACTTGGACTGCGCGACCCTCCCCTGAAGGGGGAGGTAGAAGCTCCCTCGCCGCTTCGTGAACCTTGACGCCGGCTCGCATGCCGCGCCCGCTTTGCTATGCTGGCATCGCTCGAGCCCGGGAGCCTCGCATGCCATCTGTCGCGAACGTCTTGCGTCTCTTGTTCGCGGCGCTCGCGCTCGCCTTGCCGGGCGCCCGCGCGCTCGCGGCGGAGCCGCCGTCCGCGCCGGGCGACGCGGAGCGCCGATGTCCCGGGTTCATCGCCGGCCTGCCCGACGTCCGTTTCGTGAAATTCGAGCGCGGGGCGATCGGCGAAGGCGAGGTGCGCCTCACCTATGTCGGCCATTCGACCTTCCTGATCGAAAGCCCGCGTCTCGTGCGCATCGCGACCGACTACAACGATTACCTCAAGCCGCCGATGCTGCCCGACATCGTCACCATGAACCACGCGCACTCGACGCACTTTACGAATGCGCCGGATCCGGCCATCAAGTTCGTGCTGCGCGGCTGGAACGACGACGGCTCGCCGGCCCTCCGCGACATGAGCTTTCAGGACGTGCGGGTGCGCAACGTGCCGACCAACATCCGCGACTGGGGAGGCGGCACCGAGCGCCACGGCAATTCGATCTTCGTGTTCGAGGTCGCGCAGTTGTGCATCGCCCATCTCGGCCATCTGCATCACACGCTCACCAAGCAGCAGCTCGACGACATCGGCCGCCTCGACGTGGTGCTGGCGCCGGTCGACGGCACCTACACGCTCGACCTCGAGGGCATGATGGAAGTGCTCCAAGCCCTCAAGGCGCCGCTGATGATCCCGATGCATTATTTCAGCGCGTTCACGCTCGAGCGCTTTCTCGATCGCGCCAAGCAGAACTGGGAGGTTCGTTCACGCTCGAGCGCTTTCTCGATCGCGCCAAGCAGAACTGGGAGGTTTCGATCCACGAGACGCCCTCGATCCTGCTCTCGCGCGCCAGTCTCCCGAAGGACCCCAAGGTGCTGGTGCTGCCGGGCCATTGAGCGCGCGATGCACGGGTCCCGGCGGATTTCTGCGATTCGGCGTGTTTTTTCGGCCTGGGTTCATAAAAAATTCCTTGTGGTTTGAATGGTTTAAGCCCATTCAATTCGTAAAAAAACATCTTCTATTTGCGGGCCAATTCATATTTGCAACGAGACGTTGTTGGCCATCGCGCGCGATGCGGGGTTCGCCAAGGGGGCCGTAGCCCGGATGGAGAGCCGCGTAGCGAGCGCGCAATCCGGGACCGAGCGCCGGTGGCGGGTAGAAAACTCGGTCGGCAGGCTCGGCCTACCCGGATTGCGCTTCGCTCCATCCGGGCTACGAACGGCAGATTTGCTCAGCGGTTCACCAGCCAAACCTGCGCACGTAAAAATAAAATCATGAAGATCATGCCGGCCGGGGCACGAGGCTCGGCGCGTGTTCCGCCTCAGTCGGGGAATCAGAAAACCCCTACACGTCGACGCGCGCGGCGAGCGCGTTCTCCTGGATGAACTCGCGGCGCGGTTCGACCACGTCGCCCATCAGCTTGGTGAAGATGTCGTCGGCCTCGTCGACCTCCTTGACCCTGACCTGCAGCAGCGAGCGCGCGTCGGTATCGAGCGTCGTCTCCCACAATTGATTGGGGTTCATCTCGCCGAGTCCCTTGTAGCGCTGCAGCGCCACGCCCTTGCGGCCCGCGCCGGTGATCTCCTCGAACAACCCGACCGGGCCGTAGATCGGCTTCTCCTCGTCCTTGCGGCGCAGAATTCCCGGCCTGGCATAGACCTCCTGGAGCGAGGCCGCGAAATCGTCGAGCTTGCGGGCGTCGGCGGAGCCGAGCAGCGCCTCGTCAATGATGGCGACCTCCTTGACCCCGCGCACCGTGCGGGAGAAATGGAAGCCGTTGTCGAAACGCCCTTCCCAGCCGCGCTCGGTCTCGTCCGAGAGCGCATCGAGCCTTCGCGCGATATAGAGCGCGGCGGCCTCGGCCTTCTCCGGATCGCCGGTGATGCGCGGCGTGAGCACGCCGGCGATCGAGGCCTGCTCGATCACCTTGCGGTTATAGCGGCTGTGCAGCCCGGTCAGCAGATTGCGGATCGTGCGCGCCTCCTCGACCAGTTTTCGCAAATCCCGGCCCGCCCGCTCCTCGCCGGTATAGGTGCGCAGCACCGCGTCCTCGAGCCCGGACCCGATCAGGTAATCCTCGAGCGCCCGCTCGTCCTTGAGATATTGCTCGGACTTTGCCCGCGTCACTTTGTAGAGCGGCGGCTGCGCGATGTAGATGTGGCCGCGCTCGATCAGTTCCGGCGTCTGCCGGAAGAAGAAGGTCAACAGCAGGGTGCGGATGTGCGAGCCGTCGACGTCGGCATCCGTCATGATGATGATCTTGTGGTAGCGCAGCTTGTCGGCATTGAATTCCTCGCGGCCGATGCCGGTGCCGAGCGCGGTGATCAGCGTGCCGATCTCCTGGCTCGACAGCATCTTGTCGAAGCGCGCGCGCTCGACGTTGAGGATCTTGCCGCGCAGCGGCAGCACCGCCTGGAACTCGCGGTTGCGGCCCTGCTTGGCCGAGCCGCCGGCGGAATCGCCCTCGACGAGGAACAGCTCGGATTTCGCCGGATCGCGCTCCTGGCAGTCGGCGAGCTTGCCGGGCAGCGAGGCGACGTCGAGCGCGCCCTTGCGCCGCGTGAGCTCGCGCGCCTTGCGGGCCGCCTCGCGCGCGGCCGCCGCCTCGACCACCTTGCCGACGATCGCCTTGGCTTCCGAAGGATGTTCCTCGAACCAGGCCTGCAGCATCTCGTTGATGACGCCCTCGACCACCGGCCGCACCTCCGAGGACACGAGCTTGTCCTTGGTCTGCGAGGAGAACTTCGGGTCCGGCACCTTGACGGACAAGACCGCGGTCAAACCCTCGCGGCAATCGTCGCCGGTGAGCGCCACCTTGTCGCGCTTGGCGATGCCGCTTGCTTCCGCATAGCCGGTGACCTGACGCGTGAGCGCGCCGCGGAAGCCGGCGAGGTGCGTGCCGCCGTCGCGTTGCGGGATGTTGTTGGTGAAGCAGAGCACCGTCTCGTGATAGCCGTCGTTCCAGGTCAGCGCCGCCTCGACCGTGACGCCGTCGCGCTCCGCCTTGATGACGATCGGCGCGGGGATCAGCGCGGTCTTGTTGCGATCGAGATATTTGACGAAGGCCTCGACCCCGCCCTCGTAGCGCATCTCCTCGCGCTTCTCGACGGCGTGGCGCTTGTCGGAGAGAACGATCAACACCCCGGAATTGAGGAAGGCGAGCTCGCGCAGCCGGTGCTCGAGCGTGGCGAAATCGAACTCGAGCATGGTGAAGGTCTTGGGCGACGGCAGGAACGTCACCTCGGTGCCCTGGCGATCGTAGCCGGCGCCCACGACCGCCAGCGGCGAAACCGCGACGCCGTCGCGGAACTCCATGGCGTGCTCCTTGCCGTCGCGCCAGACTTTCAGCTTGAGGGAGCTCGAAAGCGCGTTGACGACCGAGACGCCGACGCCGTGCAGCCCGCCGGAGACCTTGTAGGAATTCTGGTCGAATTTCCCGCCGGCATGGAGCTGCGTCATGATGACTTCGGCGGCGGAGACGCCCTCGCCCTTGTGGATGTCGGTCGGAATGCCGCGGCCGTCGTCGGTAACCGTGCAGGAGCCGTCGGGATTGAGCGTGACCACGACCTCCTTGGCATAGCCCGCGAGCGCCTCGTCGATGGCGTTGTCGACGACCTCGTAGACCATGTGGTGCAGGCCCGAGCCGTCATCGGTGTCGCCGATGTACATGCCGGGACGCTTGCGGACGGCGTCGAGGCCCTTGAGGACCTTGATCGATTCCGCGTCGTAGTCGGAGGGCGTCGGCCGGGGCAGTTTTTGACGGGCAGGTTCGGCCATGGGCAGCTTCGAATCAGTCAACGATTTGCTCTGCTTTGCACGCTTGGTGTGACACGAAAACCGGGGGTCGTACAGCGCAAAGTAGGGAATGATAACGCGCTGATTATGCTTGACTTTTGGGTTCAGCCGGAGGGGCGAAAAACGCGCAGACGACAAAGCCTTTTGTCAAGCACAATATAGGGTCGCGCGTCCCTTATTGCCACGGCTCGACGCGCCCCGGGCTGACCGCGAATACCTCCGCGCGGGACGCGATCTCGGCGAATGCCGCGGGGTCGGCGCCGCTGAGGAAAACCTGCGCGCCGAGGTTTTCGAGCGCCGCGAACAGCGCCGCGCGCCGGACCGGATCGAGGTGGGCGACGACCTCGTCGAGCAGCAGCACCGGCGCCAAGCCGGTCATGTGCGCGACCAGGCCCGCATGGGCCAGCACGAGATCGATCAGCAGCGCCTTCTGCTCGCCGGTCGAGGTCTCGCCCGCCGCGATTCCCTTGGGTCCGTGAACGACGGCGAGATCGGTGAGATGCGGGCCGTCGAGCGTGCGGCCGGCGGCGGCATCGCGCGCGCGGCCGTGCTTGAGCAAGGCGCGGTAGCGATCCTCGACCTCGCTTGCCGCATGCGCCTCGAGCGCGTTCTCGACCGATCCGGAGAGCGCGATCGCGGCCCACGGAAACGCCGAGGCTTGGGCTCGCTTCTCGGCGAGCGCCGCGCCGAGGCGCCGCACGGTCTCGACCCGCGCGGCCGCGACCGCGACCGCGAGCTCCGCGGTCTCGCGCTCCACCGCATCGAGCCAATGCGGGTCCGGGTTCTGGTCCTCGAGCAGGCGGTTGCGCGAGCGCAGCGAGCGTTCGAGCGCCGCGACCCGGCTGCCGTGGCCGGCATCGACCGCGAGCACCAGCCGGTCGAGGAAGCGCCGCCGTTCCGAGGCGGGCCCGGCGAACAGCTGATCCATCGCCGGCACCAGCCACACCACCCGGAGGTGGTCGGCAAAGGCGGCGGCGGATGCCACCGGCTCGCGATCGATGCGGCACAGGCGGCTGCGCGCCTCGGCTTCGCCCGAGGGCGGCTCGACGCCGGTGCCGAGCGTGGCGAGCCCGAGCGCGGCTTCGACTTCCGCGGCGACCGCCCAGGAGCCGTCGCCTTCCGAGAACGCCACGTCCTCGCGCGTCGCGCGCCGCAACCCGCGGCCCGGCGCCAAGAACGAGATCGCCTCGAGCAGATTGGTCTTGCCGGCGCCGTTCGAGCCCAGCAGCACGATTGGCGCGTGCTCGAACGCAATTTGCGCCGCGCGATAGCTGCGGAAATTGGTCAGCGCCAGCCGGCAGATGCGCGCCGCCCGCGGGTATCCCTCGTCCGTGCTGTTAGGATCGTCCTCGGCTTTGCCACGCGGGGAATTTCCCTCTCCCCTTGTGGGAGAGGGCGGCACCGAGCGCAGCGAGGTGCCGGGTGAGGGGTCTTTCGGAGGACGGGCCACGGACGACGGATGACAGATCGCAGGCCGCAAACGCAATGGAAATGCTCAAACCCACAAGCCGCCCGCAGTTGAATTCGGCCTCTCGCTTGATATTCGGTCTCCCGACACGGGGAACTCCCCTCTCCCCTTGTGGGAGAGGGTGGCACCGAGCGCAGCGAGGTGCCGGGTGAGGGGTCCCTTGCGATCACCATTCGAGCTTGATCAACAAGTCTTCCAGAATGGCACGCGGTCGCTGCAGCACATCGTTATTCCAATAGCGAAGTACGCGAAATCCCTCGGCAGCCAAAGCAGCGTCTCTGATCTGATCCCGTTGCGATCCATGCTGACTTCCGTCGACTTCCACTACGATCTGGCGATTGAAGCACACGAAATCGAGAATGTAATTTCGTTTCGGCCGCCGACGGGACGATGATGTGCGTCGTTGGGCACTGACCCCTCACCCGGCGCGGGCCACTTGCGTGGCCCTCGCCACCCTCTCCCACAAGGGGAGAGGGAACTGGAGCAAGCGGCTTATCCTAACAGATCACAAGCGGCTTATCCTAACAGATCAAGAGTCACCGGGCATGCTCCGACTCTGCGGACACTGCCTCTTTCCGCTCAGCGTCATCCGTTCTCCGGTCTTCCGCTTACACCCGCATCGGCATCAGCACGTAGAGCGCGTCCTTGGCGTCGCGGTCCTCGATCAAGGTCGGCGAGCCCGGATCGGCGAGCTTGAGCACCGCGGTCTCCCCTTCGATCTGCCCGGCGATGTCGAGCAGGTAGCGGGAGTTGAAGCCGATATCGAGCGGCTCGGCATCGTATTCAACTTCGAGCTCCTCGGTGGCGCTGCCGGAATCCGGATTGGTCACGGACAGCACGAGCTTGCTGCCGGAAACCGCCAGCTTCACGGCGCGGCCGCGCTCGCTCGACACCGTCGAGACGCGGTCGACGGCGGCGGCGAAATCCGCCTTGTCGATCGTGAGCTTCTTGTCGTTGCCGAGCGGAATGACGCGGGCGTAATCCGGAAACGTGCCGTCGATCAATTTCGAGGTCAGCACCACGTCGCCGAGCGTGAAGCGGATCTTCGTCTGCGAGAGCTCGATGCCGACTTCGGCTTCGCCGTCCTCGATCAGGCGCTGCACCTCGCCCACCGTCTTGCGCGGCACGATGACGCCCGGCATTCCCGCCGCGCCTTGCGGCGCCGGCAGATCGAGCTGCGCCAGACGGTGGCCGTCGGTCGCGACCGCGCGCAGCGCGCTCGATTGCCCGTTTCCGGCGGTGTGCAAATAGATGCCGTTGAGGTAATAGCGCGTCTCCTCGGTCGAGATCGCGAACTGGGTCTTGTCGATCAGCCGCTTGAGATCCTTGGCGGCGAGCGCGAATTTGTGCGTCATCTCGCCGGCGGCGAGATCGGGAAAATCGCTCTCGGGCAGCGTCTGCAGCGAGAACCGCGAGCGCCCCGCGCGCAGCGCCAAGCTCGCGCGGTCGCCCGAGGCCTCGAGCAGGATCTGGGTGCCTTCCGGGAGCTTGCGCACGATGTCGTAGAACATGTGCGCCGGCACCGTCGTGGCTCCGGCCGGGCCGGCCTCGGCCGGGATCGTCTCGATGACTTCCAGGTCGAGATCGGTGGCTTTGAGCGCGAGCTTCGCCTCCTCGGCGCGGATCAGCACGTTGGCGAGAATCGGAATGGTGTTGCGCCGCTCCACGACCCGGTGCACGTGGCCCAGGGATCGCAACAGCGCGGCGCGCTCGACGGTGACTTTCATGACGGACCCCGCTTGGGCGTGGTTCTTGGGCGCGCAAGGCGCCGCACCCCGGCCCCATTGCGGCGCCGGGGCTTGAAAGTGGCGTGACTGCGCGGCTTAGGCAAGGGCGGCCGGTCCGGGGCCGGCCGCCGGTCCCAAGGTTTTTGCCCCGGCGCTACTCCTGCAGCAGGCGCTTGAGCAGCTCGACCTCGTCGGCGGTCGCGTTATCGTTGCCGACCAGCGCCTCGATCTTGCGCACCGCGTGCAGCACCGTGGTGTGGTCGCGGCCGCCGAACCGCCGGCCGATCTCGGGCAGCGAGCGCAACGTCAGGGTCTTGGCGAGATACATCGCGATCTGGCGCGGACGCACCACGTTGGCGGTGCGACGCGAGGACAAGAGATCCGCACGGCTGACGTTGTACTGCCGCGCGACGGTGCGCTGGATGTCCTCGATGCGCACGCGCTTGGGATCCTGCGGCCGCACCAGGTCGCGCACGGCGCATTCCGCCATTTCCAGGGTCACCGCATGGCCGGTGAGCTTGTTGTGGGCGAGCAGGCGGTTGAGCGCGCCGTCGAGATCGCGGCCGTTGTGGGTGATGGTCTTGGCCACGAACGCCAGCACCGGGGCGGGCACGTCGAAGCCCGGATGGTGCAACCGCGCAATCGCCACGCGGGCCTTGAGGATCTCCAGCCGCAGCTCCTCCTCGTGCGAGCCCATCTCGACGACGAGACCGCCGGCAAGCCGCGAGCGGACGCGGTCGTCGAGGCTCTCGAGGTCGGAGGGAGGTCGGTCGCCGGCGACCACCACCTGCCGGCCGGCATCGATCAGGGCGTTGAGGGTGTGACAGAACTCGGCCTGGGTCGATTTGCCTTGCAGGAACTGCAGATCGTCGATCACCAGCACGTCGATGGCGCGCAGCGCCTCCTTGAATGCGATCGCGGTCTGGGTCTTCAGCGCCGACACGAATCCATACATGAAGCGTTCGGCGGTGAGGTAGAGCACCTTGCGGCCGTTCCCGGCGTTTCCGGCCCAGGCGATCGCCTGCAGCAGGTGCGTCTTGCCGAGCCCGACGCCGGCGTGAATGTAGAGCGGATTGAACATCACCGCTTCGCCGCGACGGCCATTGGCGACTTGTTTGGCGGCCGCATGAGCGAGCGTGTTGGAACGGCCGACGACGAACAGGTCGAAGCTCAGGCGCGGATCGAGCGGCGAGCCGCCGAGCGCCTCCTGCTGGGTCGCGGCCGGCACCGTGAAGGGGCGGTGATTGGCGGATTCCATCGGATATTCCCGGCCGTCGCGCGTCGATTCACTGCGCTCGGATTTCGGCTTGGTGCAATTGTTGCGCAGCACCGCGGAACGCACGCTAACCTCGATCCGGCGCACCAGCGGCTGCTCGGATTTCCAGCAGGCCAGCACCCGTTCGGCGTAATGCGCCTGAATCCAGCTCTTCAGGAACCGGGTCGGCACCGAGAGCCGGACCACGTCGTCGTCGAGACCGTCGAGATCCATCCGCGCGAACCAGCTGGAGAAGATGTCGTCGCCGACTTCGGCCCGGAGCCGCTGCTTGACCCGCGACCATTGCTCCAGGTCCGTGCTCGTCATCTCGAGGGTCTTTCGCAGGGGTTTGGGCGGGGCCGTCAGGGTTCCAGGCAGAGGGAAGACCACGGGCGCCGGCTCGGGCGGCTTCAACATTCATGTGCTCCGCAGATCCTCGGTCGACATCGATCGGACCCGGTGGACCGGACTGGGACGGAAAGCGGTGAAACGAACGCGGGAAGCGGCGGCTCAGCGGCCCGGCGGCGCCGTCGCGCTCGACGGCATGACGCCGTGACGCGCAGCATCGTTGCGAAATCGGGCGCGCAACTTGAACGCGCGCGCCGTGCGGCGAAATACGCTCAATGGATGTCGGGAAAGCGAGCTGATCGGTTCGACCGACCCTTGCAACGTCGTTCTCATGATGCCCCCTGATCACCACGGCTGCCATACCGCGATGTCTAGCGCCTTGGGTTTTTTAGTTTCTTCAAGATCGCTTCGCGACACTACGCATGAGAACAACGAAGTCGCGAAGTTCAACCAAAGTCCTCGACGTCCCCAGGGTCTTACGCATCACTGACGGACGCGCGCATCTCCGGACAAAACACTTCCGTTCTCACGATTGATGAGCGTGAACGCCGAAACTTTGTTTGAAGCCGCTGGAACCGCGGAGGTGATGGGACATTACACAGGCGCTCTGAGGGCCGCAAGAACCTTTTGCGACACCGCGGCGGCGGGCTCTCCCGCGGCCCGGGCGCTGCCTTCGCGGGGACAATCCAAATGCTTGAATCGCCGCGCGAAATTCTTGGGCTTATGCGGCCGGATGCCGAGCCGCACGCCCGATGCGCGGCGCGCGGCGCGCCGCCGGGCGGCGCGGCACGCCGGGCGGGATTCCGACGAATGTTTGGTACTATCTAAACAAGCCCTTGCGAATCAGTGAGTTTTCGTGACCGCGCGAAATTGGGCCGAAAACCTAGAGACGATGCCGTCCGCCGCCGAACCGTCATCCGTTCCCGCGCGGGTGACGTTTTTCGCCCCCATGTGACATTCGCGCAACAAGCGCGGGACGACGCGCGTGTCGGCGGTTTCGAACGGGCCGCTACGACCTCGCAATCCGCGGCGGCTGCCTGGATGGCAGACGATTGCGCCGCAATCTCGGCCGATCGACGAGCTCACGTGCGTGAGCAAAAAAATAGCCCCGGATGGGACCAGTCCTGAGGGAGGAGAAGCAGCGAAACCGTGCTGCCGGTCGGATCGAGCCGTGAGCCGGTGGAATCCTGCGATATTTGCCGCCACATTGCGCTCGAGTCCGACCGGGACGGTGCAGCCATGGACATATCGCTGAGCATCTTGATGATCCTCGCCGGATTGATGGGGGCTGGCGGCGTCGCGCTCGCCGCCGCATCGGCGCACGGCAAGCCCGGCGCCGGGCTGGATTATGCCGGCTATCAGCTGCTGCTGCACGCGCCCGCGGTCATGGCCGGCATCGCGGCGCTCGACCGCGGACTGATCTCGCGGCCGCTCGGCATCCTGGCGCTTGCGGGCTTCGTGCTGGGCTCGACGCTGTTCGCCGGCGATCTCGCCTTGCGCGCCTTCGCCGGGCGTCGCCTGTTTGCGATGGCGGCGCCGAGCGGAGGCGCCGTCCTGATCGCCGCCTGGCTTCTGCTCGCCGCCGCGGCGCTGGCGGCGATGTTCCGATCGTGATCCGGCTCTGGGAGAAGCGACTTAAGGGGATGCCGGTCCAGCGCCGAGCTTGGCGATCCGCGCGACCAGACGCGATACTTTGCGGCTGGCGCTGTTCTTGTGCAGGACGCCCTTCTGGGCCGCGCGCATGATCTGCGGCTCGGCCTCCTTCATCACCGCAAGCGCGTTATTGCGGTCGCCGGCGGTGATCGCCTCCTCGACCCTGCGCACGTAATTGCGCACGCGCGAGCGGCGCGACTTGTTGACGACGGCGCGCCGCGCGATCTTGCGCGCGGCTTTCTTGGCGGACTTGGTGTTGGCCATGGTCGATCGAATTCCGCATCGACGCCGCTGCCGGCATCATTGTCGCGTTTTCAGAAAGCCCGCGGGCGGCAAGCGTCCCGAGGCGCGCTGCTTATAGTCAGGGCCGCGCAATGCGTCAACGCCGGCGAATTCAAGCCACCCGCCGGGCCCGCACCGCATCGTAGCCCGCGACCGCGCCGGCGCGGTCGGCGGCCGAGAATGCCGTCAGCGGCGGCATCACCCGCGCCCAGGCCGCATCGGCGTGAATATGCGCGATCAGCGCCTTGACGCCGGCAACCAGCGGCTTGCCGTCGAACAGCTTGCGGATCTTCACCGCCGCCTCGAGCGCGACCGCATCGCCGCTCGCATAGGCGCGCGCGCAAAGATCCGCGTTGAGGTTGACGGTCGCGGAAATGCAGCCCGCGAACGGCCCGTTGCGGGCTTCGAGCAGCGCCGCCTCGTTCGAGGGAAACACGGCAAAGCCCGGCGCGACCGCGGCCGCCGCGCGGGCAAAGCCGAGGTCGCCCGAGGAATCCTTCAGTCCGGCAATCCGGCTGCCGAAGGTGGAAACGATGCGGCCGAGCAGACCGACGTGCCAGGGAACGCCCGACAGCGCCGGGAAATGATAGAGATAGATCGGAATCGGTCGGTGCCGGGTCGCGGCGACGAGCGCTTCGAGGTAGGCCACGAGCCCGTCGTCGGCGATTCCCTTGTAATAGAACGGCGGCAACACGAGCGCCGCCGCGAACCCGAGTTCGGCCGCATGCCTGGTCAATTCGACCGCATCGCGCACCGCGGCGGCTCCCGTTCCCACCATCAGGCGTTCCATGGGCAGGCCCGCCTGGCGATACGCGGTCATGAGTTTGCGCCGCTGCTCGGTCGAAAACGACGTTGCCTCGCCGGTGGTGCCCAGCACGTTGAGCGCGTCGCAGCCGTGATCGAGCAAAAATTTCGCGAACGCGGTCGAGCGGGTGCAATCGGGCTCGCCGTCATCCTCGACGGCGGTGGCGATCGCGGCGATGATGCCGGACAATCGGGCCTCGGTCATGGGCGATATCAGCCGCTGACGTTGTAGGCGGCGAGCGCCGCCATGTTGACGAGGTCGGACTCGGTGGTGGCGAGCTGCACGATCTGCACCGGCATGTCGAGGCCGACCAGCAACGGTCCGATCACGGTCGCGCCGCCGAGCTCTTGCAGCATCTTGGTCGAGATCGAGGCGGAGTGGAACGCCGGCATGATCAGCACGTTGGCGGGCCCGGACAGGCGGCAGAACGGATAGGCCGCCATCTTGTCGCGGTTGAGCGCGACGTCGGGCGACATCTCGCCGTCGTATTCGAAATCGACGCGGCGCTGGTCGAGAATGCGCACCGCGTTCTGAATGCGTTCCGCGCGCTCGCCCGGCGGCTGGCCGAAATTGGAGAACGCCAGCAAGGCGAGACGCGGCTCGTAGCCGAGCTTGCGCGCGACGCCCGCGGCCTCGACCGCGATCTCGGCGAGGTCCTCGGCGTCCGGCATTTCGGTGACCGCGGTGTCGGCGACGACGACGGTGCGTCCGCGCGCGAGCACCAGCGAAACCCCCATCACCCGATGCCCGGGCTTGACGTCGATGCAGTGCCGCACGTCCTCGAGCGCGACCGAGAAATTGCGGGTCACCCCGGTGACCATCGCGTCGGCGTCGCCGAGCGCCACCATGGCGGCGGCGAAATGGTTGCGATCCTGGTTGATCAGCCGCTGGCAATCGCGAAACAAATAGCCTTGGCGCTGCAGCCGCTCGTACAAGAATGCGGCATAGGCGGAATTGCGCCGCGAAAGCCGGGCGTTGAAGATCTCGATGCCGTCGACAAGCTCGATGCCGGCAGTCTTCGCGGTTTCGCGCACGCGTTCCTCGCGGCCGACGAGCTGCGCCGTTCCGAGCGCCTGGTGCACGAACAGGGCGGCCGCGCGGATGACCTGCTCTTCCTCGCCCTCCGCGAACACGACGCGCTTGGGCTGGCGCCGCAGCCGCTCGAACACCCGCGCGAGCACGCCGGCGACCGGATCGAGCCGCGTTCGCAGCTGCTGACGATACCCCTCCATGTCGACGAGCGGCTTGCGCGCGACGCCGGTGTCCATCGCGGCGCGGGCGACCGCCGGCGGCACCGAGGAGATCAGGCGCGGGTCGAACGGCACCGGGATGATGTATTCGGGTCCGTATTTCGGGCGCGCGCCATAGGCGGCGGCCACTTCGTCGGGCACGTCCTCGCGCGCCAGCTGCGCGAGCGCGCGCGCGGCCGCGATTTTCATCTCCATATTGATGCTGGTCGCCTGGACGTCGAGCGCGCCGCGGAAGATATAGGGGAAGCCCAGCACATTGTTGATCTGGTTCGGGTAGTCGGAGCGGCCGGTTGCCATGATGACGTCGTCGCGCACCGCGGCGACTTCCTCCGGCGTGATCTCCGGATCGGGATTTGCCATCGCGAAGATGATCGGCTTCGGCCCCATGACCTTCACCATCTCCGGGGTGACCGCGCCCTTGGCCGAGAGGCCGAAGAAAACGTCGGCGCCCTCGAGCGCGTCGGCGAGGCTGCGGGCCTCGGTCTCGACCGCATGCGCCGACTTCCACTGGTTCATGCCCTGCTGGCGGCCGCGGTAGATCACGCCCTTGGTGTCGCACAGGATCACGTTCTGCGGCGCGAATCCGATCGCCTTGAGCAGCTCGAGGCACGCGATGCCGGCCGCGCCGGCGCCGTTGCACACCAGCTTGGTCGATCCGATCTCGCGACCGGTGAGGTCGAGCGCATTGAGCAGGCCCGCCGCGGCGATGATGGCGGTTCCGTGCTGGTCGTCGTGGAACACCGGAATATCGAGCAGCTCGCGCAGCCGCTGCTCGATCAGGAAACATTCCGGCGCCTTGATGTCCTCGAGATTGATGCCGCCGAAGGTTTTTCCGAGGTAGCGCACGCAATTGACGAAGGCGTCGGGATCCTCGGTCGACACTTCGAGATCGATCGAATCCACGTCCGCGAAGCGCTTGAACAGCACCGCCTTGCCTTCCATGACCGGCTTGGCGGCGAGCGCGCCGAGATTGCCGAGGCCGAGAATGGCGGTGCCGTTGGTGATCACCGCGACGAAATTGCCTTTGGCGGTGTAATCGTAGGCGCGATCGGGATTCTCCGCGATCGCCTTGACCGGGACCGCCACGCCCGGCGAATACGCCAGCGACAGATCGCGCTGGGTCGCCATCGGCTTGGTCGCCATGACCTCGATCTTGCCGGGGCGGCCCTGCTGATGGAATTGCAGCGCCTCCTGCTCGGTGAAGGTCTGCCGCGCTTTGCGGCCGCCGGACTTGGCGAACGTGTCCATTTGGTGCCCTCCTGGGCGCGTTCCCTCGAGAGATGGCGCGACGTTAGCGGAAGCGAGGGCTCCGACTCAAGGACGCCGCGCCGGGTGCGCAAGTTCACTTGCCGCTGTGGGCGCCCGGGCTGCGGCCATGAAATGCCGTGCGGCATCTGCTAGCGTCGTCGCGCATGGAGCTCAAATTGCCGCCCCCGCCGCCGACCGCCGCCGAGCCGGGCGAGGACGCCGCCCGCGGCTTCCGCGCCGGGAGCGAGGATCGCGTCACCCCGATGATGGCGCAGTACCTCGAGATCAAGGCGGGCCACCCCGATGGCCTGCTGTTCTACCGAATGGGGGATTTCTACGAATTGTTTTTCCAGGACGCCGAGATCGCCAGCCGCGCGCTCGGCATCGTGCTGACCAAGCGCGGCAAGCATCTCGATCGCGACATCCCGATGTGCGGCGTCCCGGTCGAGCGGGCCGAGGAATATCTGCACCGGCTCATCGCGCTCGGGCATCGCGTCGCCGTTTGCGAGCAGCTCGAGGATCCGGCAGAAGCGCGGCGGCGCGGCGGCAAGAGCGTGGTGCGCCGCGACGTCGTGCGTCTGGTCACGCCGGGCACGCTGACCGAGGATTCTCTGCTCGACGCCCGCCGCAACAATTATTTGGCGGCGGTTGCGCGCGCCCGCAGCTCCTCGGCGGAGGCGGAAAGCCGGTTTGCCATCGCGTTCCTCGACATATCGACCGGCGAGTTTCGCGTGACCGAGTGCGGGCGGGAGAGTCTCGCCGCCGAGATCGCGCGGCTCGAGCCCGGCGAGATCCTCGTCTCGGACGCGCTCTATGAGGACGCCGAATTGGCATCGTGGTGGCGCTCGCTCGCCGCCGTGACGCCGCTGACCCGCGACGCCTTCGACGGCGCGAGCGCCGAGCGGCGGCTCGCGGCGTATTTCGCGGTGTCGACCACGCAGGCGTTCGGCACGTTTTCTCGGCTCGAGCTGACTGCGGCGGCCGCATGCGTCACCTATCTCGATCGCACCCAGCGCGCGGGCAAACCGCTGCTCTCGCCGCCGGCCCGGGAATCGAGCGGCGCGACGCTGCTGATCGACGCGGCGACCCGCGCCAATCTCGAGCTTGCCCGCACCTTGAGCGGCGAGCGCCGCGGCTCGCTGCTTTCCGCCATCGATCGCACGGTCACCGCCGCCGGCTCGCGGCTTCTGGCGCAGCGTCTCGCCGCGCCGCTCACCGCGCCTGCCGCGATCGGCGAGCGGCTGGATTCCGTCGCGACGCTGGTCGCGGCGGCAGCCGCGCGATCCGACCTCCTCGCGCGCCTCAAGGCGGCGCCGGATCTCGCGCGCTCGCTCGCTCGCCTGGTGGTCGGGCGCGGCGGCCCGCGGGA
>WNGL01003871.1_pt1 | contig 21068 bp, 18 predicted proteins | sample 5400591 | NCBI WGS metagenome assembly WNGL01 (sample SAMN13153377, study PRJNA577476) | soil metagenome | isolation source: 80 cm soil or saprolite under Garry oak tree replicate 1 | place: USA:California | collected 2016-06-15 | reverse complement strand
AGTGCGCAGCGCCCGAGCTCATGGAGCGGAAGGTCAGAACAAATCTTGCTCAATCACACGGGGCAGGAGAGCAAGAACAAATCCGGCCGCCGGAGAGATGTTTTTTCTTGACTTCCCCTTTTATAGAACTTACCAGGCACAACCCGCTCGGATATTCCTCGCATCCCAGGCACTATGTTTGCTTCGTGGTTCCGTTATGATGTGTCTCTGATGAGGACCCTATCCGTTGCAGGTGTAGGGCTAGTGGCGGCCCTCATTTCACTGGCTTTTTGTCCAGGGGTGCTCGCCTGTGGTTGTGCTCCTCCCGCTGAAAACCTCACGATGTATGACTTGGTGAAGCAATCGGTCGACAGGGCAGACCTCGTTTTCATTGGGGTTCCGACGGCACTGCACGGCGATGGAAAAAGCGAAGATACCGACGACCTCGTGATTTTTGACGCCTCTAAGGTATTTAAGGGTGAACAAGCAGCGCAGGTTAGAGTTCATTCTGGCGTCGGCACAACCAGCATGTCTAGCTGCGGGTACTGGTTTGAGGTCAGCAAGACGTATCTAGTTTTCGCATCCCATTATGGCGATTTTGCTTTAGTGATGCCGTGCAGTTTTACCGCTCCGATTGAAAAGAGCCAGGTCGCGCTGCGTTTCCTGAGGAAGGAACCACCTCAGCCCGAAGACTTGCTAACTCCGACGGAAATACAACGCAATGGCAAAAGCAGAATCCTTGGGGCTGTCAGAAGAAGCGATGGCGTGGCGTTGCACGACCCGAAAGTGTACATATGGAACGACTCTGACCCTTCCTACGAAAAGGAAGCATGGTTTACTCGCCCAGAGAACGATGGGTCGTTTGAATCTTATTTTCTTCCTCCGGGAACCTATCGCGTAACTGCCGTTGATTCGAGCTACGGCCCAACTAGGTGGGTTGGATGCTACGCATTACAGGCAGGGGACAATATCCCCGCAAAAGTTGAGGTGATGGCGGGGCATGACTACCGCTGGGCGGATATCGTGCTGCACGAACAAAAGGTTTATTCGATTCAAGGTATCGTTCGGAGCAGTGATGGCAGTCCGCCGCCATTTGAACATGTGGAAATTCGAGCGACGATGACACCGAGCGAGATGTTCCCGTTTCTAGATTTCATTCAGCCTCATGCTGATGGCAAATTCAGTGTTCCGCGTGTGCCAGTCGGAACTTTCCGTCTCAAGACTTATGTCAGTGAATACGTCGACCCCAATTGGGAAACATCGGTCACAGACGTGGAAGTTAATGCGGATGTTGAAGGCGTCGAGATTGTTCTCAACCGAAAGACGGGCACACCCGAAAAAGAAAAGCCAACTCCCGATTAACGCGGTGACCGGACAAGTGACTCCCTGTGTCGAAAGCATGTGGTTTCGGCGCGGCCTGCGATACAGGAATAGAGACCTGCTAAGTGAAAAAAAGACAGATGAAGCCGCAAGAAGCCTTTGGGCGCGACCTCAGGGCAAGCGGAATGAGACGCCAAGAGTGTCGCATCGCGAGGGGCACGGCGTTGGGAGCGAGCGGCGCAGCAATTTACGCCGCGATCCCTCGTCGTCCCGATAAAAAGCATCGGGACTTCCTCGGGATGGCAGGTGGCGGAGGGGTTCCCGTTCGGCTCCGCTCCCTTCACAGGCGGCGTTCAGGGCAAGCAGGGCAGGCTGCATGACACACGGGGATAGGAGCGCTGGTGTGGCGCGAGTGCGTTCACGGCGACGGAACGCTCGATTGTTTTGCGAGGAAGCGGAAGTAGGTACGAAAAGCAAGAATGCGGGAGAACAAGAGGGCGAAAAGGATTAGGCCGACGACGCGGCAAAAGAAAATGCCGGCCTAAAGGCCGGCGCTACAAAGACAAGGATTGCCGACAAACCGGAAGGGATCGCGCAAAATGGGGTAATCAGGCCGACACTTCCGTGCCAAGTTTGTTTTCCTAAGGACAGATTCTCTGGCAGGATCAAAGCAACACCGTCCTCATTCCAAACGCAGCCAGGAGATTAAGTCCGCTATGAAACGAAACCTATCAGCCGGCGCGCTGCTCGGGGCCGTTGCCGCGCTCCTCTCGAGCGGAATATCTTCTGAACCGCGGCAGGTCAATGCTCAGGGCGTTGCGCCCGCGCCTTCCGGCGCGACCCTAGCTTGGACCCTCAAGGTGAAGGGCGACATCCGCTGGCAACAGGTCACGCCGATGGGTGCTCTGCTCGTCTCGACCGACACGGCACTCGCGGCTGCGGATATCGAGCGCGGCCAGGTGATGTGGGAGAAACCCGAGCTCGGCGGTTTGCCGGCCGACGGCGTGCGCATGGTCGAGGGGTCTCTGCTCATGGAAGCAGAGCGGCCGGGCCTGCTTGTGATTTTTGATCCCGTGAGCGGCGCGGTGGTCTTCGATTCCCGGCGCCTAAACCTGGCGCAAATCGTTACTCGCCGGGTTCTGCCACAGAGCGGCACCTTTCTCGTCCATGGGCGCCGCGCGGACGGGTCTTCGGTGGTTGCGCTCTACGATCTGGTGACCGGCGAACAGCGTTGGACGAACGAAGCGCTGTTCGAGCAGGCCGAGCCCAAGAAGAGAGGCTTCGGCGCCCTGATGCAGGGCCTGGTGCGCAATGCTTCCGAGGGTACAGCGCTGGAGGTGCTGCAGGCAGGACCTGACAGGATCGTGGTCCACACGCTGATGGGTTTGCGGGCTCTAGACGCGCGGACCGGCGCAGTGCGGTGGTCCGCAGCCCTGCCCACTACCCGCTGGGCGCAACCCTCGCGACACGTGCGGCTCTACGCGTCGCTCGACAAAACCGATCGCCTTTACGTGAGCTTCGACGAGCACCTCATGGCCTACAGCCTCGCTGACGGTCAGGCGCTGTGGGCCAAGCCCGCGAGCGTGGAGGGATACATCCGCGACATCGTCCAACACCCGGCTGGGATCATCCTGCTCCCGGAAGCACCGCCGGAAGGCGAGCCCACGCGCAGCCGCCGCGTGATCAACGGAGTCGTCCAGACAGGCCTCAATGTGGCGCGCTACGAAGATGGGACGATGGTTGCCGCAAAGCCCCTGCGGATGCACGGCACTGTGACCGACGCGATGGTCGCAGGCGACGCCGCGGTGCTGGCTGTGGACGCCGAGTCGCGCACCTTCGTGAACGTGTTGGATGTGGCCACGGCGACGCTGCGCCTGAAGAAGGATGTGAAGATCAAGGGCCAGCTCGCCTATGCGGAGCTGGCCCCGGCGGGTCTGCTCTACGTGTCGCGTCCCGACGCCACCGTAAACGCCGAGGTCAACATCATTGATCTGGCGACGGGCGAGCAAAGGTTCAAGGACGCGATTGAGAGCGGCAAACCGTTGAGTCAGACGGACTACAAAGCCGCGCGGTACTACCTGCATCATGCGGTCGAGGGGCGGACGCTCTACGTATTCGCGAACCGAGACCACCGGCTCTATGCCGTCGATCGCGAAGCCGGCACCTTTCACGCCCTGGGCGGCGAGATCAAGCTGCAGGGCGGCGAAGATCCGATTGCTATGGAGATCCGGCCCACGGGCATTGTGCTCATCGCGCCGCAGAACCTTGTGCTCGTGGCGCGGGATGGGCTGGTGAAGCAACAGGCCTATTATCCGGCACCTCAGCTTCCGGGGCTGGTCCGCGCCCTCAACGCCGTGAACGCGGTGCGCGCCGGCCTCTACAGCGCCGCCGCTTCGGCATACGGCGACGCCTTCGCCCAAGCGTCGCAGAAAAGCACAGATCCCAACGCGCGATACGTCACGGGGCAACTGGCGACGGCGTACTCGCAGGCCGGCGCACAGCTCGCGGGCTACTCGCGCCAGTCGGCGGCGCTGGCGACGAAGCGCTTCAAGGCCTCGCTCACCGTCCCGGGATCCGTCTTCATGTTAACGCGCGCGCCCGATGGCAACGGCAACGTACTGCTTCAGATCGACAAGGATAGCGGGCAGGTACGGGCCCGCGTGGACTTGGGCAAAGAGCGCGAGCCGGTGTACGCCGTGGACGACGTCGCCGGCATGCTCTTCCTGCAGGCCGCGCCGGGCACGCTCGTCGGCTACCGGCTCTGATCGCGCGGGAACGTGCCGGCGCAACTGCAGCGCCGCGCCGCCGTTCTCTACGGCGCTGACTTTGGTGCGAAGGGCACTTCGAGCGCGTATTTGTCAGGCTTCGCCCCGCTGAGTCCATAGTTCAACACAGCCGCCAAGGTATTTAGTTGCGGGCGAATCGTGCCTCTGCAAACCTAAGAAGGCAGATGGGAATATCTGCGCGCCTCGATGACGAGGGGCGCAGCCTTCGAGCTGTATTCTGAAGCGTGGGGGGGATTGAAATGCGAAAGTGGCTTGCAATGGGCGCCTGGATGGCGTTGGCGTGTTCGCCGGTTTGGGCGCAGGGGCCGAAACAACCGGTGCCCAAGGTTCCTGTGGTCGAGCTATTCGGCGGCTATGCCTTCGCGCGATTCGACACCGGCGGGAGCGCCACAAACGGGAACGGCCTGATGGGATCGTTTGGATGGAACGCAAAACGGTGGCTGCAGATCGTGGCGGATACGAGCTACAATACCGGGACCACCAACGGAGTCAAGAACGTGCTGTACGGCAATCACTTTGGGCCGCGCCTTTTTTACCGCTCCCGAAACCGCCTGGGGCTGACTCCCTTCGCGGAGTTTCTGGTGGGGGGATCGCACGTCACCACAACGGTTGGCGGAACCCTGCAGACTTCCGACACCGGCTTTTCCGTGAAAGGGGGCGGGGGAATGGACCTCAATCTGTCGCCCCATTTAGCCGTCCGCGTGCTTAACGCCGACTACTACCGCACACCGTTTTTCGGGAGGCATCAGAATACGGTCTGGATTACCGCCGGCGTCGTGCTGCGGCTTGGCGGGGCGCGGCCGGAATAGCCTGTTGTTTTAGTCGGGGAGAATCAAAGACCACGCAGAAAAGCGTGACCGCGCGACGAGGAGAGAAAAAACAACCGGGGCGCTCCGCTGAGGGGCCGAGGCACCCCGGCTTATCCTGCCCACTTCCGCAGGGCGTGAGCAAGAAGCGATCTACGCGGCGTTTTCGTCGCCACGCAGAAATTCGTACCGTTCGATGGCTGCCACCACACCAATGGCGCCGTCGGCCTTGCTCTCGGTGCGCTGGATGCGTCCCAAGCAACGGACACGAACGGGGCCGGCCAGAGTGATTTCGTTGGGCAGCGTCAGAAGGATTTCCACCGGAGAGCCTTCCTTCACTTCTTTGGGAAGGAAGAAATAGACGCCGCGCGAGCTGACGTCATGGGACTCGGTGGAAGCTTCGCCAACCGCAGAACCGGCAGTCCAGCGAACGGTCAGAGGCAACTTGATATTAAAACGCTGATTCGTCCGGCGTTCCTCAGCAGCTGACAAGGATGACCTCCTACTACTTTATGGGCAAATTCTAGCGCGCCGACCCGGAATCCTCAATAGAACGGAAGTCACAAATATGATTGGCCCCCGACCTGTACGAATGTACTAGTACCCAGCCAATTTCCTGGGACTTTTAGACTATCGGCCTGCGAAGAAGGATCGTCGGTCAAGCCTGGTCAATCAAGCGGTGATGGATGGCGTAGAGAGCCAGCTCCAGCCGGTCAGACACACCGAGCTTGTCGAAAATATTGTGCAAGTGATTTTTGACGGTCTGCTCGCTGATGAACAGTTTTTCGCCGATTTCCTTGTTGCGAAAACCCTGCGCCACGAGCTGGACAATTTCCTTTTCGCGGTCGCTCAGAAGAGGCTTCTCACGGCGCGAGCCGGCTTCGGCGGACTTCGCAAAAGCCTTCATGACCTCAGCGGTCATGCGGTTGTCGAGCCAGATCTCGCCGGCGTGAACGTGATGGATGCTCTTGAGAAGCAGGTCGGTGGCGGACTGTTTCAAGACGATCCCGCGGGCACCCAGGCGCATGGCGCGAATGACGTCGCGATCGTCTTCGGCGGCGGTAAGAACGATGACGCGAGTGGGCAGCGCGTCGAAGTTCACTTCCTCCAGAACGGCCAGACCATCTTTATCGGGCATGCGCAGGTCGAGCAGGAGGATGTCCGGTTTGAGCTTCGCAAGCATTTTGATGCATTCGCTGCCGTTGGAGGCTTCGCCGATAATGGTCACTTCGTCGTCCGCGTCCAAAAGCTTGCGCAGACCATCCCGGAAAATGGCGTGGTCGTCGGCGAGCAGGATGCGAATCTGTTGTTTCGGTTTAGCCATGGATACCGTCTAGCCCAGAGGGACCTCGATGGTCAGCCGCGCCCCGTGGCCGGGACTCGACTCCACCGTCAGCACTCCCCCCACCGTGCGAGCATGCTCCTTAATCGAGATAGGCCCCAAGCGCAAGCGATCCAGTTCGTCCCCCGTAAAGCGCCCGGCAAAACTGAAGCCTTCACCGTTATCGTCTACCACCAGAATGACACGGCTATCATCTTGCCAGAGTTTTACCACGACATGGGAAGCGCGCGCATGTTTTTTTATGTTGTTGAGTGCTTCCCGGTAAATCTGGAAGAGTTCGCGGCAAACCCGGTCCGGGGCCAGCAGGCCGTCGGAGGTGATGAGCAGGTCCAGCGCGATGCCGGCATCATTGCGATAACGCTCGGCAAAACCATGCATGAGGTCAACCAGGTCGGCGCTCTGGACCCGCACAGGGCGAAGATCCGTCACGAGATGGCGAAGCTCCGCAGACTCGTTACGGACGGTCTGCTGGAGGCCGGCGATGCCGGCCGCGGCGTGTTCCGGCGTGGTGGCCGCCTGGCGGCGCAGGACGTCGAGCTGAATCTCGACACTGAGAAGCGTCTGCAGAATGCCGTCGTGGAGGTCGCGGGAGATGCGGCTGCGTTCGGCTTCGATGGCGCGGGCGCGCATGTGGCGCAGCAAGAACAGATTCTCGAGGGGCGACCCGAGGTGGCGGACAACGGTCTCGAACCAACGCAGCTCCTGCTGGGTGACCTTATGGGTGAAATTTATGAGCACAATCCGGCCGGCAGGCTGTCCACTATGGTCGAACGTCGCCGTCGCAAGAGAGAGGACGTGCAAGTCTTCCTGCGAAGTATGGGGAAGGCGCGGCAGCGTGGTGAGTTTGCGGGCGTCGCGCCGGTCCCACCCAAAACCTTCCCCGGGGCCTTCCAGGCTGTTCCAGCAGAGAGTGGCGTCAAGGTCATCGAGCAGGTAAGCGTCGGCGCGCGCCAACGTGATGCTTTCCGGGCTGATTCGCTCACTCTCCCCGGGCTTCACTTTCCAGACAAAGATGCGCTCCAGATCGGAGTCACGGAAAGCCAGACAAGCTTCCTGGCAGTTAAAGTGCCGGGCGAGCTCGTCGAGCATGAGCCGGAGCGATTCGGCCATGCCTTGATCCACTTGCAAGAGTGAGCTGATGCGCGCGAGAAAGTCGTTCTCGGACGAATGGCGCCGGCTGCGCTCGCCCAGGAAAGCCAGGCCGACGCCTCCGGCGAAGGTTCCCACGGCAAGGGCAGTCCAGGAAATCACTGCGGGCCAATGCACGACTCCATGAACGGCAACACGAACGACCAGCGCGAGCGAAACGGCTCCCGCGAGAACGATGGCGCGGTGAAGGCCCCAGCGAATTCCCGCGGCGAAGGCGACGAAAAGATAGGGGAACCAGATGGCCACCTCGGAGGGACTGATGAACAGGAAAACGATGAGAGCTGCGAGATCCACAACAAGAGGCAAATGCCAACCGCCCTTATGGAAAAGCTGCTCGGCGGAAATGACCACCAGAGCAAAGATGAGATACCCGAGCAGGAAGACGAACGGCAGGTCGTCTCCGCCGACATGCTTGAGCTCGAGCAGATCCACAACCGCCAGGATCAGAAAAATGGGCCTGGCATAGGCAATCTGCCTCTGGAGGTAACGGCTTTCTGCGGCATTCGGCTGCATGCGTTTGGAGAACCGGGGCTGACCTACAGTCTAGCAAGGCCGGCTCATCGCGCAAACCGCAGAGTTCCTGCTTGACAACGCGCCCGTTTGCGGCGCTGCTTCTCCCTCCCTGCACGGCCGTGTTATGATTCCGCAGGGTGGTGAGCGTAGCTCAGCTGGTAGAGCATCGGACTGTGGCTCCGAGGGTCGTGGGTTCAAATCCCATCGCTCACCCCAACTAGACCCACTAATGCCGGTCCTCTAACCTGCTCGTCCCCAACAAACGACGGAGTTGCCTGAAGAGAAACATCTAAATAGGTCATGGCGTACCTGCTCAGACATTCGTAATCGATTAGACCTAGCTCCATCCAAAACGGCTTGGCTTCGTTTTGATAGGCAATCGGCGAAGCCAGGGATTTCCGTGGAAAAGAATAATTATCCGTTGACTGCGTTCGAACTACATATCTAAAATCGCCGGTCAGGGGCTGCACATAGTTCTTGAGAAGGTCCGGAGGCTCCTATGGAAATCCTCTCTGGTACAGAGTACTCAACGGACAGAAGAAAACCGAAGCGTTGTCGTCTACGATTTAGCGTCGCCCTCTTTTTAACTGTGACGCTGCTGATTGTGACAGCGTGGTCCAAAGCTCACTGGAATGATGATCCGTGGAAGGCCAAAGACTACAAGACCTGGACATCGGAGGACGTGGAAAAGATCTTGTACGATTCGCCCTGGGTGAAGATGGTGGAAATGAGCGCGCCGTGGCTGAAAGGTCCGGTGCATTATCTGACGCCATTGCCGACAGACTGCAATGGAAGGCCCGACATGACCAAGGGCAACAGGACCCCTTCGTCGTGGGCCACAGGGAGCACGGAGTCCATCGTGATTTTCCAAGTCACCTGGCAGTCAGCCCGCACCATCCGCGCGGCCAAATTCCGGATGGCCAGCCTGTGCGGCCGAGTGGATCTGGACCGGGGTGACGAGGTGCTCGAGGAACAACCGGAGCAATACATCATCATCGTCAATTCCCCGGATATGGCCCCGTTTGACGGCATGGATGAAGATGCGCTGATGAAGAGCACCTCTCTTTTGTTCAAGAAGGCACAGAAGAAAGTCGGCCCGGAAACGGTGCTCATCGGGCGCTACGGCAGCAGCAAGACGGTGTACAGCCTGGCCTTCAAGTTTCCCAGGAAAACTGATGCGGGCGAACCGCTTCTCTCGCCGGACGAAAAAGAAATTGAGTTTATTTCCCAGGCGGGAAAATTCAATCTAAAAGCCAAGTTCCAGCCGCCTAAGATGCTTGGCAAGAACGGGCCCGACCTCTAGGCACAGCGAGGCCGCCTCGTGACCCGCAATCCGGCATCGAAAAAATAGTCAGGGTTTCCAATCGGGCAAGCGGCCCGGGGTGTGGGGCGCTCCGGCCAAGTCCATGGCCTTTTCCAGCTTGGCCAAATCCACTTCGACCAGTTCGTGCAGCTTCGCCAGCACAGGGGCAAATTCCTTGCCGGCGACCTCATATTCGCCGAGCTGCGTCTTGGTGGGGCGCGCGGTCGAGAGCCGCTCGGCCGAAACGATTCCATTGACGCGTTCGGCGATCGAGCGGGCCGTATTCTCCTGATACGAGCGCAGCACATCGTCGCCGCGCAGCGCGCGCAACAATTGTTCGAACTGATGGCGAATCGCCAGGGCGTCGTCCCCAAGCTTACGATCGGCCGCGGGAGTCGCTTCGAGCGCGCGGTCAATTTGTGCAAGCCGCTCTTTGATGCTGTTGGCGGACTCCAGCGCGCCAATCACGGCGCCCTGCAGCCGCGCGACCTTTCGCTGAAACACAACAAGGGCGGCGCGGTCGCCGGGAGACATTTGCTGAATACCTTCCGCGACGACGTTGAAAGTTTGCGGCCCGGCTAGATCGGTCCACACGCCGCCGACGCGTTGCCCGAGCGTCGCTCGATAGGTTCCCGGCATTACCAGGGGCCCTTGGGGGCCCCGCCGGTCATCGTCGTCAGGCTCCTGCGGGCGCGCCGGGGGCAACGAAGACGGCGGGTAACGCAGATCCCAACTGGCACGGTGAAACCCGCCGGTGACCGGGCCCTCGACGTAGCGCACAACATTTCCGTCCGCGTCGGTCACGGTCAAGACAATCGTGGGCGCAGGCTCATCGGCTTCGGCGCGCAGTTCGTCAGGAGCGGGATACGCCAGAGTCTTCCCCGACTTCCCGGCCTCGTGCTCGGCTTCGATTCGCCACTCTTTTCTTGTTTTCAGACCGTCTTTCAGGTAGTAGGTGAACCGCGCGCCGAACGGCGGATTCGGCGCCGTGAAAAATGGTTCTCCCTGCCAGCCCTTGCCCGTCCCGCCCAGGTTGAGCGAAGGCAAAAACAGCAAAGCATCCGGAACGGCAAAAAGGACCGCTTGCTTGTCGAGCATTTCCGTAGAAAGTTCGCGCAGAGGGCTGTAGTCGTCGAGGATGTAGAAGCCGCGGCCAAATGTGGCCAGAACCAGATCGTTCATTTGCGATTGGATGGCCAGGTCGCTGACGGGTATGGTGGGCAAGCCGCCGCGCAGGCGCGTCCATTTCTCTCCGCCATCGTTGCTGAAGTAGAGAGCGAATTCCGTCCCCACAAAGAGCAGGCGGGGATTCACCGGGTCCTCGGCGATGGCGATGACGGGGCCATTCGCGGGGAGATTGTTTTGGATTGGCGTCCAAGTGTGCCCCGCATCCGTGCTCTTGGACAGATACGGCTTGAAGTCCGCCATTTTGTGATTGTTGAATGCGGCATAGACGGTATTCGCGTCGTGCTGAGAAGCGACGATACGGCTCACGTAGGTCCGGTCGGGCACGCCGGGGAACGATTCCATTTTGCGCCAATGCGCGCCGCCGTCTTCGGTGACGTCAATCAAGCCGTCGTCGGTGCCTACGTAAATCAGCCCCTCCTTCTTGGGCGATTCGGCCAGCGCCGAAGCATTGCCGTAAAACGCCGTTGATTGGCTCTTCGCCACTGCTTCCGGCCCCCAGACGCGGCCCATCACGGGCAGCGAATTGCGGTCCATCTGGCGCGTCAAGTCGCCGCTGATCGCGCGCCACGAATCGCCGCGGTCGTCGCTGCGGAACAACATCTGAGCGCCGAAATAAAGCCGCGTGTGGGAATGCGGGCTGATGAGGAATGGCGAGTCCCAATTCCACCGCAACGGCGGCTCCCCGGGGGGCGCTTCCGGCACGATTCCCATCCGCTCGCCGGTCTTGCGGTCGTGCCGAACCAGGTTTCCGTTCTGTAACTCGACGTAAATCGTGTTCGGGTCTTCGGGATCAATTTGCGAACGGAAGCCGTCGCCGCCATGCGTGAAAAACCAGTCCGCGTTCACGATGCCCGCCGCACTGCGCGTGCGCGAGGGCCCGCCGACGCTGGAATTGTCCTGAGTGCCGCCGTACACGTAATAGAACGGCGCGGCGCGGTCTACGGCGACATCATAGAATTGCCCCAGCGGCAGATTGGCCTTGAAGGTCCAGTTTTCGCCGCGGTCGAAGCTTTCATAGACGCCGCCGTCGCAGCCCACCAGGTAATAATTTGTGTCGCGGGGATCGATCCAGATGACGTGGTTGTCCACGTGTTTCGATTTCGTGCCAAGCAGATGGAGCGTGTGGCCGCCATCGTCGGACACCTGGATGTTCACCCCCATCACGTAAATGCGGTCCTCGTTCTTGGGATCCACGAAGAGAGTTCCGTAATACATGGCGCCGGAATCGTATTCGTTGCGACGCTCCCAGGTGGCGCCGCGGTCCAAAGACCGGAAGATGCCGCCCTTGTGTTCGGCGGCCTCGACTGTGGCGTAAACGATGTTCGGATTCGTGGGGGCCACGGCCAGGCCAATGCGGCCCAGGTCGACCGTGGGCAGTCCGGAAGTGAGCTTGGTCCAGGTGCCACCGGCGTCGCTGGATTTGTACAGAGCGGATTCCGGGCCGCCATCAATCAATGTCCAGACGTGCCGCCGCCGCTGATACGCTGCGGCGTAGAGCACGTCAGGGTTATCAGGCGCCATCACCACGTCGGTCACGCCGGTGTTCTCACTGATGGAGAGAACGGCTTTCCAGGTTTTCCCGCCATCGGTGGTCTTGAACAGTCCGCGGTCGCCACCCGGCCCCCACAGCGGACCTTGCGCGGCGATATAGACCGTGCTGGAGTCGCGCGGATCAATCAAGATGCGCGCGATGTGCTCGGAGTTTTTCAGCCCGAGATTCTTCCACGACTTGCCGGCATCGTCCGAGCGGTACACGCCGTCGCCGTAGCCGACGCTTCGCTGGCTGTTGTTCTCTCCGGTTCCGACCCAGACAACCGAAGGGTTCCTGGGATCGAGGACCACCGTGCCAATCGAATACGAGCCCTCACGTTCGAAGACGGGAGTCCACGTCGCGCCGTCGTTCACCGTCTTCCACACGCCGCCGGAAGCCGCGGCAACGTAGTAGTGCGCGCGATTTGCGGGATCCACGGCGATCGAGACGATGCGTCCGGAAACTAGGGCGGGGCCGATGGAGCGCAGCTCTAATCCGGAGAACTTCTCGCTGAACTTCTCCTCCGGGGACTTTTCTTCCGAGGACTTTGCAGCGCCGGCCTGCTTAGCAGCTTCGGTCGCCGGAGTCTGCGCGGGCTTGCCCTTAGCGGCCGGCCCGCGTTTCTGCGCGTGCGCCGCGCTGCCTTCTGCGATGGAGGTCAGCAGAAACGAAACAACCAAAAAGGCGCGGGAAAGTTTCACAGCGGCCCCCCCCTCCCAAATGTTTTCTTTTGCCCAGTGATTCGCGCGGGCACCGATGATACTCCAGACGTGGAGGTTCGCAGAGAGGTTTCAACGGAGGGACATCGTGCAAGCAGAGTTCAGCGCAGCGGCGCCCTTCCAGAAACAGCGGAGAACCCAAGTCAAACAACGGTGGCGACCGGCGCTATCGGCGCCCATACAGCGTAATCTTGTCATCCACCACGTTGGCGATATACCGGCCTTCGGAAAGAAACTGCATGACTTTATGACCTGTGCGGGCCAATTCCGCCCAGCGAGAATTGGTTCGAGGGTTCTGTTCGAGGCCACGTATTTCCTTCCCGTCAAAGGAGAAGTCCACCTGGCGCAACCGGTTCTTGGCGGTGCGGCGGACCGGAAAGTTCCCGCCGTTGAGGCTCACTTCCTGGCGGCCCTCAACCAAGGACTGCCGCCAAACGGAAATCAATGCCTCTTCCAAATCCATTTGCCTACCCTTTGCAAGCCAGCGATGACTCCTTCCGGCCGGGTGGATTATCCCAGAGTTGCCCCATCTATGTTACTCTCCCGGCGTCAGGATTTTCCCGAGGCAAGCTCATGGGCAAACCAAAGATTTATCTCACGCGCCCGCTATTCGATGCCGCGCGGCAGCTGCTGAGCGAACATTTCGAAGTCGAATACTGGACCAGCCCGGAGCGAATCTCGCGCGTCGAGCTCTTGAGCGCCGTCCGGGAAAAAGAAGCGCTGGTCTGTCTGCTGACCGAAAAAGTCAATGAGGAGCTGCTGGCAGCCGGGCCGAAACTCCGGATCGTCGCCAACGTGGCCGTCGGCGTCGACAACATGGACCTCGCGGCGTGTACGCGCCGCGGCGTCGTGGCCACGAACACGCCGGGGGTTCTCGACGAAACGACCGCCGACTTTGCCTGGACGCTGCTGATGGCCGTGGCGCGGCGCTTGGTGGAGGGAGACCAACTCGCTCGCTCCGGGGCGTGGAAAGGCTGGGACCTCGACCAGTTGTGCGGCGCCGACGTTTGGGGCAAGACTCTCGGCATCCTTGGCTTCGGGCGAATCGGCCGGGCGGTGGCGCGGCGTTCCAAAGGATTCAAGATGCGCATCCTTTACCACGATGCGGTGCGCGCGCCGGCTGAAGTCGAAGCGGAGCTCGGCGCGGAATTCGCTGAGTTCAACAATGTCCTCGCCGAATCCGATTTCGTAACGGTGCATGTCCCGCTGCTTCCGGAGACGCGGCAATTGATCTCCGCGCCGCAACTCGCCCGGATGAAACCTACGGCCTTCCTGATCAACACCTCGCGCGGGCCGGTGGTGGACGAGGCCGCGCTGGTGGCGGCGCTGGAACGCGCGAAGATTGCCGGCGCCGCGCTCGACGTGCATGAGAACGAGCCGTTCATCCATCCCGGGCTGCGCCGGTCCAACGTGATTCTCACGCCGCATATTGCTTCGGCTTCCTTGGAAACGCGCACGAAGATGGCGTGCATGGCCGCTGAAAACGTAATCGCCGTGTTCCAGGGACGCACTCCGCCGAACACGCTGAACCCGGAAGTCTTGCAGAAGAAGCAGGCCGGCGCCTGAAGGACGGGCCTTCTCTGGCAAGCGCCGTGGCCACGTCACTTGTGAAATCGCCTGACCCCATTCTGGCATGTCCGACCTGAAGAAAATCGCCCGGCAAATTTTCCGGGAGACGCTCGCCGCCATTGATATTCCGCGAACGATGCAGCGAAAACTCGCGCGCGCGGGAACCGTTATTCCTTGCGGAGAGACCCCGGTTGACCTGCGCGATTACGACCAGTTGCGTGTTGTGGCGTTTGGAAAAGCAGCGCATGCGATGGCCGAAGGTCTGATCGGTGTGCTCGGGCCGGAATTTGGCGTGAGCGGCGTTGTGTCGGCCCCGACAGAGCCGCAGCGAACCCTGGAAGGATTCCGGTATTTCGCCGCCGGTCATCCGGTCCCGACGGTCCAAAGCCTGCGCGCAGGCCGCGCAATCCTCGATCTGCTGCAGGACTGCGGCGAGCGGGCGCTGGTCTTCTTCCTGCTGTCCGGCGGAGGTTCCGCGCTCGTCGAATTGCCGCTCGATCCGGCGATGACACTGGCGGATGTGCAAGCTCTGCATCGGCTGCTGGTCACCTGCGGCGCGCCGATTGACTCCATCAACGCTGTCCGCAAGCATCTTTCGGCGGTGAAAGGCGGACGTCTTGCCGAAGCCGCGCCTCTCGCGATGAAGCTTACTTACGGTGTGACGGACGTTCCAGAGGGAAAAGAATCCGCGCTGGCGTCGGGTCCGACCATCCCCGATCCGACGACGATTGCCGACGCCGAACGCGTTGTCCGGGATTTTGGCTTGCTCGGTAAATTCCCTCCGTCCGTCCACGCAATTTTCGCGCAGGGCCGGCTGCGCGAGACGCCCAAGAAAAACGACCCCGCCTTCGCGCGCGCCCACTTTCAAATTCTTCTGGGCAGGCACGACCTGTTTCACCCCGCCCACCGCGCCGCCGAAGCCGCCGGGTTTGTCACCCTGTGCGATAACGCGACGGACGATTGGCCGCTGCAGCGCGCGGCGAGCTTTCTGCTGGAGCGGCTGGATTTGCTCCGCGACGCGAATCCGGGGCGATGCGTCGCCGTCATCGCTGACGGAGAGGTCAGCTCGCCGGTGACTGGTGATGGAGTGGGCGGGCGCAACGCGGCGTTTGTGCTGGACTGCGTCGAAAAAATCGCGGGGAGGAAGATCGCGGTGCTGAGCGCGGGAACCGACGGCATTGACGGATCGAGCCCTGCCGCCGGCGCGGTGGCCGACGGCCAGACGCTGGAGCGGGGGCGCGCCGCCGGGCTTGCTCCTGAGGACTATTTCCGCCGCAGCGATTCCTTTAGTTTTTTTGCGCGGCTTGAGGACGCCGTCGTCACGGGACCGACGGGCAACAATCTCCGCGATCTCCGGATCCTGCTCGCGGAGTAACTTGAAGAGGAACCTCCCGGCGAGGTGCCCTTCTATCTTCGAGAAGTTCGATGGATTTTATGTCCCGCTGCAGTGAGAGCCGCGATCGTTCGACCGAGATCCTCTTCTGCGACGATCAAGTGGTCGGTGTTATAGGTCGAAACCACGAAGATGGAGATGCCCGCGTCCGCGAGCGGCACCGCGAGCGCAGCCAACACGCCAATTTCGGAAAATTCAACGGGGCCATGTACGCTCAAGACTGCCCTGCCCCGCTGGCTCTTGACACTGCTTGGGACGCACGCCTCGTCACAAACTATGGAAAGGTCATCGGCCGTGCGCGTAACGCAGACGAGGCCTTTGTTGGGGAGCCAAGCAGGAAGCGGCGAGGAGAGCCCCAGCCGGCACACGGCGAAGCGTTCGGGCAAAACGGAAAGCTCCAATCGGCGAGGCGGCATCGAGAATGTACTCCTTCAGAAAAGGCCTTTCACCAGCCCCCCATCCACGGCAATCGAAGTCCCGGTGATGTAGCTGGCGCGTTCCGAAGCAAGAAATGCGACTAGCGCGGCGAACTCCTCGGGGCGTCCGACGCGGCCGAGGGGAGTCTGACGGCTCCACTCGGCGAAAATCTTTTCGCGCCCCGCACCGGAGCGCGCCGCAATGGATCCGGCCAGCTCGTCGAGGCGCTCGGTGAGCGTGTAACCCGGCAGGACGTTGTTCACGGTGATTCCATCGGCGCCGAATTCATTGGCGAGCGTGCGCGCCAGGCCCGTCACCGCAGCGCGAATGGAGTTCGAGAGGAGCAGGCCGTCAATCGGCTGCTTGACCGAAACCGAAGTGATGGTGATGAGCCGGCCCCACTTGTTCTTGCGCATGCGCGGCAGGACTTCGCGGGCAAACCAGACCGCGCTCATCAGCGTCAACTCCACCGCGGTCCGCCATTCGTCGGGCGAGATGTCGAGAAAGGTTTTTGAGGGCGGCCCGCCGGCGTTGGTGACGCAAATATCCACGCGGCCAAAGCGCTTCTCGACCGCCGCGACGAACTCCGCCACGCGCGCCGCGTTGGTGACGTCGAGCGGCTCCGAGAAAACTTCCCGGCCCGTTGCCGCGCGAATCTGGCTTGCGGCGCTTGCCAAGTTTTCGGCGCTGCGCGCGCAAATGGCCACCTCTGCGCCTTCGCGCGCGAGTTCCTCAGCCACCGCGCGGCCCAAACCTTTGCTGGCAGCGGCAACAATGGCGACTCTCCCGTGCAATCCCAGATCCATGCCAGTATTTCCTCGGCAGCTATTTTCCGCGGCCTTGCATCGTCCATCGAAACTCGGCAATCGTCAATCGTTTCGATTGCCTCGACGCCTGTCCCGGGACTAAGATGCAGCCAATCTTTCTGGCTTCGGAGGCGGTCATGCGGCGCATGTGTCTTTCCACTTTGGTTCTGTGCGCGTTCCTCGCGCATCCCGCTCAGGCGCAAATCGGAAAAAACGTCCCGATCAAGGCAGGCACGCCGGAAGACAAGGCGCTGGCGGAAATCAATGCGACGTCGGATGCGGCGCAGAAAGTGGCGCTGATGGAACAGTTTGTCGCCGATTTCGGGAACAGCGACATGGTCATCGTCGGCTATGACCTGCTGGTGAACTACTACCTGAACGCGAAGAACTACGACAAGGCCTTTGAATACGGCGACAAACTTTTTGCCGCGGACCCGGATAATTTCGCCAATGGCGTAAATATGGTGCGCGCGGCCCAAGAGAAGGGCGATCTTGGCAAGCTCTTCGATTACGGCGAAAAAACCGGGAACGTTGTCGCGCGTTATCGCGCGCAAGGTCCGCCGGAAGGAACCAGCGCCGAGGATTGGGCCCAGCAGAAGGCGCGCACGCTGAGCGATATCAAAGATAACCTGACTTACGTCGAGCAGTCGCTGTTTTCGGCGGCCTACAAGACGGCCGATCCGCAGGCACGCCCGGTATTGCTCACTCGCTTTGCAACGGCGTTCCCGGAATCGAATTACGCGCTGCCGGCAATGGAGGTTGCAGCAACTTCTTACCAGCTAGCACAGAATTATCCGAAGATGCTGGAGGTCGCCAACAAGATCCTCGCGCGGGACATGAATAATCTGGCCATGCTGATTCTTCTATCGGACTACTTCAGCGAAAAAGGGGAACAGCTTGACAAAGCCGAAGGCTACGCAAAGAAAGCGGTGGAGCTCGTAGGCTCTGCGAAAAAACCCGAAGGCGTGACCGACGAGCAGTTCCAGCAACAGTTGGCTCTACAAAAGGGGCTTCAAGGCCGCCACGCCGCTGCTCAAGCCCGACCCATTCACGTACGCGCGGAACCAGTACCGCATGGGCTTCGCCTTGCTGAATCTAAAGCGCACGGCGGAGGCCCGCGCGGCGCTCACCGAAGCCGCTTCGATCAATAGTCCTTATAAAGCCCTGGCGCAGGAGAAACTGAAGGAGCTTCCCGCGGCAGCGAAAACGGGCCGCAGGAAATCGTAGCAGTTCCGCAGAATCGTTGACGGCTGGGGCTGCATCTGATGAAATATGGATGGAGGAACGCAACTGCAAGTTCTCCAATTATTTCCAGGAGAATCTAGGAATGGAAATCGCTACATTTGGCGCGGGATGTTTTTGGGGAATTGAGGCGGCGTTTCGGCAAGTGCCCGGCGTCACGGACGCTGTTGTGGGCTACGCGGGTGGGCACACCGCCAACCCCACGTACAAGGACGTGTGCACCGACGGGACCGGTCACGCCGAAGTCGTGCAAGTGACGTTTGACCCGGAACAGCTAAATTACGAAAAGCTTCTGGAAGTTTTCTGGAAGATCCACGACCCGACGCAGCTCAACCGCCAGGGGCCCGATTTCGGCACGCAATACCGCTCGGCGATTTTCTTCCATTCGCCCGAACAGGAAGCCGTCGCGCGCAAGTCCAAAGAACAGGCGCAAGCCTCCGGACGCTTTCGCCGACCCATCGTCACCGAGATCACCGCTGCGTCCGCGTTCTATCGCGCCGAGGAATATCACCAGAGGTATCTCGAGAAGCGCGGTGCGGCTTCCTGCCATTTCTGAGAAGTTCGCTCCGTCTCTCGAAATCGGGGAGAGAGTACCCATTTCGAAGTGGCGGAGAGGGTGGGATTCGAACCCACGGTAGAGTTTCCCCTACACACGCTTTCCAAGCGTGCTCCTTAAACCGCTCGGACACCTCTCCGATTTGCGCGGAACTTTTTTCGCCGTTCAGCCGTGGTCCGGAGCCCGTCCAGAGTAGCAGAAAGCTGTTTCACGCGGTAGAAGAGGCAGAGCATTACACGCGGCTTCGGGCTGCATACTGGGTGGCTGTGCGGCGGGAAAACTCTCTGCTAGACTGGAGGCTGCCGCTCCGGGGTAGTGCAATTGGTAGCACTCCAGACTTTGGATCTGGCTATCCTGGTTCGAGTCCAGGCCCCGGAGCCAATCTTTCCACTGAACCGCCGCCAAGCTCGGCGCTCCATAATCCGCAACCCTCAGGCCGCCTTAACCCTGGGCAGCTTTTCGCCTGCCTGTTTGGCGCTTTCGCACTCGCGGGTGCATCGTCTCAGCGAATGGGCTTCCCGTCATTGACATCGTGCCATCCCAGCGATTGGGCGAGGGCAGATGAATATCGAACTGGTCCAGAACCCGCATCACAATTTGGTCCACAATATCCTCCGCCGTCTTCGGGTGAGTATAGAAGGCCGGGACCGGCGGGAAGATCACCACGCCCATGCGCGAGAGCTTCAGCATGTTCTCGAGGTGAACGTCGTTCAAGGGGGCCTCGCGCACGACCAGCACTAATTTCCGGCGCTCTTTGAGGACCACGTCGGCGGCGCGGTGAATCAGGTTGTCCCCGTGGCCGTTGGCAATGGCGGCCACCGATCTCACGCTGCACGGGCACACCACCATCCCCCGGGTGAGGAACGATCCGCTGGAGATCGCCGCCCCTTCGTCCTGTGGCGGATAATGGTGCGTGGCCATTTGCTGGACCTGTTCCAGGCTATAAGGCGTCTCATGAGCGAGAGTGCGAACACCCCACTTGCTCAACACCAGATGCGTCTCCACCTCGGAACTCTGCAAGACTTGCAGCAGACGCACTCCGAGAATGGCTCCGGTAGCGCCACTGATTCCGACGATTAATCTGGAACGGCCGTCGCCCATCATTCTCTTTTCCTGGAGAGCCCTGCGCTTCCGCGCGATTATAGTCCGTCGCTGCGCGCTTTGCGATTACCGAATTAGCATGCCCCTGGGCACTTGCAACCATACCGTTGAAGCAATAGATTGTCTGCTGGCATGCCCAACCTTCATCCCGAATTAATCGCCCTCGGATTCATCTGGTTCATCGTGTTCCTGTTTTCCACCACGTGCCATGAAGCCGCGCACGCGCTGGCGGCGAAGCTGGGCGGAGATCCCACGGCGTTTCATGGCGGACAAGTTACCCTCAATCCCATTCCTCACATGCAGCGCGAGCCGTTTGGAATGATCCTCGTGCCGGTCCTTTCGTTTCTGCTGACGCGAGGCGGATGGATGATGGGCTGGGCCAGCGCGCCGTATGATCCCTCCTGGCAGCGCCAGCACCCGCGGCGCGCCGCATGGATGTCTCTTGCGGGGCCCGCAGCGAATTTCACGCTGATGCTGCTTGCGGGAGCGGCGATCCGCATCGGCATTGCCGCGGGCCTGTTCCGTGCGCCCGCTGCTGTCTCGTTTACGAACATTACCGAGCCCGTATTGGCCGGCGGCTCGAGTTTTGCGGCCACGTTTCTGAGTATCCTGTTCGTGCTGAACCTGCTTCTGGGGACCTTCAACCTGATCCCCGTCCCGCCGCTCGACGGCAGCACAGGGATTACCGTCTTCATGTCGGAAGGCCGCGCACTGCGCTATCTCGACTGGCTCCGTGAATTCAATTTTGGTTTCCTGGGCCTGGCCATTGCGTGGGTGGCCTTCGACAAGATCTTCGACGTTGTTTTCAGGCTTGCTCTCAACCTCCTTTACCCTGGAGTGCATTACGGGCATTGAGGCAATTACCCTGTAATGGTCCCGCGCGGCGCGCATTTCCCGATGTTTCAGGACGGAACAACTGTTTAATTTTGCGCCAGCAAATCTTCTTCGAGATTCGACAGGCGAGCCGTAAGTCTTTTGCTTTGACGCATCAAGGCACCTTTACCTCTTGGCCCTACGACTGCACTAAGACAGCGAGAGGGAAAAGCGTGCCGATCAAGGCGCAATATCCTATAGCGACGAATTACCGGATTGAGGTATCCGGATGGGATAAGAACGACAGCTTCTTTGTGGAGAGCACCGAGTTGGAATGGCGTGAGGATACAGGCAAACGGGTGCGGATGTCTCACGATATGCGCAACGGCGCGGTCCTATTTGTCCGGCTCCAGCAAGGTCCAGTTCCTGGGAATAGTTACCCCGTCGCTTACCAGGTTGAGACCCTGGAATCAAAGAACAATCGCGGAACGCACGAATTTCGGCTGATTCAGCTCCGCCCGCGTCGATAAGTGGT
>WNGL01006273.1_pt1 | contig 21071 bp, 19 predicted proteins | sample 5400591 | NCBI WGS metagenome assembly WNGL01 (sample SAMN13153377, study PRJNA577476) | soil metagenome | isolation source: 80 cm soil or saprolite under Garry oak tree replicate 1 | place: USA:California | collected 2016-06-15 | reverse complement strand
GTCGACGATCCCGCGGTGCGGGCCCGCTGTGCCGGCGCTGGCTTCGCCGTGGGTACCCGCATCCGCGCGCGCCTGACCGTCGCCGACCCCGGGCAGCGTCGTGTGCTGTTCGAGAAAGTCTGAAAGGATGGCCCCGTGGTCCTGGATGTGAGCGCCCTGCCCGATGTCAGCGACCGCACGGTCGGCATCCTCGGAGGTACCGGAGACCAGGGTCGCGGTCTGGCCTACCGGTTCGCGCGCGCGGGACTGGCCGTGCGGATCGGCTCCCGCTCGGCACAGCGGGGCGAGTCGGCGGCGCGGGAACTGTCCGCCCTCCCGGCAGTGGCCGGCGCCATCGACGGTGGTGACAACGGCTACGCGTCCGGCGCCGATCTGGTCATCATCGCGGTGCCGTGGGAGGGGCACGGCGACCTGGTCGCCGCGCTGGCGCAGCCATTGGCGGGCAAGGTCGTCGTCGACTGCGTCAACCCGCTCGGGTTCGACAAGAAGGGCCCGTACCCGCTCGCGGTACCGGAGGGCAGTGCGGCGCAGCAGGCGGCGGCCCTGCTGCCGGAGTCCCGCGTCTGCGCGGCGTTCCACCACGTGAGCTCGACGCTGCTGATCGACCCGGAGGTCGAGCGCATCGACCTCGACGTGCTCGTGCTCGGCGAGGACCGCGAGGCGGTGGCGCTCGTACAGGCGCTGGCGTACCGGATCCCGAACATGCGCGGCCTGTACGCCGGGCGGCTGCGCAACGCCGGCCAGGTCGAGGCGCTGACCGCCAACCTCATCGCCATCAACAAGCGCTACAAGGCCCACGCCGGGATCCGCGTCACCGACGTGTGACCCGCGGGATGGACCTCACGTGCGTATCCGCCGGCCCGGCGCCACAATCACGGGAACGTGAGGAGGCGGCGAGGTGCGCAAGCGAAGGCTCTCGACCCAGATCCTGGTCAGTCAGCTGACCATCCTGGTCGCCACGGTGGTGGTCGGTTACGCGCTGTTCGCCCACGAGGAGCGCAGCCACCTCGACGGCCAGTACCGCGACCGGGCGCTGGCGATCGCGTGGACGGTGGCGGGCATCCCGGCCATCCGGGAGGGGATGGAGTACGGCGACTCGGGCAACCTCGTGCAGAGTACCGCCGAGCGGATCCGGATGAACTCCGGCGCCGCCTACATCGTCGTGATCGGCCTCGACGGCGTCCGCCACTCGCACCCCAACCCGGCCCTGGTCGGCCAGAAGGTCGAGGAGCCGCTCATCGCGCTGGACGGCAAGGGCCACACCGGCCTGGACCACGGCAGCCTCGGCCCGTCCGCGAACGGCAAGGCGCCACTCTACGGCCCGTCCGGCAACCTCGTCGGCGAGGTGTCCGCCGGCATCCTGGAAAGCGACGTGGACGTGGCCCTGCGCCACGAGCGGCCGGTCTTCGCGCTGTACTTCGGCATCGCGCTGGCGCTCGGCGTGCTCGCCGCGTACCTGCTGGCGCGCCGGCTCAAGCGCACCACGTTCGGCCTGGAACTGCACGAGTTCGCCACCCTGCTGCAGGAGCGGGAGGCGATGCTGCACGGTATCCGGGAGGGTGTGCTCGGCTTCGACGACGCCGGGCGGGTCACCGTCGTCAACGACGAGGCCCGGCGCCTGCTCGGGCTGCGTACCGTGGCCCTCGGCCGGCCGCTGGCCGAGCTGACGCCGGCCGGGCGGCTGCGCGACGTGCTCGCCGGCGCGGTCGGTGGGCCGGACGAAACCGTGCTGACCGACGAGTACTGCCTCGTGGTCAACCGGATGCCGATCCGCCTGCAGGGCCGGGAGCTGGGCGCCGTGGTGACCGTCCGGGACCGCACCGAGCTGGTCGGTGTACTGCGCGAGCTGGACAGCGTCCGCGGGCTGACCGACGCATTGCGCGCCCAGCAGCACGAGTTCGCCAACCGCGTACACACCCTGGCCGGCCTGATCGAGCTGGGCGACCAGGCGCAGGCGCTGGCGTTCATCGACGAGATCAGCGCGCGGCAGGGCGAGGAGGCCCGGTCGATCCGGGAGCGGATCGGCAACCCGTTGGTGGCCGCGCTGCTGCTGGCCAAGCAGGCGGTGGCGGCCGAGCGCGGCGTCCGGCTGGGGCTGTCGGAGGAATCGGACCTCGGCGAGGCGGCCGACCGGTCCCAGGCGCTGCTGACCATCGTCGGCAACCTGCTCGACAACGCGATCGACGCGGCTCCGGCGGGTAGCTTCGTCGAGCTGCACCTGGCCGAGGACGGTGACGGGATCACGGTACGGGTGACCGACGACGGGCCGGGAATCCCGCCGGACGCGGCGGCGAAGATCTTCCAGGACGGGTACACCACCAAGCAGCCCCGCGGCGAGCTGCGCCGGGGCCTGGGCCTGGCTCTGGTACACCGGATCGTCACGCAGGCCGGCGGAAACGTGCGGGTCAGTCCCGGTCCCGGTGCGGTCTTCACGGTACGGCTGCCCGCCGCTGCGGTGGAGGTCGGTGCCCGATGATCGCCACGCTCGTCGTCGACGACGACTACCGGGTCGCCGCGATCCACGCCGCCTACGTCGCGCGCGTCGACGGGTTCCAGGTCGTGGGGCAGGCACACACCGCCGCGGAGGCGCTGCGGATGGCCGCCGACCCGGCGACCGACCTGATGCTGCTCGACCTGTACCTCCCCGACGCGGACGGGCTGACCGTCATGCGCCGCCTCAACGAGACCCCCGGCCACCGGCCCGACGTGCTCGCCGTGACCGCCGCCCGCGACATCACCAGTGTCCGCACCGCCATCCAGCTCGGTGCGGTCAACTACCTCGTCAAGCCGTTCCCGTTCGCCAGGCTGCGGGACCGGCTGGTGGCCTACCGCGACCTGCGCGAGCGGCTGACCGAGCTGGAGGAGGCCGACCAGGAGGACGTCGACGGCCTCCTCGGGCTGCTGCGCGGACCGGCCCTGCCGCCGGTTCCGGCGAAGGGCCACTCCGCGCCGACCCTGGCGCTGGTCCGCGATGCCATCCGGGGTGCCGGCCACGACCTGTCCGCGGCCGAGGTCGCCGCGCTGGTCGGGATCAGCCGCCCGACCGCGCAGCGGTACCTGTCTTACCTGGTCCAGCACGGCGTCGTCCAGCTTCAGCTGCGGTACGGCAGCACCGGCCGCCCCGAGCACCGGTACCGCATCGACCGTTAGGACATCATCCGCGCGTAGTACGTCACTTCGGCGACGTGCTCGACCACCTGGCGCAGCGTCCACGTGCCGTCGGCCGAGCCAGCCCTGGGCGATGGCGAGTACCTCGTCGACGGCTGCCGGTACGAGTTCGGGGAGATCGTCCATGGCCCGAGGCTACGGCTGGAACGCTTCGGCGCGGGCCGAACGATCGGCGGCCTACGCTACCGGCTGGCGCCCGCCGGTGAGAGGTGCTCGGCGAGTTGGAGATAGACGTCGAGGCGGCCCGAGCCAGCCGGCGCCATTTCGCGCGGCTGTGCATCGACTTCACCGAGCGCCGGCCGCACCTGGCGGGCGCGCTGGGCGCCGCCGTGTGCGGCCGGCTGATGGAACTGCGCTGGCTGGTCCGGCGGGTACCGGGTGAGCGGGCGCTACGGCTCACCGACGCCGGCCGGACCGGCCTCGCGGAGACCTTCGGGATCTAGAACGTGTGCTCCCCGGCGGGGAACTCGCCGTCGCGGACGTCCTCGGCGAAGCGCCGTACCGCATCGGTCAGCACCCCGGCCAGGTCGGCGTACCGCTTGACGAAGCGCGGCGCCTTGCCGGTACGCAGGCCGGCCATGTCCTGCCACACCAGTACCTGGGCATCGCAGTCCGGCCCGGCGCCGATCCCGATCGTGGGGATCGCGAGGTCGTGGGTGACCCGCTTGGCCACCTCGCCCGGCACCATCTCCAGTACCACGGCGAAAGCCCCGGCCTCGGCGACCGCGTGCGCGTCGGCGACCACGTCCTCCGCCGCGTCGCCGCGCCCCTGGACCCGGTACCCGCCGAGCACGTGCTCGCTCTGCGGGGTGAAGCCCACGTGGGCCATCACCGGGATCCCGGCCGCGGTCATGGCGGCGATCTGCGGGGCGACCCGCCGGCCGCCCTCCAGCTTCACCGCGTGCGCGCCGCCCTCCTTGAGGAACCGGACGCCGGTACGCAGCGCCTGGGTCGGCCCCTCCTCGTACGAGCCGAACGGCATGTCCCCGACGATCAGGGCACGCCGAGTGGCCCGCGACACCGCCCGAACCAGCGGCAGCAGCTCGTCGACGGAGACCGGCAGGGTGGTTTCGTACCCGAACACGTTGTTCGCAGCCGAGTCGCCGATCAGCAGCACGGGGATCCCGGCCGCGTCGAACAGGCCGGCGCTGTACTGGTCGTAGCTGGTGAGCATGGCCCACCGCTCGCCGCGTTGCTTGGCGAGGATCAGGTCACGGGTACGTACCCGCTTGGTGGCCGGTCCGCCGTAGAGGGACGCCACCTCAGGCTGGGACATCGATGTCTCCTCAACTCCTCGAGGCCGCGTCGCGCGGTCCCCGGGCCAGGTCTCGATGGTCCCACTTCGAAGGCGTGCAGGTCAGGGGCCAGTGGAGGATGTCACAGTCCCCGCCGTGGGTACCGTCTCCGGCTCGGGCCGCGCGGTCTCGCGGAACCGGTTGGTGATCGGCAGCCGGCGGTCGCGCCCGAACGCCTTGATGGAGATCTTGGTACCCGGTGCCGCCTGCCGCCGCTTGTACTCGGCGAGGTCCACCATCCGCAGCACCCGGTCCACGGTCGCCGGGTCGTGCCCGGCCGCCACCAGCTCGTCGCGCCCCAGGTCCCCGTCGATGTACCCGGCGAGGATCGCGTCGAGCACCGGGTACTCGGGCAGCGAGTCGGCGTCCAGCTGGCCCGGGCGCAGCTCGGCGCTGGGCGGCTTGACGATCGAGTTCTCCGGGATCGGCGGCTGCTCGCCGCGCCGGACCGCCTCCTCGTCGCGCCAGCGGGCCAGCCGGTACACCATCGTCTTGGGCACGTCCTTGAGCGGGTTGAACCCGCCGACGGAGTCGCCGTACAGCGTCGAGTACCCCACCGCCAGCTCGCTCTTGTTGCCGGTGGTGAGCACCAGGTGGCCCTCCTGGTTGGACAGCGCCATGAGGATCACCCCGCGTACCCGCGCCTGCAGGTTCTCCACCGCAAGGCCGGACAGTGTCAGGTTGGCCAGGAACGCGTCGACCATCGGCTGGATCGGCACGGTCCGGTAGTCCAGGCCGGTCCGCTTGGCCAGGTCGGCGGCATCGTCGCGGGAGTGCTGCGACGAGTACGAGCTGGGCATCGACACCCCGGCGACGCGCTCGGGCCCGACCGCGTCGCAGGCGATCGCGGCGACCACCGATGAGTCGATCCCGCCGGACAGTGCGATGACCACCGACGGGAAGCCGTTCTTGCGGATGTAGTCGCGCAGGCCGAGGACCAGCGCCTGCCACACCTCGGCCTCGTCGGCCACCCGCTCGGCGATGCCCCCGCCGTCGGGCCGGCCGGGCGGTGCCGGTACCTCTTCGGAAAGGTGGACCCGCTCGACCCGCATGGGCTCGCGCACGGCCGGCACGTCGGTGTCGACCTCGTCATCGGCCTCGCTACCGGCCGGCAGGCCGAGGTCGTGCACGAGCAGGTGCTCGGTGAACTGCGGCGCGCGGGCCAGCAGCCGGCCGTCCCCGCCCACCACGATCGAGTCGCCGTCGAACACCAGCTCGTCCTGGCCGCCGACCATGTTCACGTAGGCGACGGCCGCGCACGCCTCGCGGGCGCGCCGGGCCACCAGCGCCAGCCGCACGTCGTCCTTGTTCAGCTCGTACGGCGAGGCGTTGATGTTCACCACCAGCCCGACACCGGCGTTGCAGGCCACCGCGAACGGCCCGCCGGCCTGCCAGATGTCCTCGCACACGGTCAGCGCCACGTCGACCCCGCCGATCCGTACCACCCGCAGCGTGTCGCCGGGCACGAAGTACCGGTCCTCGTCGAAGACGCCGTAGTTGGGCAGGTGGTGCTTGTAGTAGGTGGCCACGACCCGGCCGCCGTGCAGCAGCGCGAGGGCGTCGCGCGGCCCGCGGTCCGGCGCCGCCTCGGCGGACAGCCGCGCCGGGCCGTCGGCGTCCAGGTAGCCCAGCACGACCGCGATCCCGCCGAGGCCGTCGCGGTCCAGGTCGGCCGCGAGCCGGTGGAGGGTGTCGCGGGAGGCCGCCACGAACGACTCGCGGAACACCAGATCCTCCACCGGGTACCCGGTGAGCATCATCTCGGGGAAAGCGACCAGATGGGCACCGGCCCCGGCGGCGCGGCGGGTCCAGTCGCGGACCGTGGCCGCGTTGCCGGGCAGGTCTCCTACGGTCGAGTCCACCTGGGCGAGGGCGAGGCGCAGCGTCGGCATACCTCCATTCTCACTCAGGCGGCAGCCGCCCCCACCTTGTCCAGGGCGGTGTCGAGGATCTCGCTGGCCGGCTGCGGTCCCAGGTACCGCAGCACCAGGACGGTCCGCCCGACCCGGGCGGCGGCGAGGTACCCGCCGGCCACCTCGTACACCTCGCCACCGGGTACCCGATGAGTCATGAGGTTCCGGCACGCGGTGAGCCGGGCGCGCAGGTCGGACAGCGCGTCGCCGTCCGGCCGGGCGACCGCCTCCCACACCCGGGCGCCGGTGCCCGCCTGCCGGTACCGCCGCTCGACCGCCCCCGCCCACCCGGCGGCCGGATCGGCGAGCAGCCCCGCGCAGCCCGCCGGGACGGCCGGGCCCGGCGGCGTGGCCTCCCGCGCGAAGCCGGGCGGCAGGTCCTCGGCGCTCAGCAGGGCGTCCTCGAGCCCGGTCGGGACGACCGGCACGCCGACGAAGGAGAACGCGGCGAGGGTCGCGAGGCCCAGCGCGGCCCCACCCAGGCCGCAGCGAACGGCGCTGCCCAACACAGTCCACCTCCCACCGCGTCCAACGGATGATCGGGTGGTGGCGTAACGTCGCGGTAACGCAGTCGGGAGAAACTGTGCCGTGGCGAGGAGTGGGACCGTGGACCGTCAGCAGGAGTTCGTGCTGCGCACTCTTGAGGAGCGCGACATCCGGTTCGTCCGGCTGTGGTTCACCGACGTGCTTGGCACATTGAAGTCGGTCAGCGTCGCGCCGGCCGAGCTGGAGGCGGCGTTCGACGAGGGGATCGGGTTCGACGGCTCGGCGATCGAGGGGTTCGCCCGGGTACACGAGTCGGACATGGTGGCGATGCCGGACCCGACCACGTTCCAGGTGTTCCCGTTCGAGGGCGGCGGCAGCGGGGAGAGCGCGCGGATGTTCTGCGACATCCTGCAGCCCGACGGGTCGCCGTCGTGGGCCGACCCCCGGCACGTGCTGCGCCGCGCGCTTTCCCGGGCCGCGGAGAAGGGGTTCACCTTCTACACCCACCCGGAGATCGAGTTCTTCCTGCTGGAGACGCTGCCGGCGGACGGGTCGCCGCCGGTACCGGTCGACGCCGGCGGGTACTTCGACCACACCACGCACGCGGTGGCCCGCGACTTCCGCCGGCAGGCGGTACTCGCGCTGGAGCGGATCGGCATCTCGGTGGAGTTCAGCCACCACGAGGTCGCGCCCGGCCAGCAGGAGATCGACCTGCGCTACGCCGACGCGCTGACCACGGCCGACAACATCATGACGTTCCGGCACGTGGTCAAGGAGGTCGCGGTGTCGCAGGGCGTGGAGGCGAGCTTCATGCCCAAGCCGTTCACCGACCAGCCGGGCTCCGGGATGCACACCCACCTGTCGCTGTTCGAGGGCGAGCACAACGCCTTCCACGACCCGGGCGACCCGATGAAGCTGTCCAAGGTCGGGCGGTCGTTCATCGCCGGGCTGCTGCACCATGCGCGGGAGTACACGGCGGTCACCGACCAGTGGGTGAACTCGTACAAGCGGCTGTTCCCGCAGGCGCTGCCGGACCGGATCACCGAGGCGCCGGCCTTCGTGTGCTGGGGGCACCTCAACCGCTCGGCGCTGGTGCGGGTACCGGCGTTCGGCAAGCCGAACTCCGCCCGGGTCGAGGTCCGTTCGCTGGACTCGGCGTGCAACCCGTACCTGTCCTTCGCGGTCCTGCTCGGGGCCGGGCTCAAGGGCATCGAGGAAGGGTACGAGCTGCCGCCCGGGGCGGAGGACGACGTGTGGTCGCTGTCGGCGGCCGAGCGTACGGCGATGGGGTACGCCGCGCTGCCGGAGAACCTGTCCGAGGCGATCGACGTGATGTCCGGTTCGGAGCTGGTCGCCGAGGTCCTCGGCGAGCACGTCTTCGACTTCTTCCTGCGCAACAAGCGCGCCGAGTGGGAGGAGTACCGCCGCCAGGTCACCCCCTACGAGCGCGAGCGCTACCTCGGCATTATGTGAATCCTGTCGTACCCGGGCGGTAGCTTGCCGCCATGAACCGCACCGATCGGCTCTACGCCCTGGTCGAGGAGCTGCGCGCGGTCAGCCCGCGGCCGCGCAGCGCGCGCTGGCTGGCCGGCCGCTTCGAGGTGTCCAGCCGTACGGTCGAGCGCGACATCGGCGCGCTCCAGCAGGCCGGCGTGCCGATCTACGCCGAGCCCGGGCGCACCGGCGGTTACGTGCTGGACAAGGCGCGCACGCTGCCGCCGGTCAACGTCTCGCCGGCCGAGGCGGTGGCGATCGCGGTCGCGCTGGAGGGCCTGCACGGCACCCCGTTCGCCGACGCGGCCCGGTCGGCGCTGCGCAAGGTGGTCGCTGTCATGCCGGCGCCCGACGCCACCGCCGCCAAGGAGCTGGCCGGCCGGGTGATCCTGCTGGGCGACCCGTCGGTGCCCGCGGTACCGGCTGCGGTCGCCCGGGCGCTGTCCGCGCACCGGGTGCTGCGCTTCGGCTACCGGGACCGGCAGGGGGCGGCCAGCATCCGCCTGATCGAACCGATGGGCTACGTCGGCGGCCGCGAGCACTGGTACCTGATCGGCTGGTGCCGGCTGCGCCGCTCGATCCGCTGCTTCCGGCTGGACCGGATGGTGGACCCGGTCGAGATCGACGAGGTCGTCACGCCCCGCCCGGTCGACTTCGCGGCTCTGCAGATCCCCAGCGAGATCCGCAGCCCGGCACTGGTCTGAAACACCGACAGGACGGTGTCGCGGCCGCCCCGCAGGCTCATCGGGACAACCCGACGAGCAAGGGAGAGTTCGATGTCCACGATGACCCACGGGATCGGCTGGTTCGAGATCGGCACCGACGACCCCGAGGCGGCGCAGCGGTTCTACGGCACCGTGTTCGGCTGGTCGTTCGCCGCGGACGACGGGCCGATGCCGTACCACGTCGTCACCACCCCGGCGCCCGACGCCATCAAGGGCGGGATCTTCCCGACCGGCGGCCAGGTGCCGAACTACGCGGTGTTCTACATCGTCGTCCAGGACGTGGCGGCGAGCTGCGTGTCCGCCGAGGCGGCCGGCGGCAAGGTGCTGGTACCGCCGACCGACGCCGGTAACGGTCTGGTGTTCGCGCACCTGCTCGACCCGTCCGGCAACAAGTTCGCCATCTACACCCCGGCGGCCGGTCAGGACTCCTGACGCACGGCGGAGGAGACCGTGAGGGTACCGGCGGCGACGTCGAGCGTCGCCGGTACCCCCAGCGGCACGGTCAGCTGGCCGTAGCCGTGCCCGACGGGAAGCCCGCCGAGGACGGGTACCCCGAGGTCGCCGAGCCGCTCGGCGAGCACCTCGGCCACGGTCACCGGCCACAGGTCGGCGCACCGGGTGAACTGCCCCAGCACGATGCCGGCCACCCCGTCCAGCGCGCCGGCCCGGCGCAGGTGGGTGATCATCCGGTCCACCTTGTACGGCGCCTCCTCGACCTCCTCCACCAGCAACACCGCGCCGCGCAGGTCGGGGAAGTCGCGGGTACCGATCGTCGAGGTGAGCAGGCACAGGTTGCCGCCGAGCAGGGTACCGGTGACCGCCGGCCCTGGCATCGTCACCGGCCCGGTCTCGGCCGCCGGGTCGGCCCGCAGCACGATCGGCGCGGTGCTCATCAGCGCGGCACGCAGCGACTGGGCGGACACCTGCGGGGTACGGTCGTCGATCCACGCCGCCCCGGGTCCGTACACGGTGGCCAGCCGTGCCCGGCACCAGAGCGCCAGTTGCAGCGCGGTGATGTCGGAGAACCCGACGACGAGCTTCGGATCCGTCCGGACCGCATCGACGTCGACGCCGTCGACGATGCGCTGCACGCCGTACCCGCCCCGGGTGCAGATCACCGCCCGCACGGCCGGGTCGCGCAGCGCGCCATTGAGGGCGGCGAGCCGCTGGTAATCGGTACCGGCGTAGAAGCTGTGCCGCCCGTAGACGTCGGCACCCAGTTCCACCCGCAGGCCCCAGGCGGAGAGCAGATCGGCACCCCGGGCGACCCGTTCGGCGCTGGGCGGCCCCGATGGGGAGACCAGCATGACGGTGTCCCCGGGCCGCAGGGCGGGCGGCCGCAGTATGGACATCGAAGGGCAGCCTAGCGCTATTACGTTGGCGCTCGCTGCGCTCGCGCGGCGCCGAGGCTCCTCAGGCGACCCCTTCCCTCGTCGCTGCGCTCCTCAGTCCAGAGGCCGCCCGCCTCGGCGCTAGCCTCGTGGGGTGGCCGCTAATCGCACCCTCGTGATCGAGAACGACCCGACCGACGACGTGCGCCGGCTCGGCGGCTGGCTCACCGAGGGCGGCCTGACCCTGGAGGTCTGCCGGCCGCATGCCGGGGACCCGCTGCCGGAGACGCTGGACGGGTACGCCGCCCTGGTCGTCATGGGCGGTAGACAGCACGCATACCCGGCGCCGGACGGTAGCCCGAGCGCGCCGTGGTTCGCAGGCCTGGAGGGGTTGCTGCGCAAGGCGGTCCGGTACGACGTCGCCACGCTCGGTGTCTGCCTGGGTGCGCAGCTGCTCGCTACCGCGCACGCGGGGACCGTCGAGCGTAGCCCGGCCGGGCCGGAGATCGGGCCGCGGCTGGTCGCCCGCCGCGACGCCGCCGAGCGCGACGTGCTGTGGGCACCGGTACCACTGGCGCCGGACGTCCTCCAGTGGCACCGCGACGAGATCACCGAGCTGCCGCCGCGCGCCACCCTTCTGGCGGCCTCGACGTACTACCCGCACCAGGCGTTCCGGCTCGGTACCCGGGCCTGGGGCCTGCAGTTCCACATCGAGTGCGACACCGCGATGGTGGCCGGCTGGGCCGCCGACACCGCGGCGGAGCTGGCCGAGCTGGGCATCGCGCCGGACGACGTCGTGGCCGCGTGCGACGCGGTCATGCCGGACCTGGAAGAGGTGTGGCGCCCGTTCGCCCGCCGGTTCGCCGCGATCGCGCTCGGCACGCTGGCCACCAGTCCGGGCCGGGAGCTCCCGGTCCTGCGCGGTCCATGAGTACCCCGCCCGGCATGGCCCGGCCGGTCGGCGCCGCGGCGGCGCTGGCCCGGTACCGGCTCGCCGATCCGGGACGGGCGCAGCAGCTTCTGCGCGCTCTTGGATTGTGGGACGGGGCGCCGGCCGACCCCGGCGCCGAGGGGATCCTCGACACGCTCGGCCGTACCGCCGACCCGGACCTCGCGCTGCGGCAACTGCACCGGCTGGCCGAGGGCGACGATGATGATCTGCTGTTCCGCCTGCGGGTCAACCCGAGCCTGCGGGCCCGGCTGCTGGGCGTCCTCGGCGCCTCGGACACTCTCGGGGATCACCTGGTCGCCAACCCGGGGGAGTGGCGCACGCTGGCCGCGCCGAACGGGTACGCGCTGCGGTTCGACGGTACGACCGTCCCGCGGCTGCGCATGGCGTACCGGCGCAGCCTGCTCCGGATCGCCGCCGGCGACCTGACCGGCGCGCTGGACGTCGAGCAGACCATGGCCGCGCTGTCCACCCTGGCCGACGCCACGCTGCGGGCCGCGTGCCGGCTCGCCGGCGGCGACGGTACCGGGCTCGCCGTCATCGCCATGGGCAAGTGCGGCGGCAACGAGCTTAACTACGTGTCCGATGTGGACGCCATCTTCGTCGCGCGCGCCGACGAGGACCTGAGCGCGAGCACCCGGGTCGCCGTGCGGCTGATGGAGATCTGCGGCCAGGTCGCCTGGCCGGTCGACGCGGCATTGCGGCCGGAGGGCAGTCACGGGCCGCTGGTCCGCACGCTCGCCAGCCATCTCGCGTACTACCAGAAGTGGGCGCGCACATGGGAGTTCCAGGCGCTGCTCAAGGCGCGGCCGGCGGCCGGCGACCTCGATCTGGGACGCGAGTGGCTGGAAGCGTTGCAGCCGCTCATCTGGCACGCCGCCGAACGGCCCGAGGCGGTACCGGACATCCGCGCGATGCGGCAACGGATCGTCGCGGCGGTACCACGGGCGGAGCGCGACCGCGAGATCAAACGTGGCCCGGGTGGCCTGCGGGACATCGAGTTCGCCGTGCAGCTGCTCCAGCTCGTGCACGGGCGCGCCGACGAAACACTCCGCTCACCGTCCACATTGGACGCCCTACACGCGCTCTCACATGGTGGCTATGTGGGACGCGCCGCGGGCGAGGCGCTGGATCGGGCGTACCGGTTCCTGCGTACCGTCGAGCACCGGCTCCAGTTGCAAAAGCTGCGCCGCACCCACCTGGTACCGGCCGACCCGGACGGCCAGCGCTGGCTCGCCCACGCCCTGGGGTACCGCGCCGGCGAAGGTCGCGACGCTGTCGAGCGGTTCCGCGCCGACTGGCTCGCGGTCGCGGCCGAGGTGCGGCGGCTGCACGCCAAGCTGCTCTACCGGCCGCTGCTCGACGCGGTGGCCAAGGTACCCGGCGACGACCTGCGGCTGACCCCGGACGCGGCCCGGCTGCGCCTGGAGGCGCTCGGGTACGCCGACCCGGCCGGCGCGCTGCGGCACATCGAGTCGCTGACGGGCGGCGTGTCCCGCACCGCGGCCATCCAGCGGCAGCTGCTGCCGGTGCTGCTGTCCGAGTTCGCCGACGCGCCCGAACCGGACCGGGGGCTGCTCGCCTACCGCCAGGTGTCCGAGAAGCTCGGCGCGACCCCGTGGTACCTGCGGCTGCTACGCGACGAGGGACCGGTCGCGCTGCGGCTGTCCCGGCTGCTCGGGCTGTCCCGGTACGTCACCGACCTGCTCGCCCGTGACCCGGAAGCGTTGCGTTTGCTGGCCGACGACGCGGAACTCGCGCCCCGCCCCCCGGAGGTGCTGCGCGACGGCTTCGCCGCGGCCGCGGCCCGGCACGGCGAACCGGCCGCCGCGATCACCGCCGTCCGCGCCCTGCGCCGCCGGGAACTCTTCCGGATCGCCTGCGCCGATCTGCTCGGCCTGGTCGACCTCGGCGCGGTCGGTGCCGCGCTCGCCGACGTCACCGACGCCACCCTGGCCGCCACGCTGGCCGTCACGAACCGCTCCGGGCTGCCGTTCACCATCATCGGCATGGGCCGGCTCGGCGGGTACGAGATGAGCTACTCCTCCGATGCCGACGTGCTTTTCGTGTACGACGCGGACCGCGACGCCACCGCGGCCGCCCACGAGGTGGCCGGGGAGCTACGGCGGCTGCTCTCCGCACCCGCGCCCGACCCGCCGCTGGGCGTGGACGCCGACCTGCGCCCGGAGGGCCGGCAGGGCCCGCTGGTGCGCAGCCTCGCCGCGTACACCCACTACTACGAGCGCTGGTCGCAGGTGTGGGAGGCGCAGGCGCTGCTGCGCGCCCGGTATGTCGCGGGGGACGCCGGGCTCGCGGCGCGGTTCCTGGAACTGGCCGACCGGGTCCGGTACCCGGCCGGCGGGCTGAGCCGGGAGCAGGTCACCGAGATCCGGCGCATCAAGGCGCGGGTGGACAGCGAGCGGCTGCCCCGCGGGGCGGACCCGGCACTGCACGCGAAGCTGGGCCGCGGCGGGCTGGCCGACGTCGAGTGGACGGTACAGCTGTTGCAACTGCGCTTCGGCGACGAGGTACCGGCGCTGCGCACCACCCGTACCCTGCCTGCCCTGGAGGCGGCGCGGCTGGCGGAGCTCATCGACGGCGCCGATGCGGTGGCCCTGTCGCGGGCGTGGACGCTGGCGAGCCGGTGGTACGCGGCCGTACCTCCGACGAACTGCCCCGGCACGGCCCGGAACTGGCCGGCGTGGTGCGGATCCTGCATGCTCCCGAGGCCGGTGCGTTCGTCGACGACTACCTGCGTACCGCCCGCCGCGCCCGCCAGGTCTTCGAGCGTCTGTTCGGCTGGTGAGCCGGAAGCGCCGTCCGACAGCTCGGCGAGGCCGCCAACTGGCTGCGCTCCGACTGGTTCCCGGTGGGCGCGGAACTCACCAGCGAGCAGGCCGAGGGCCGGCAGGCGGCGATGAAGCACATCGACGTGGCGAAGTCGGGACTGAGCCGGGCTGCGCTGGGAGGTGGACATCCGGGCGCGGCCGGTGGCGACGACCAGGGCGAGGCAGGCAGGTCCACTCCGTCGCACCGCCGACGGGCCGCACGCCGGCTCAGGCTTGAGGCGCTCCAGGTATGCTGGCCTAGCTGCATCCATGCATCCATACAAGCGGGTAAAGTCAGTGAACCGTTGGCCGGATCGGATCAGCCGAGGGTTGGCAGAGACTCAAGCCGACTGCCCTCTGCCCCCTAGGTTCCGCGCTCGTAGACGACGGGGTCTAGTGTCCCGGGAGGTGAGTCCGCGATGAGCGTAGCGGTTCTCGAGCACGTCGGCCCGTGGAGCGAAGCGGAGTACCTCGCGCTCGGCGAGACCACAGACCGAATCGAGTTGATCGATGGGAGCCTGTTGGTGAGCCCTGCGCCGAGCAAGCGACATCAGCATCTGTCCCGTCTCTTGGCGAACGCGCTAGATCCCGCAGCGTCGGCAGCTGGACTGTTGGTATTCGAGGCAGTCAACGTGCGACTGCAAACCGGCCGCATTGTGATCCCGGAGCTAGTCATCGCCAACACGGATGATGACGGCAACCTTGTCAACGCGGCCGAGGTTGTTCTAGTAGGCGAGGTCATCTCGCCAAGCAATGCCGGCGTCGACCGCGTACTGAAGATGCAGCTCTACGCTACCGCCAAGATCGGGTGGTACTTGCTCGTTGAGCTGGAACAGCCTCCCTCGGTCGGGCTCCGACTGTACAGGCTCGACAGTACTCACTACGTCGAGCATGTGGTCATCAATACCGGCGAGGTCTTGGCCGTCGAGAGTCCGTTCCCGTTCCAGCTCGACCCTCGCTCGTTGCTGCGTCGGTAGCCCGATCGGGCCGGACATCTCTTGGTGCCCGGCAAGCCGGGGGAGTGACTAACTGAGTGACTACCGGCACGCACAAGGACAGACGTGGGCGGACGTTCATGGCCGGCTTCCGCTGGTGAGGCTTGGCGTTGGCGCTCGTAAGGGACCTGTGGTGGTTGCCTGACACGGAAGACACCCGTCGGCCCCGTGCCCCGGTCATGCTGACATCGAGCTGTAGCAGTCAGGACACCCATCGACGCGAAGCGCCCGCCGGCAAGCCGGCGGGCGCTTCGCGTGTGAAGGGATCATACATCGTAGTACATCGCGAATTCGTGCGGCGTCGGGCGCAGCCGAACGGGGTCGATCTCGTTCTCCCGCTTGAACTCGACCCAGGTCTCGATGAGGTCCGGGGTGAACACGCCGCCGGCCTGGAGGTAGTCGTTGTCCGCCTCCAGCGCCCCCAGCACCGCGTCCAGCGAGGCGGGTACCTGGGTCACGCTGGCGAACTCGTCCGGCGGCAGGTCGTAGAGGTCCTTGTCGATGGGCTGCGGCGGCTCGATCTTGTTCTTGATGCCGTCGAGGCCGGCCATGAGCATCGCCGAGAAGGCCAGGTACGGGTTGCACGACGGGTCGGGTACCCGGAACTCGATCCGCTTGGCCTTCGGGTTGGCGCCGGTGACCGGGATCCGGGTGCAGGCGGAGCGGTTGCGCTGCGAGTACACCAGGTTGACCGGGGCCTCGAAGCCGGGCACGAGGCGGCGGTACGAGTTGACCGTCGGGTTGGTAAACGCGAGCAGCGACGGCGCGTGGTGCAGCAGTCCGCCGACGTACCAGCGGGCCGTGTCGGACAGGCCGCCATACCCGGTCTCGTCGTAGAACAGCGGCTCACCGTTGGTCCACAGGCTCTGGTGCGTGTGCATGCCGGAACCGTTGTCGCCGAACAGCGGCTTGGGCATGAACGTCACGGTCTTGCCGTTGGCCCACGCGGTGTTCTTGAGGATGTACTTGTACAGCTGCAGCTGGTCGCCGGCGTGCAGCAGGGTGCTGAACTTGTAGTTGATCTCGGCTTGGCCGGCGGTGCCGACCTCGTGGTGCAGCTTCTCCACGCTGAAGCCCGCGTCGATCAGGTGGGTGACCATCTCGGCGCGCAGGTCGGCGTAGTGGTCCAGCGGCGGTACCGGGAAATAGCCGGCCTTGTACGGCGTCTTGTACCCGCGGTTGCCGCCGGGCTCCTCGGCGCCGGTGTTCCACCAGCCCTCGATCGAGTCGATGTAGTAGTAGGCCTTGTTGGTCGCCGTCTCGTGGCGGATCGAGTCGAAGATGTAGAACTCCGCCTCGGGCCCGAAGTACGCGGTGTCCGCGATGCCGCTGGAGGCGAGGTAGGCCTCGGCCTTCTTGGCGATGTTGCGCGGGTCGCGCGAGTAGGCCTCGCGGGTGAACGGGTCGTGGATGAAGAAGTTCAGCGCCAGCGTCTTCGCGGTCCGGAACGGGTCGATGAAGGCGCTCGACACGTCCGGGAGCAAGAGCATGTCCGACTCGTGGATCTGCTGGAACCCACGGATGGAGGATCCGTCGAAGGCGAGGCCCTCAGCGAAGGCGTTCTCGTCGAAGGACTCCGCTGGGAGGCTGAAATGCTGCATGATGCCCAGCAGGTCACAGAACCGTACGTCGACGAACTTCACGCCCTCGGCTTCGAGGTAGCGAAGGAGTTCCTCGGAATTGGCGAACAACACGTCCTCCTGATGATCCACAGGTGGGTCAGCGTCGATGCTGGATATTGGCCGCGACGCTATGACCATGGCATTGCCCGAGCGTGTCTCAAATGTTTCCGCCATGTTACGTCCCTGGCGGGCCACCTCGGGCACGTCTCCGGGTAGCCGGCTACGCTCGGTACCCGTGGCACAGCGTACGACCTCGGCGGCCGATCCGGCAGTCGTCGACCCACCGGCGAGCCTCGCGCGCCGCTTCGGTGCGCTGCTCGTCGACTGGATCCTGTGCCTGCTCGCGGCCGGGCTGTTCGCGGATCCGCGCCGCGACGCCTGGGCGGCGCCGCTGGTGCTGGCCGGCGAGTACACCGTGTTCGTCGGGCTGTTCGCGCAGACGCCGGGCATGTGGCTCGCCAAGATCAGGTGCGTGGCGATCGAGGACGGTGGCCGGCTCGGGCCGCCCCGGGCGGCGCTGCGGGGCGTTCTGCTCTGCCTGCTGGTACCCGCGTTGATCATGAAAGGCAGCCGCGGCCTGCACGACCGCGCCGCCGGCTCGGTGGTCCTCGACGGCCACCCGCCCCGGACCTAACCGACGGGAAAGCCGGGCTCAGCGACCCCGCATCGCCCGGAACGCGCCCCTCGGTGGGCGCATGTTCTTCGGGATCGCGCCCTTGGGCATCTGCGGCCGGGCGGTCAGCGCCTTGAGCCGCAGGTCCAGCGCGTTGACCTCCTTGCCGGACAGGGTGCGCGGCAGCTTCATCAGGGTGACCCGCAGCTTGGCGATCGGTACCTGACCCTCGTCGTGCCCGACGACGAAGTCGCGCAGCTCCGCCGAGCCGATCACCTTCGACAGCCGGCGCTTCTCCTGCCCGAGCAGCCCGCGTACCCGCGACGGGTTGCCCTCGCCGAGCAGGATCACGCCCGGCTTGCCGATGATCAGGTGCACGAAGTCCATCTGGGTCGTGGAAGCCAGGCCGGGCGTCACCCGCCAGTCGCCGCGCATGTTCTCCACGATCGAGGCGGCCGCCCCCGGCTGTCCCTCGGCCTCGGTCATCATGGCCTTGTTGGATCGGACGCTGAGCACGGCCATCGCGAGCACGAGCGCGCCCATCACGCCGGTCACCAGCCATACCCAGCCACCGGTGAACGTGACCAGGAGGGTACCCGCGATCAGCGGCAGCAGGACGGCGACGATCACCAGTGGGATGAACCACTTGTCGCGCTTGGCAGTGAACGAGAACACCATGCCGATCTGCCGGAGTCGTTGGCGGAACGACACCTTCTCCGGGCCCGCTGCCTTAGCCATGCCGCCGAGTCTAAGCCTCATGAGTACCGTGGTCGCGTGCCGGAGGATGGGGAGAAGCGGGCCAACCTTGGCCGAGCTGTTCTTCGACCTCGTGTTCGTGTTCGCGGTCACCCAGGTCTCCGCGCTGCTGCACCACGTTCAGCGTCGGCGCGCTGGCCGCCGCCACCGACCTGGTAACCCGCGCGAGCAGGTCGCGGTCAGCGAGTAGCGCGCGCCTCGACGGCCTGCGCGTACAGCCGGCCGGCCCGATAGGACGAGCGCACCAGCGGGCCGCTCATCACCCCGGCGAAGCCGATCGCCTCGGCTTCCTCGCGCAGCTCCACGAACTCATCCGGCGGTACCCACCGCTCCACCGGGTGGTGGCGCGGCGACGGCCGCAGGTACTGCGTGATCGTCACAAGCTCGCAGCCGGCGTCGCGCAGGTCGCGCAGCGCCTGGGAGATCTCGGCGCGCTCCTCGCCCAGCCCGAGGATGAGGTTGGACTTGGTCACCAGCCTGGCGGCCCGCGCCTGGCGCAGCACGTCGAGGGAGCGCTCGTACCGGAACGCCGGCCGGATCCGCTTGAAGATCCGCGGTACCGTCTCGACGTTGTGCGCCAGCACCTCCGGCCGCGCACCGAACACCTCGCCGAGCTGCGCGGGGTCGGCGTCGAAGTCCGGGATGAGCAGCTCCACCCCGCATCCGGGCAGCAGCGCGTGGATCTGCCGCACGGTCTCCGCGTAGAGCCACGCGCCGCCGTCGGGCAGGTCGTCCCGGGCCACCCCGGTCACGGTGGCGTACTTGAGTCCCATCGTCGCCACCGACTCGGCGACCCGGCGCGGCTCGTCGGCGTCGAACTCCGCCGGCCGCCCGGTGTCGATCTGGCAGAAGTCACACCGCCGAGTACATTGATCGCCACCGATGAGGAACGTCGCCTCCCGGTCCTCCCAGCACTCGTAGATGTTGGGGCAGCCGGCCTCCTGGCAGACGGTGTGCAGACCCTCCCGCTGTACCAGCCCGTGCAGCGCGGTGAACTGCGGCCCCATCCGTGCCGTCACCTTGATCCACGGCGGTTTGCGTTCGATCGGCGTCTGCGCGTTGCGCGCTTCGATGCGCAGCATACGGCGGCCGTCGGGTTGGACGAGGGTCACAACGCTGAGCCTACGCCCTCATCAGCCGAAACCGGACTTCCAGCGGGGCGAGGGCGACGAGGGTCACGCCGCCAATAACAACTGGCGCCGATCGGTAACCTCGAAGGTGACGGCGCTGACGGAACCGAGTAGCGCGCCGACCCGCCAGCCGAGAGAGCCGCCGGTAGCTGGGAAGGCGGTCTGGCGCCGGCGCGTGAGGACACTCCCGAGCCGTGGTAAGGCAATGAGGCCGTCCAACCGGGCGGTGAAGGTGTGGTGGCAGCACTTCCAAAAACGAAGTAGCGGACAGAGTCAGTTTACCAGGGTGAGTGAAGATCGACAGGGCTTTGACCAGGGAAAACGCAAGATCACGACCCCGACTCGCCGGGGCGCTAGATCTCCACAGTAATCGTACAGATGTACGAGCACCAGAGTTTTGGCTGGTCACGGTGCGTATAACAGACAGTGGTGCCCAAGCCCGCGCAAGGCATAGCCTTGTGTTATGACAGAGCACATCGGCAAGCGCATACGCACCTGGCGGCGCCGCCGAGGTGGTATGAGCCAGAAAGCCCTCGCCGATCTTGCCGGCGTATCCCAAGCCTATATTTCGCAAATCGAAACCGGCGCGCGGCCACTTGATCGTAAATCGACCCAGGTAGCCATCGCCCAAGCCCTGAACGTCACCGTTGCGCAACTCCTCGGGCAACCAGGCGACCCCACCGACCCGTTGCGCAGCCAGGCCACCAAGTATGTGCCAGCGATTCGATCAACGCTGGTAGAGATCGCTTCTGGCGAACGCCGACAACCCACCAGGGATGTTGACGAGCTGCACAGCGCCGTGCGTGGGGCCACTGAGCTACGCAACGCCGCAGACTATGCGGCGCTGGCACCCCTGTTGCCAGACCTCCTTATTGACCTTGCGGGTCACGGGCAAGATATGGCCAGCCAGATGGTTGAAACCCTGTTTTGCACGCGCTACGCGCTGAAGAGCATGGGCTATCCCGATCTTGGCATGATGGCAGCAAGTACCGGCTTGGAGACTGCTCGGGAACATGAAGATCCAGCATGGGTTGGCCAAGCAACGTATAACTGGGTGCAAGCCTTCCCGCCAGAAAATGCCGACCTTGGCGCGCGCCTGATTGAGCGCGCCGCTGATGATCTGCAAGGCAACCCCGACAGGGGTGCGCAAGAGGTCTACGGCTGCTTGCACATCCTGGCTGGTTTCCAAGCGGCCATTGCCACCAAGGACGAACGGGCTTGGGCGCACCTGGCCGAAGCTATGGATGTTGCCCGCTCACTTGGCGAACCAGAACCATACGCACCGCTGTCCGCTGGCTTCAACGGCAACTGGTTTGGCCCAACGCAGGTTGACTGGCGCGTGGCGGTTGCCGCTGAGCTTGGCGACGCTGGGCAAGCCATCGATGTCAGCCAGCGGATTGATCTTCAAGCCGTGCCAGTACCCAACCGATGGGTCTACTACTGGACTGATCTTGCTCGGGCGCTGGCGGCTGGCAATAAAAATGTTGAGGCCATGCACGCCCTGGCCAATGCTGAACGGGCGGCACCGCAACACTTCCGCTTCAACCCGCTGGCGCACAACCTTGTGACAACGCTGATCTACCGCGCCAAGCGCCAAGCCATCGGTACGGAGATGGAAGCTTTGGCCCACAAGCTGGGTATCGAGCCCGTATAGCTTTCTGCGATACATCGATAACTACACCGCTCTAACCTCCCAAGCACGGGGGTAGCGGTCAGCAGTCAAAGGGCCTGGTCGCTACCTCCCGCCCTAATTTTGGTGCAGGGGA
>WNGL01002797.1_pt1 | contig 21071 bp, 16 predicted proteins | sample 5400591 | NCBI WGS metagenome assembly WNGL01 (sample SAMN13153377, study PRJNA577476) | soil metagenome | isolation source: 80 cm soil or saprolite under Garry oak tree replicate 1 | place: USA:California | collected 2016-06-15 | reverse complement strand
ATCGATGGCCACACGCACCGTTCCTAGACTATCGGCGCCCGTGATCTCCGTGATCGTTCCGACATACAACGAAGCCGACTCGCTCCCGCTGCTCGTCGAGCGGCTGGGAGCGGCGATGGCCGGCCACACGTGGGAGCTCGTGGTGGTCGACGACGGCTCGCCCGACGGCACGGCGGAGGTAGCGAACCGCCTCTCGGCGCAGCACCCCGTCTGGGTGGTCCGACGCGCGGGAAAGGCCGGGCTCGCGTCGGCGGTCATCGCCGGCTTCAAGGAGGCGCGGGGCGACATCCTCGTGGTCATCGACGCCGATCTCTCGCACCCGCCGGAGGTGGTGCCGGCCCTCGTGAAGGCGATCGACGACGGCGCCGATCTCGCGGTGGGAAGCCGCTACATCGCGGGCGGCGGGGTCAAGGACTGGCCACTGCGCCGCCGCGTGGTCTCGCGCGTCGCATGTCTCATGGGCAACGTTCTCGTGCCGGTGCGCGACGCGACGAGCGGATTCTTCGCGGTTCGCCGGACCGCGCTCGACGGCGTGCACCTGAACGCCATCGGCTTCAAGATCGGGTTCGAGGTGATCGCGCGCGCGAAAACGAAGAAGATCGTCGAGGTGCCGTACACATTCCGCGACCGCGAGCTCGGCGCCTCGAAGTTCGGCCGTCGCGAGGTCGTGCAGTATCTGCAGCAGCTCGCCATGGTCGGTCGAGACAAGATCCTGGGGAGGCTCCGAAAGTGAAAGTGGCGGACATGACACTTCGCGAGGCGAAGCTCGCCGACGCCGAATTCGTCGCCGACATGGACACCGCTCTTCGCCCCGACGAGCCGCGCGACCCGGTCACGCTCAAGAACTACTGGCGGAACCCCGAGGAGAACGCGAAGATCGAACGGTTCGTCGGCGAGATCGGCGGCGAGCGAGTCGGCTTCGCCTTCCAGCGCCACGAGCTTTGGAAGACCCCGAAACGCTACGGCAACGTCTCGGGCGACCTCATGCCGTCGCATCGCATCCCGGCGCGCGTCGACGCGCTCTTCGCCGCGATGGAGGAGCGCTCGCGCGCGGACGGCACGAAGACGTTCACGACGTGGTGCTGGGAGGACGACAACGTCCGAGTCGGCGTGGTGGAGGCGCGCGGCTACGTCGAGGAGCGCCGCCAGCGCTTCTGGGAGCTCGACCTCGTCGCTAACCGCGGAAAGCTCGAGGCGATGGCTGCCGAGTCGCGAGCGAAGATGCGCGAGCAAAAGATCAACGTCCTCACGATCGACCGCGACAGCGACCCCGAGAAGTGGAAAAAGCTCTGGCAGATGAGCGAAGAGGCCATCCGCGACATCCCGACGACGGCGCCGTTCAAGGAGACGTCGTTCAACGACTTCATGAAATGGATGCGCTCACCGGGCCTGCGCGAAGACCGCATCTGGATCGCCCGCGACGGCGACACGATCCTGGGTGTCTCGATCCTCTCCTACCCGCCGAAGCGTGGCGTGGTCTCGACCGATTGGACCGGCGTGGCTCGCGCCGGACGAGGCCGCGGAGTCGCCCGCGCTCTCAAGTACGAGACCGTGATGCAGGCGATCGCGCTCGGCGTCGACAAGGTGCGGACGGACAACGACTTCAAGAACACGCCGATCCTTCACCTCAACGAGACGATGGGATATAAGAGGCGACCGGACGGCGTGCAGTTCATGAGGGCGGTCTAGCGCTCCAGGACCGTCGTCGCAGTCACCGTGCTGACCCCGTCGCTCACGGTCACCGTGTAAGCGCCCAAAGGCCAGCCGTTCGCGAGGCTCATGAAGCCCGTGTACGCGCCGAACATGTCCGTCACATGCGGGGCCGGAACGGAGTGGTACCCGGGAGCGGTGACCATCACGTTGAGAGACGTCGAGGGGGCGAATCCGTATGCCGTGTAAGTCACTCCGGGCCCAACACTGGTGTCGTTCGCGAGCGCCACGCCGGGATAGGCAGAGACAGAGCTCTTCAGACGCGCCGGGAACTCCGCAGCGAACGCATCCGCGGTTTTCCCGGTGATCGCAAAAAGAGCGTCGTTGAAGGTCTGGCCCCGGTTCATGAGCTCGAGGATCAAGATGCTCCCCCGAATACCCACAGCGTCACGCAGGAGACGCGCCGCCTCTCCGGCTTCGTAGTACTCGAATCGGGCGAGTGGGCCGACCCTCGAATTCCACGTCTCTTGCGAAATGAGGTCGTTCAGCGGGATGAGCGGGCCGAATGACATCGCGGCCGCCGACGTCGCCGTGTAGTGATAGGCGCTCGCTTCCCAGGCGGAGCCGGGAGTAGTCAGTTCCTCCAGCACCGCGTTCCCTTCGTTGAACCACGCGGGGATGAGCGACCGCGGTCCCGCAACTTGCTGGAACAGGTAGTGCGTGAGCTCATGTCTCGGCGTATTGATCGGGACCCTTTCCATGTTGCTCCAGATGAGGAAGATGTTTCCGGATGGCGGGTCGTAGAAGCCAGGACGTAGGGCAAGCCCGGACGCTTCGAGGGCAGTTCTCTGCGCGATGGTCCGAATCCCGAGCGCCGCGGACGTCTCCGAGGCGAAGACGAAGAGAGTGGGTCGCCCCGTGAACGCGCGGCCCAGATCCGCCTCGATTCTCGCCATGTCTCCGTCGATGACGGAAACGATCGAGGTCGCGTCGGTCTTGGTGATCGTTACCTCTGCGTACACGTCGGCTCTCACCGTCGTCGTCGGGTTGAACGTCAGGCCACCGACCCTGAGTGGTGGCTGCGATCCATCCGGATTGAGGACGACGACGTTCCAGAAGACGCCGAAGTCCTCCATCCACTGAGCGCCCTCGATCACCGGACGAAGCGCGATCGAGTAGCGCCCCGGCACTCCCGGCGCTCGCACCCGGAACTGGAACCAGGCGATCTGCCCGGGGCCAACGTAGGGCGCCGGCTGAACGGCGACGCGATTGAAGCGTGGCCATCCCGTCGCTGGTGACCCGTTCGTCCCATCCCCGCCGAGGAGGCTTGGCTGATCCTGTCCCGGTTGGGGTCCCGAGGTCCCAAGGTAGGCGACCTCGCCCAGATGACCGCTCACCCAGCCCCGCGATCCGCTGTTGTAGTAAGCGACCGTCGCTACAGCGGAATCTCCCGGGCAGAGGGACATGTAGCCGGATTGCCCATACCACGCCGCATGGAAGCCGGTGACGCCAGAGGGAACCGAGAGAGGCGGAGCGATTCCAGGTCCGATCGAGCTGACGCAGGCCGCTGCCGCGGGGGTTGCTCCAACGAGAACTGTCGACACGAAGACAGCCGCGGCAATCGCCGCCCTAAGGAGTCCCGACCTCACCGCCGGACGCTAGCACCCGCCCGTATGCCTTCCCTGTCAGGAAGGTGGCTTGACCGCTATGCGATGTGGAAGCGGAAGCTCGCCTCGCGCTGAAAGACCTCGTAGTCATCGTTGTCGTTCCGGAGATATGCGGCGCGCAGCTCAGGTCGAGCATCGAACTCGCCGAACCCTTGTAGCGCGTCGTAGGCCGCGAGCGGGCTCTTTGTAGTGATCAGGAAGTCCGTCTCGCCCGCTCCGGCGTCGTGGCGGTCGACCTGGCCGGTATCCCCTATCGCCGCAGACACACGCTCTTCGAGGACCATGAACTCGTCGAGGTCGCGATAAGACGAGCCGGGGACCGGAAGGACGAGGAGGAACTCCACTGGTTGCGAATCTAGTTGCCGTCGTGCCCCGCGCCAGAGCGCGATAGTCCTAATGCCTCGCAGTACTTCGCGCCAGCGTCACGATGGGACCCTCGCGCGCGTTGCTCTCCGCTACGCCGCGCCGAGCTCTTCACGGAGCGACTCGATCACGTAGCTTTGCTCGTCATCGGTCATCGTTGCGAACAGCGGGATCAGCATGGTTGACCGCGCCTTCTCCTCGGTGATCGGGAGCGAGACTTTGCCGACGCGGTCCCGGTAGACCTTCTCCAAATGTGAGGCCATCACGCCGCGGCGCGTAGCGACGCCGCGTCGGAGGAGCCTCGCCATGAGGTCGTCGCGGTCGACCGATCGATCGAAGTCCAGGCAATACGACTGGTAGGTGTGGGTCGCGTACGGCGGGGTGTACGGGGTCCGAACCTTCTTCAGGTCCGCAAGCTCACGTGTGTACCGGTCGGCCTTCGCCACGCGGATCCGCAAGAGCTCGTCGAGCCGGCGAATCTGCACCAGCCCGATCGAGGCTTGAATGTCGGTCATGCGGTAGTTGAAGCCGAGCTCGTGATACTCCTCCAGGATCGGCCGGTCGGCCTTGTGGCGGTCGAGGTCCGAGACGCTCATCGCGTGCGCGCGCAGCTTCCTCGCCTTGTCGGCGAGCGCGTCGTCATCGGTCGTGATCATGCCGCCCTCGCCGGTCGTGATGACCTTGCGCGGGTGAAAGCTGAACACGGTCTGGTGCGCGTTCGAGCCCACGCGCCGACCCTTGTAGGTGCCGCCGATCGTCGGCGCCGCGTCTTCGACGACGTCGATCCCGTGGCGCTTGGCGATGTTGTTGATGGCGTCGATGTCGCACCCGAGGCCGATCTGGTCGACCGGCATGAGCGCCTTCGTCTTCTTCGTGATCCGCTTCTCGATATCGGCGGGGTCCGCGTTGAACGTGCGCGGGTCGACCTCGCAGAAGACGACCGTTGCTCCGGTGTAGAGGATCGCGTTCGCGGATGCGATGAACGTGAACGACGGGACGATCACTTCGTCGCCGGGCCCGATGCCGATCGTCGCGAGCGCAAGATGAAGGCCCGTCGTGCACGAGGTCGTCGCGACGCCGTGCTTCGCCCCGACGTAGGCGGCCACCGCCTTCTCGAACTCGGCGACCTTGGGCCCCTGGGTCACCCACCCGCTCTTGATCGAGTCGTACGGCGCGTGTGCCTCTTCCTCGGTCAACGCGGGCTTCGTGATCGGCACGCTCATCTTTTTCAGCGGCGCAATGGCCATCTTCCGACTCCTCTACGCGGTCTGTTTAGGTTTGGCTGCCAGGGACCCGCGCCGCCATGCGATCAGCTTTTTCACTCCGTCGCGAAGATCGGTGCTCGCACTGAACCCAAGCAGCTCTTTTGCGCGGCGCGGGTCACCGTAGCGCCGGGCTGGAAGTGCTCCAGCCGGTTGCGGACGGTGCTCGAGGCCGACGTTGCTTCCGGTGATATCCAGAAGGATGGCCGCGAGATCGCTCATGCGGGTCTCGATGCCGCTGCAAATGTTGACGACATCGTCGATCGTTTTGGTATCGCACGCGAGGAGGTTCGCGCGCGCGACATCTCCGACGTAGATGAAGTCGACCGAGGCCGAGCCGTCCCCGAACAGCACGAGCGGCTTGCCCTGGTCGATGAGGTCGAGCCATTTGACCATCACCTCGACGTACGGCGAGCGGATGTCCTGACGGGGGCCGTAGACGTTGAAGTAGCGGAGGATCGTGGTCGGCAGGCCAGTGGCGTGGGCGAACGCTCGGGCCATCTGCTCATTCGCGACCTTGGCCGCGCCGTACACGCGCGTGCCACCGACCGGATGGTCCTCGTCGTACGGGAGGCGGATCGGATCCCCGTAGACGACCGCGGACGAAGCGAGCACGACCCGCCGAACCTTCGCTTCGGACGCCGCCTCGATGACGTTGAAGGTGCCATCGACCATCACTTCCTGGCACTCGCGCGGATTTTCCTGACAGCGCGTCCAGCGAAGCGCGGCTTGGTGAAAGACGAGATCCGCGCCCTCGATGTTCGCGCGAACGGCGTCCCGGTTTCGGATGTCCACCTCGACGAGCCGCGCGCGGCCGGTCGCGAGGGCCGCGGCGATGTTGTCGCGGTCGCCGCGCAGAAGCATGTCGATCGCGATGACTTCCGCGGCACCGGCCGCGAGCGCGGCATCGACGACATGCGAGCCGATCGTGCCCGCGCCTCCGGTGACGACGACGCGCGCGCCCGAAAGGCCGCTCACACCGTCTTCTTGGTGAGGTTCATCGTGAGATGGGTGAAGCCTCGATCTTCCGCACCGAGATCCGTGACGCGCTTCGCGAGAGCTTGATGCGCGTCTCCCGCGGCAACGCTTGGGTCGTCCGGTGCGTCGAAGACGACGACCCACTTCGAATCCTGCTTGCTGATCCGGGCGCCAAGGTCGTCATCTATGAGGCGCTCGATAGCGCTCAGGGCGCCGTTCACCGTCTCGAATGCGAACGCATGCTCCACACGCGCGCCAGTCCGGAAGAGAGGCGAGGCGAGCGCGTTCGCTTCGCCCGCCTCCAGCGGGACCACTGTGAACCGCGCCGGGTCCATCCCCGCCGCCTTGCGCAGAGCGTTGACGATCGTCGGATCAAGCGGCGCCGTGTCACCGGGCGCACGCGGCACCAGGCGGTACTTATTCGTCTTGCCACCGAACAGGTTCACGCTCTTTGCTGCGGATCCTTCCGGGAGCGCAACAGCTTCGCCGGGACGCCCGCAACGATCGCGTAGTCGGGCACGTCACCGGTCACCACCGCACCGGCGCCGACGATCGCCCCCTGTCCCACGGTGACGCCAGGGAGGAGCACGGCGTTCACGCCGATGTCAGCCCATTTGCCGACGCGCACGGGCTTGATCACGAGGTCGGTCTGGATGATCGGCATGTCGATCGGCTCGCCCGTGTGTTCGCTGCCCAGGACCTTCGCGCCCGGGCCCCAGCCGACATATTCGCCGAGCTCGAGATCGCGGCAATCGAAGTAGCTCTGCGGGCCGATCCACGTGTGCGCGCCGATCGCGCAGTGACCGTCGTGCCGCCCCTGCAGGAACGACTGATTGCCAAGGAAGACCGCGTCGCCGATCTCGAAGGTATGCGGGTGCAGGACCAGAACGCCGAGGCCGACGCGAACGCCGTGGCCGAACGATTTGCACAGCGCTCGTAAAAGGAGGCGGCGCTGCCGGACGCCGTCGGCGCTGTCGACGAACGCCGCGGCGGCGTAGCGTTCGACGAGTGCCTCGCGCGGTTCCCGCTCCCGAAGGCGTGACGACTCCGCGATCTCGTCGGGCGGATCCTGCGTGACTTGCTGAACGCCGTGGACCGCCTTGACGACGCGCGAGCTCAATTGCCCTTCATGAACTCGCGGATCGAGGTCGTGACCCGATCGACCTGGTCGTCCGTGAGCTCTGGGTACATCGGTATCGAGAGGACCTCAGGTGCAAGTCGCTCGGTCACGGGAAGATCGCCTTTGCGGTAGCCGAGGAACTCGGCCGACTGCTGAAGGTGGATAGGCACCGGGTAATGGATCTGCGTGCCGATCCCGCGCTCGCCCAGATACTTCCGTAGATCGTCGCGCCGCCCGTTGGGCACCCTGATGCAGTACACGTAAAACACGTGGCGCTCGCCGCTTGGGATCTCCGGCGTGATCACGCCGGAACCTGCGAGAAGCTTTTCGTACGTGCGAGCAAGCTCGCGGCGGCGCGCGTTCCATTCCGGAAGGCGGCGGAGCTTGATCCGCAAGATAGCGGCTTGGATCTCGTCGAGCCGCGCGTTGTACCCGACGACGGGGTGGTAATAGCGGGTGGATTGGCCGTGCTCGCGAAGCGCGCGAAGCTCCTCCGCCAGGCGATCGTCGTTCGTCGTGATGCTCCCAGCCTCGCCGTATGCACCGAGATTCTTCGAGCAGTAGAAGGAAAAGCACCCAACGCGGCCGCTCGCACCGGCCTTGGTCGAACGATCGTCTGTGACGGCGCCGTGCGCTTGCGCGGCATCCTCGATGATCGTGATGTTCCGATCCTGCGCGATCTGGCGGAGCGGCTTCATGTCGACGGTTCGGCCGTACAGATGGACCGGAATGATCGCCTTCGTGCGAGGAGTGATCGCCGCGGCCACCGCGGCCGCATCGATGTTCATCGTGCGCTCGTCGACCTCGACCAGAATCGGCCGCGCATTCGCGTACAGGATCGCTTCGACGGTGGCGAAGAACGTGAACGAAACGGTAATGACTTCATCGCCGGCGGAGACCCCACACGCTCGGATCGCGAGCTGTAGCGCATCGGTGCCGCTGCCGACGCCGACGCTGTGTCTCGTTCCGATGAACGAGGCGAACTCCTGGTCGAACGCTTTCACGTTCGGACCGATGGTGAGTTGCATGCTCTCGAGGACATCGTCGATCGCGCGCCGGACCTCGTCGCGGATCGTTGCGTACTGCGCTTTCAGGTCGACGAGGGGAATTTCCTGTGTGGCGACTGCGGTCATGGCGCTTTGGTCTCCTTCATACCTTCACCCGCTCCGGCAGGTCCTTGAGCCACGCGTACGCATGCGGGTAGATGCCGACGAAGCACGCGAGGTCCCGGATGTCATCCTTGACCTGCACCGCGGGGTTCCCCGCCCACACCGTGCGCGGCGGCACCGTGTGGCGCACCACGCTCCCGGCACCCACGAGCGCGTCCTCACCGATCTCGACGCCCGGCAGGATCGTGCTGTTCGCACCGATCCGCGCACGGCGGCGAACGACGCCGCCCTTCACGCAATCGAGGTACGCGGGGCACTGCGGGTGCGGATCGTCCGTGAAGACCACGTGGGGCCCGAGGAAGACGTCGTCGTCGATCTGCGTCAGCTCGAGGAAGCAACCGGTGTGGATTCGTACGCGCGAGCCGACGCGGTTGCCGAACTCGAGCGACGCGTGCGTTCCAACAGAGACGTCGTCGCCGATGACGTTGTCCTCGCGGATCGAAGCGCCCTGTCCCGTCTGGAGGCGCGCGCCGATGCGCGTGCCGGCGTAGATCGTGGTGAACGGACGGATGACCGCGCCCGGCCCGATGACAAGCTCGAGCTCGCCTTCCTTCTTGCCGCGAGGCGCGCGGCCGATGATCGTGTACTCGGCGACGATGCTCCCCTCACCGAGGCGGACGTTCGGCGCGACGAACGCCGTGGGATGCACGGTCGTCGCCATGGCGGCGCTCATGCGCGGACGGGATCCAGCCGATACGCCACGCGTGCGCCGCCCGACCGGAGTGACCGCATCGCCAGCTCGAGCACCCGAACGACCATGAGTCCTGCCTCGCCGTCGCTTCGCGGCTTCTTGCCGTCGCGAACGCACTCGATGAAGTGGCGCATCTCCACCTGCAGCGCCTCGGTCATCGGAACGCGGGGGCTGTGGATGTCGCCGGCCCGATAGCTGCGTCGAAGCTCGTCGCCCTCGAGCTTGTCGACGCCCTGGTCGTAGATCTTCACCTTCTCGACCGCCTGATTGTCATCGTAGATGACCATCTTTTGTGAGCCGATGACGGTCGTCGTGCGCAGCTTGCTTGGCGCGAGCCACGACAGGTGCGCGTGCGCGATCGCACCCGATGGGAACCCGATCATGAGGAACACGACGTCCTCGATACCCGGCTGCACAAAGCACGCCCCGGAGCACTGGACCCATTCGGGCTCCTCGTCGAGCCAGTAGAGCGCGATCGAAACGTCGTGCGGGCCAAGGTCCCACAACACGTTGATGTCGAACTGGTGCAGCCCGAGGTTCACGCGCTGGCTGTCGAGGTAATGCACCTGGCCGATCCCTTTCGAATCGAGGATGCCCTTCACAACGACGACCGCCGGGTTGTAGACGAACGTGTGGCCGACCATGAGCGTCTTACCGGCGCGCTCGCCGGCGCGGACGATCGCCTCGGCGTCGCTGACGGTCTTGGCGAGCGGCTTCTCCACGAAGACGTGCTTTCCCGCCGCGAAGGCCTCCTCCGCGAGCTTCCGGTGCGTGCCGACAGGCGTGACGACGCAGATCGCGTCGATGGACGGGTCGTCGATGAGCTCGCGGTAATCGGTCGTCACGCGCACCGCGGGGAAGCGCTTGCTGATGGCGTCGAGCCGGTCCTGCGATAGATCGGCCACCGCCACAGCCTCGGCCCCGGGGGCTTCGTAGAGGTTCCGCACGATGTTCGGGCCCCAGTAGCCCGCACCGATCACACCGACGCGGATGGTCTTCGTCAAGAAGACCGAATTCTAGGGTTCGCCTCGCGGATCGACGTTACTGCCCGGTGGCGGCACGCAGCTTCGCGAGATCGTCCGCCAGAAGCTGCAGCTGACGGCCGTATTCGGCGAAGTCGCCTGCTTTGAGGGCGACCTGCGCCGCGTTGTAGTGGTCGCTCGCCGACTTCACGAGCGCGGCGATCTCCGGCGGCGGCGTCGTGGTCGGCGGCGGCGTGGTGCTCGGTGGTGGCGTCGTCGTCGGTGGCGGCGGTTGTTGCTGAGCGCCGAACAGGGCGTCGAGAGATTTTTCGAAGGAGTCGGTCATGACGACCCGGCCCTGCGTCGCGAGGATCACGCGCTGGAGCTCGGGGATGCGGCTCGTCGAGGCGGCTTGGACGAAGATGGCCTCGACGTAGACGAAGCTGCTGGCGACGGGCAAAACGAGAAGGTTCCCGCGGATGCAGTTCGCGGCCGACGGACAGAGCAGCGTGAGCTGCTGGCGGATCGTCGAGTCGGCCTCGATCAGGTTTTCGACGTTGAGAGGCCCGGCGATCGGACGATCGCGCGGGAAGGTGAGCACGCGCAGCTTGCCGTAGTCGGGCGCGTCCGCGCGCCCGGCTATCCAGCCGACCATGTTGTTGCGCTCCCCGCCCGCAGGGGTCATCGGCACGAACAGCACGAACTCGGGTCGCTCTGAGCCGGGAAGCCGCGTCGTCACGTAGTAGGGCTCGATGGGCTGGGCCGCTCCGCCCGTCGCGAAGATCTCGTTCGCGATCCTCCACGCATCCGACCGGTTGTAGAAATCGTCCGGGTTCGTCATGTGGTACAGCGCGAACACCTGCGCCTGGATGCTGAAGAGCGCCTCCGGGTAGCGGAGATGATCCCGGAGCGCCTGCGGCATGTCGGTGATGGACTTGAAGAGATCGGGGTAGATCGCTTTCAGGTTGCGGACGACCGGATCCTTGTCGTCGATGACGTAATAGCTGATGGTGCCGTCGTAGGCGTCCGTCACGACCTTCACGCTGTTGCGGATGTAGTTGAGCTGTCCACCGGCGAGGGAGGTGCTCGTCGCGCCGAGTGCGGTGAAGCGCTCGCTGTAGGGATAGCGGTCTCCGGTCGTGAACGCGTCGTTGATCCAGTAGAGCTTCCCATTCGCGATGACGAGGTATGGATCTGGGTCGTATTCGAGGAATGGGGCAATCAGCCTCTCGCGCGAGAGGACCTGGCGGTGAAAGAGCAGTCTGCTCTGGTCGGTGATCTGGTTGGAGACGAGCAGGTTCGTGTCGCCCAAACGAATGGCGAAGAGAAGCCGATCCCAGAGCGAACCGACACCGACGCCGCCGTTCCCGCTGAAGCGCGTCTGCACGTTGCCCTGATCTGTCGTGTAGTCGAACTCGTCCTGGTTCGTACCGACGATGACGTAGTCGCTCGTGAGCTCTCCGTAGTAGATCCGCGGCTGGTCGATCTTCGGTTCGCCGACAGGCGGGATGTCTTTCACGAGAAAGAGCGGTGCCCCGTCCGCGGCGACACCACCGACTGGGCTCACGACCGAGCCGAGGCCGTGGGTGAACACCAGGTGACGGTTCACCCAGGTCTGCTGCGGAAGGCGGTTCGAGGAGAGCTCGCGCGCCGAAAGCATCACCGGCTGCTCTTTGCCGCCCACCTGATAGCGATCGATGTCGACGTCGACGAACGTGTACTGCTGGCGGAGCGCCTGCTGCTGATCGAAGACCTGCTGCAGCGGCCGGTAGTCCCAGAGGCGAACAGTCGACGTATCGGACAGCGCGGCGCGTGCTTCCGCCGCCGTCGGCGTATCCGCGACGTTAAAGGCGCTCTCGTCGACCGTGTCGAGGGAATAGGCGGCACGCGTCGCGGCGATGTTCCGGGCGATGTACGGACGCTCCTTGTTGAGCTGGTCGGGCTGCACGATGTAGTTCTGGATCAGCGCCGGGTAGACGCCCCCGATGACGAGGGTCGCGACGAACCAGAGAACGATGGAACCGCCGAGGATCCAGAGCGTTCCACGAAATGCGTTCGCGAAGCATGCGAGCGCGGCGACGCCGACGATGACCGTCAGGATCGTGAGCGCGGGAAGGCGCGCGGTGATGCTCGTGTAACCAGCACCGACGAGGACGCTCTCCTGCCGGAAGAGGAGCTCGAACTGGTCGAGGAGATAACCGCTCGCGATCAGCGCGAGGAACAGCCCGCCGAGGATGGACAGATGTGCGCGCGCCGGGCGCGCGAGCGCGAGGGCGGTGCGACCCGCGACCCGTATGTCCGCGCTCGCGAGCGAGCCGGTGGCGACCCCGATGACGCCGCGCGTGAAGTACAGCGTGACCACGCCGATGGCGATGACGATGAGCGCGACGAGGAGCCAGGCGCGCACGAACTCGAGGACCGGCAGCGTGAAGAAGTAGAAGCCGATGTCGCGCCCGAACACCGGGTCCGTCGCGCCGAAGGGGACCTGGTTGACCCAGCGGAGCAGCATGTCCCACTCGTCGCCGCCGGCGAGACCGAAGAAGAACGCGGGGATGAGGAGGAGCCACATGAATCGCAGGCTGGTCGAGAGCGCGCCACGACGCCGGCGCTCGGCCTCGACGACGACGCGCGGCATCTGCGGACGGAGCGCGAAATAGAGGTTGGGCAGCGCGAGCACGAAGAAGACCCCGCCGAACACGAGGAACGCGTAGAAGCCCGCGGTGAAGCGCCGCAGGTAGACCGATTCGAGACCGAGGCTACGGAACCAGAGAAGATCGGTGAGGAAGCCGATGAACGGACCCACAAACACCGGGATGAGCAGGAGAAGGAAGGCGATGATCGCGAAGAAAACGAACCGGCGAGACGGCCCGGATATGCGGTTGCGGCCGCTGCCGAAACCCGAAAGGTCGATGTTCGACCAGTCGATGCTTCCCCAGTCCCTGCCCCCGTCACCGCCACGCCCGCGGTCCCGCATCGGACTCAGGATAGGGGTGGTTGCGTTCGGTCGGTCGCCGGGCCCGGCCTGGCTAGTGCCGACCCTTGTCGCGAACCTCGCGGAGCGCGGAAAGATTTTCGACTTCGATCAGGTCTTTGTTTCGACCTGCGGCGCGTTTCATCCGGATAAGGTCATCGAGGGAAGCGACGGAAACGTTCGTACCAATGAGGTCCATTCCATCCGCATTCCGCTTGAGCTGCTCGTAGTCGAAGTCCCCGGATGCCGCCCCGAGGCAATCGAACGGTCCGTAGTTCGTATCGAAGGTGAAGTTCAGACCAGCCTTCAGAGTTCGGGCGTCAAGACGGAACGCGACGGGCTCGCGCACGCCGCGAAGCGTTGCTCCTACCTCCGTCAAAGCCGCCGCGAGACGCTCAAGGTTCTCGTAGTCGCGGGCGTAACAGATGTCGAAGTCGTTCGTGATGGTCGTGGACCCCTGAAGCGAGGCCGCGACACCGCCGATAACGACGAACCGCACCTCGTGGCGCGCCAAGACGCCAAGGATCGGCCGTGGGTCGAACATGACTTTTCTAGCGGACGCGCCTTGCATTCTTTACCAGCTCATTGATTGCTCGTGTTGCGACAACGGACCGCCGGAGGCGCTCTTCCGGGGTCAGGGGCAGCGTCGACATGAACTGTGTGCGATCGATTCCGCCACCGGCGACATTGACGACGTCCATCTCGAGGTCGCATGCGCGAAAGATCCGCTGCAATGTGCTGTAGCGCGGATCCTGGAGTCCCCGCTCGATCAACGAGATCATCGGTTGAGAGATCCGGGTCTTCGCAGCGAGCTCACGCTGACTCAACCCTTTGCGCTTACGGGCAGCCCGGACCAGCCGACTTGCCTTCATAGATGGAAAAGCATATCAAGGGGGAACTACGAGCCGGCGACGTCTGGGTCCGGATTAGAGGACGTGCGCGAATCGCTCCGCGCACGTCCCTCCACGCTCAGTCGGGCGCGTAAAGTCCGATCTTGTCGTAGTACACGGTGAGGTTCTGGTCGAGCTCTTCGCGCAGCTCGATGAAGACCTGGCCTACGCCGGCCGGTATCTGCACCCGACCGACAAGTTCCGTGACGGTCCCAGCGGGCACAAGCTGCGTGAGCGTGAGCAGCGGGCCGACCACGCCGTTCGCGGTGCCCGCGGCGGTGACCACGATCTGCGGGTGCGCGGCCGTTCCGCCGGTGAGGACCGTCGCGCTCGCGTCGTAGTAGCTCCCCGCCACGACCGAGATCGCATCGGAGGTCCATTTACCGGCTTGACCGGGCAGCGCGCCCGTCACGATGTCGGCCGCAGCGAACCCGTCGGCCGCGTGGCCACCGGTGACGTCGTAGGTCGTGCCGGTGCCGCTTGGCGTCCAGTTCGCGGGCTGCGATGGCGCCGTCGTCGACGTCGTCTCGAACGAAGGGTTCTTGACCTTGTTTCCCTTGACGAAGACCGTCGCGGTGGCCGCGTTGTTCGTCTCGTCCGACTCGCGGATCGTGTTCTTGGGGTCGACCGTCACGAGGACGGTGTGTGTACCGGGCTTGCCCTGCGAAGGCCATTGGATGCTCACGTCCGCCGATGCACCCGGCGCCAGCGACGCGATGGATTTGTCGGATCCCTGCACGACGCCGTCGATGGCGAAGCGCAAGCCGATGTTCGATGCCGCGCGGTAGCCGATGTTCGCGACCCTCGCCGTGATCGTGACACTCTGGCCCTCACGCGGCGTGTTCGGGCTGAACGAGATTCCGGTGACGGTGAGATCCGCGAGGTTCGGCACGCGCGCCGAGAAGACCTCCTGGTACCTCGAGTAGTTTGGGTCCGTCGTCGGCAGTTGCGCGAGATGCGTGTCCTGCCAGAAGGGGATCGCGTTGTCGTCGTCGGCGACGAGTCCTTGGTAGTCGCCGATGAACTCACCGGACCCTGAGATCGGCGGGTTGATCGATGGGTCCCACATCTTCTGCGTGACCCGGATGTCGGACCACGTTGTGCCGCCGTTGTCGGACCGCGAGAGGTACGTGTCAATGTAGAAGTTGTCGGGATCGTTGCGCCGATCGAAGTAGCTGATGTTCACTTGACCGGACGCCGTGACCGCGATCTGCGGCTGGAACTGGTCCTTGCCGTTACCGATCGGATCCTGGTTGACGCGGCTCGTCGTCCAGCTCACGCCGCCGTTCGTGGACGTGGCGACGAGGATGTCGCCGTCCTGCGTGCCGTTCGCGGCGGTGTGATAGTCGGCCCAGGTGACGTAGATCGCGCCGCTGACCGGCGCGATCGCCATCCCCGGGATCGAGAGGTTGCGGAAGCGCGATCCCGGGAGCTTCGTCGGGAGTGGGTTCACGGAAGCGACAACCGTGGGCGCTGTCCAGGTCTGGCCGTGGTTCAGCGAGCTGACGATGAACATCTGACCCGCGAGCCCCGCCACGGTGGTCGCGTAATGGAACCACGAGATGTACACGGTGCCGGAGGGCGCGATGGCGATCTGGCACCCGATCTCGAGATCCTGGCCCGGCGAGACGATCAGCGGTTGAGACCAGGTATTGCCGGCGTCGGCGGAGGTCGCCACGACGATGTCCTGGTGCAGGCCGGACGTCGTGTCGTCGAGATTCCAGCACGCGTACATCGTTCCGACCTTACCGTCGCCCGGCTTGTTCTTCACACCGACGACCAGTCCAGCCTGCGTGTAGTTATCGACCGCCATCGCGTTCTTGTCGTCGAGGAAGAAGTCCTTGAGCAGGCCGCCGTTGTGGTTGTGGATCGGAGTCGGGCCGCTCCAGGTCCGCCCACCGTTCGTCGACTTGTGGAGATTCATGTTCCAGCCGGTCGCGCCGGTCGCGCCGCCCGGCGCGTCGAGGACCATGGCGTACGCGTTGCCCTCGTCGTCGAACGCCGTCCAGACGTCGCTGGTCGTGTACTGGCACGCCGCCGAGAACGTCTGGCCGTCCACTCCGCCGGTGCAGTCCGCAGGGGAGGCCGAGGGATAGCCCGGCAGCTGGCCGGTGTCGGTCCAGGTCCGGCCGCCGTCGAATGACGCGTACATGCCGATCTTGAAGAGGTAGTTCGGAAGGTTCACGTACATCTTCGAGCCCGCGACGAGATTGTTGTGATCGAGCGGGTTCATCGCGATGTGCGGCTCGGAGTGCGAGAGGTAGACGTCCCGGCTCGCCCGAGAGGTCGCGTAACCAGGCGGGCTCGTTATGACCGGTGGCGTCGGCGCGTGGCCCGCCGTCACGAAGAATGTCGCGTGCCCGTCGTAGCCGCTCGCGGGCACTGCGAACGCGACCGCGGCGATGTAGTAATCGCCGGACGCGTTATCGATGATCGCGTTTTCCGGTTGTCCCGCGACGCCGCCGGAGCTCGTAACGAACGCTCCCTTGGAGCCATCGGCGTTCTTCCGGTACACGTAGAGGTCGATGTCGCTGGCCCCGAAGTTGTCTAGACGGACAGCGACGCCGCCGGCGGTGTTCGTCCAGAAGCTGGGCGCGACGGTGACGCTCAGCGTGAAGACGTCGCAGGCATCCGAACCGGCGTTCGAAGGCGGTTGCTTCGGTCCTGTAGTCCCGAAGCACTTCGCGCCGCGGTCGCCGCCGGTATAGGTCCCGCCGGTGAATATGGCGCCCTGCCAGTTGACCACGGTGGTCGTGTTGTTGACGGATCCGCTCGCCGGTGTCGCGGCGAGGGTCGTTGGAGAAAGCGTCGCGAGTAGCGCTAGAACGGTGCTGATGACGACGAGCCGCCGCAAGGCCGCCTCCCTGCGTGTCGGGTGCTAACGGTGAGGTAACGATCGTGTCCCGAACGCGCGACGGCGCGATGCCGCAAGTGGCGCACCCGCGCCCCGGTCGGCGACGTAGATGTTTGGGAAAAGTTTAGGCGGCGAGGCGGGTGCGGACCTCCGCGAAGAGATCGACGTAGGTCTCGACGACGCGGGGCCAGGTGTACGTGCGCGCGACGAACTCGGCGCCCGAGCGGCCAAGACGATCGCCGAGGGCCGGATCGTCCATGAGCAGCTCGCAGATCTCGGAGAACTCAGCCGAGGTGCGGTACGCGAGACCCGCCCCGGCGCGGCGCGCCATGCCCGCGAGCACCGGCGAGCGCGCGTCGACGATCACCGGACGTGCCGCGCCCCAGGCTTCGAGCGTCACGAGCGACAGCGACTCGAGCAGGCTCGGCATCACGAACGCGGCGCAGCCGGCGAGAGCGTCCCACTTGTCCTGCTCGCTGAGCCGGCCGAGATGGACGATGCCGTTCTTCTTCGGTATGGCGATCTCCGCATCGCCGACGAGCACGAGCGAGACGTCGTGCGCGGGATCGCTCGCGCGCCAGCGTTCGTAGCTCGCGAAGAGCTCCCGCGACCCTTTGCTCACGCCGATCCGACCCACGTAGAGGAGGTACGGGCCGGTGATGCCGTGCCTCTCGCGGAAGCGCGTCGCGTTCCGCTCGGGGGGCACGTCGATCCCGACCCCGACGATCTCATTCGAGACACGCTCGTTGCGAAAGCGGCGCCACACCATGCGCCGCTCCTCCTCGGTGTTGTAGGCGATCGCGCGTGGCCCGTGGAACACGGGCTTATAGGCGGAGAGGCCGATCGCCGATTCCTCGTGCGCGGTCGGCACGAGGACCGCGCGCTCGGGCACGAGCGGAAGGCCGAGCACGGTCGGGTAGTAGATGTACGTGAAGAAGAGCACGTGGTCGTAATCGCGGCCGCGTCTCCAGAGGAAATCCAGGAGCTCGGGCGCGTACGGCCCCTGCGCGTCGATGAACGCGCGCTCGTCATCCAGCGTGTGCCCTCCGCGGAACGCGCGCCGCTCGTAGAGCTTGAAGTTCCATGCGCGTGGACGCTCCACGGGGAATCGCCGAACGGTCACGCGGTCGACCTGGTCGAGGCCCGCCGTGAGGTCGCTCTTCCACGTCAGGTAGTCGGTCGAGTTCGTCGTCGCGACCTCCATCGCGAAGTGCGGTCGCAGGCGCTGGACCACCGAGCGGGCGTGCGCCTCGGCGCCGCCCGGAACGTCGCCGTAGCGCTGGACGACGACAAGGAGGCTCGGGTCAGTCAATTCGCCACCAGGTCGACCAGCTGCTCGAGCCGCGTGTCGAACGCCGGCCACGCGCACTCGGCCTCGACGTAGACGCGGCCCGACTCGCCGAGCCTTTCACGTTCCGCGAGGACCGACCCAAGCGCCTTCGGGAAGCCGCCGCGATCGTACGAGGCGCCGCCGCCCGCGCGCGCGACCTGACCGCTGGTGACCTTGTTCTTCGCCGAGACGAGGCACGGCGTCCCGACCTGCCAGGCCTCGAGCAGCACGATGCCGAGGCTCTCGAGGTGCGACGGCAGCACGAGCACGTCAGCCGCTTCGAGGAGCGCGTACTTGTCCTCTTCGCTGACCCGTCCGAGCGACACGATGTCGTCGCGCTCGGGTATCGGCATGCGCGCGGTGCCCGCGAGGATGAGCGAGCCCGCGCCGCCAGCCTCTCGGTGCGCGATCCAGTCCGCGACGAGCTCGTCGACGGCCTTTCCCTCGCTCACCTGTCCGAGATAGAGCACGAGCGGCCCGCGCGGCGCGTAGCGCTCGCTGAACGGCTCTGGGTCGTGCCACGGCGGCGGGTCGAGACCGATGCCCAGCACCTCGCTCGGGATGTGCTCGTTGCGGAACCGCGAGTGGACCAGGTCGCGCTCTTCAGGGGTCAGGAACCCGAACGCGCGCGGGAGCTGGAACAGCGCGCGGTACGGCGCCAGGCGGAGCGGCTCCTCGTCATGGGCAGTCGAGATGAGCGCGGCGCGCTCAGGGACGAGTGGCAGGCCCGCCGCCGCCGGCTCGTAGATGTACGTGTAGAACAGGATCGCGTCGTAGCCCTTGCCCTCGCGTCGCAGGAACTCGAGGAGACCGGGCGCGTGCGGTCCCTGCGTCGCGAGCCACGCCTGCTCGTCGGCGAGCGTGTGCTGTTCGAAGAGGACATGCCGTTCCGCGTCCTTGAAGTTCGGACTGCGCAGGCCCGTCACCGCGAAGCGGCGCACGCGTACCGGCCCGTCCATCGACTCGCCGACGGGGAAGTGCGGCGCCCAGCTCCAGTAGTCGAGCGCATTCGTCGTCGCGACCTCGACCTCGTTCACCATCGCGAGCCGGTGCGCCACGACGCGCGCGTGCGACTCGGAGCCGCCGACGACCTCGGGGCCGTACCGCTGGACGACGACGAGGATCCTCACTCGATGCCGGCGAGATAGCGTTCCGCGTTGCGCTCGGGCGAGAGCAGGCGGCGCAGGATGCGCACGCCGCGCGAGTACTTCGCGTAGGTCTCGGGTTTCTGGATCTCGCGCATCGCCTTCGCGAGCTCGTCGCCGCTCCGCACGACCGGCCCGGCCGCGTGGTACGGCGCGAAGCCTTCGGCCTCGGATAAGATGCACGGCAAGCCTGCCCACACCGCCTGGGTGACGACCGCGCTCTGGAAGACGTCCTCGTAGAAAAGGACGACCGCGTCGGACGCCGCGACGTACTCGCCCATCGTGTTGTACTCGGTGTTGATCACGACGTTGGGCTTCGTCTTAGCGAGCGCGATGATCTGGTCGAAGTAGCGGGGTTCCCAGGCCGACTTCGTGCCCGACAGCACGAGCACCGCGTCATCGGGGAGCGCCTCGATCACTTCGCGGTAGCGCTTGCGCGCGAAGAAGAATCCGGGCGACACGAAGATGAATTTGTCGGTCGGCAGGCCGAACCTCGCGCGGAGCTTGCGCTTCTCCTCGGCGTTCCGCGGTAACACGGTGTTCTCGAGGGGCATGACCAGGAGCGGAAAGCGCTCGCGCTTGTCCTGGTCGGGCGTGAGGAGCTGCAACCACCGTTCGCTCCGGGTCGAATGCACCACGAGCTTGCGCGGGACGGAACCCATGAGCATCAGGATCAGCCGGTACCGCAGGAACCAGTTCGCCATGCGCAGGGCGACCCACGGCATACGCAGAAGTTCGAGCGGCCAGCGGTAGTGCGGGTTGTAGTGGAGCGCAGCCGAGAGGCGACGGTAGTGGTGGAACTTCTCCGGCTCGAGCTCGTGCATCGAGAGGATCACCGGAAGGCGCTTGAGCCAGAGCGAGAGGAGCGCCCGCACGAACGGGACGTCGCGGAAGATCCCGGCCTCGTGCTCGATGAGCACGGCGTCGCTCTTTGACGAGATGAACTTGAGCTTGCGATAGAGGTCGGCGGTGTCGAGGTGCTTGACGCCGACGAACGTGACCTGGTGCCCGCGTTCGCGTAAGCCGTCGGTGACGGCGAGCGAGTAGTGGTGGATCCCGCAGCGCTGGTCGCTCGACAGGACAACGACCTTCTTCGACTTCGCGTCGGGCAGCTCCCAGCCGCCCTGCGCGAGCGCGAGCTTCAGCCGATCGGCGACGTGCGCGCGCGAGAACGCATCGACCCTGCGGCGACCTTTCTCGATGAGGTCCTTGCGGAGCGCCTGATCGCGGACGACGCGCTCCAGCTGCGCCGCCACCTCCTCGGGCGTTTTCGTTTCGAGCAGGATGCCTGCGTCGCCGAGCGTTTCCGGGATCGCGGCAGCGGCGTTGGCTACCACAGGGAGATCGCTGCGCATGGCTTCGAGCAGCGGGACGCAGAAGCCCTCGTGCTCGGACAGCGTCAGGAACGCGGTCGCGCCGCGGTAGTACGCGACGAGCTGCTCGACCGTGACGCTCCCGGTGAGCGTGACGGCATCGCCGAGACCGAAGCCGCGGATGTCTCCGCGCACCCGATCGAGGTAGCCCGCCGACAACGCGGTCGACCCGACCAGATACAGATGCGCGGTGGGGTCGGACTCGCGGTAGCGGGCGAACGCCGCGATGACCTCGTGCACCGCCTTGTGCGGCAGGATCTGACCGACGGCGAGGATCGCGGTGCGCTCGTCGGCGAGCTTGCGCGCAACCCCCGGGTCCGGAGGACGGTCGAAGTCTTCCCAGTCGATCAACGGGGGGACGACCGCGGTGTTCGCGAGACCGAGTTGTTCAAGCTCCATGCGGTTGTACTCGCTGTCGGCGATCCCGAACTCGATGCTCTTCGCGAGGTGTTCGAGCTGCTCGCGTCCGACCTCGGCGTAGCGCTTGAGGTCGGCATTTAGGCCAGCGAAGTATCTTGCCGGCGTGATGTTGTGATAGACGACCGCCTTCCTGACCGGCAGGTTGATCACGTCGGGGATCGAGTCGTTCCCGATCGAGTGATGCACAAGTAGCAGGCCGTCGCGGCGCTGCATCGTCTTAAGCTCG